>WBZM01000194.1_pt1 | contig 98903 bp, 100 predicted proteins | sample 5204271 | NCBI WGS metagenome assembly WBZM01 (sample SAMN12344346, study PRJNA552823) | activated sludge metagenome | biome: Activated sludge suspended growth; feature: Nitrification reactor; material: Wastewater; isolation source: activated sludge from nitrification reactor of wastewater...
CGATGCAGGCCTCATCACCGTGAAGTCGGTGACGGCTGGGGAATAGACATGCCCACCAGCACATGAGCCCATGATCATGCTGATTTGCGGGATCACGCCTGAGGCGTGCACATTGCGGCGGAAGATCTCGCCGTACAGGCCCAAGGAGACGACACCTTCTTGGATCCGGGCTCCAGCGCCTTCATTGATGCCCACGATGGGAGCGCCGGTCTTGATCGCGAGGTCCATGACTTTGCAGATCTTCTCGCCGTAGACCTCGCCCAAGGACCCTCCGAAGATCGTGAAATCCTGGGAGAAGACGCAAACCTGGCGGCCATCGACGGTGCCATAGCCGGTGATCACGCCATCGCCATAGGGGCGATTCTTCTGTTGGCCGAAGGCCGTTGACCGGTGTCGGGCCAACTCATCCAACTCAACGAAGCTGCCCTCGTCAAACAATGCCTCAATGCGCTCGCGGGCGGTCTTCTTGCCCTTGGCATGCTGCTTCTCGACGGCCTTCTTCGAAGCGGCATGCACAGCCTCGTCGATGCGACGCTCGAGATCCGCGAGCTTGCCAGCCGTGGTGTGGATGTCGATGTCGGTCGGTACGTCAGTGCCCTCACCGGGATTTGCGCTCACGAAGACTCCTTGTGGATGTTGATGCCATCGGCCAATCTATTCTCCATGAACTCAAGTGCAGATGTTCGCCCACCCCTTGAACCCGCACGCCTGTCCTTGCCGAAGCCCTTCCGGGTCGAAGTGCTCGAGACCGCCGTGTCAACCAATGCAGTGGCTGCGGCTCGCTTTCAAGAAGGTGAGTCGGAGGGCTTGGTGGTGGTCGCCGAGCACCAAACAGCAGGTCGTGGTCGGCTTGATCGCGACTGGATCACCCCAGCCCGATCGTCGCTCACGGTGTCCTTCCTGCTGACCCCCCAAGTGGAGGTGACGAGATGGACTTGGCTGCCATTGTTGACCGGCTTGGCGGCAGCCAGCGCCCTGGCTGAGGTCACCCAGATTGCCCCCAAGCTCAAGTGGCCCAACGACGTCTTGCTCAACGGTCGCAAGGCTGGGGGAATCTTGCTTGAGCTAGTCGAACACCAGTCTGCGCCAGCTGCGATCGTTGGCATCGGGATCAACGTGCATCAGGCACAAGATGAGTTGCCCGTGCCTGATGCGACTTCCCTCGCGCTCGAGGGTGCGGCCGTCGACCGTACCCAATTGCTGCAGGCACTGGTTGAGGCCTTTTCCCGCGAGTACGACGCATGGTGCGGTGGACTGGACCCACGCGAGCGCTATCGCGATGAGTGCGACACCATCGGCAGGGAGGTCGTCGTGCACATGATCGGCCAAGATCTGCGGGGTACGGTGCAAGACGTCGACGAGACCGGCCAACTGGTGGTGCTGGCTGATGGGCAAGTGCATCACTTGGCGGTCGGGGATGTTGAATATGTGCGCCGGCAAGACCAAATCTGAGAGGATCACTTTGTGGGCTTGCAACCGAAATTGCTGAACGAGGGCGAACACGTGATCGTGGCCACCCGCACGCACGTGAAAGTGCTCCTCTGGCCAACGGTCATTTTGCTGGTCACCTTTGGAGTCGCAGGCTATGCGATCTCCAAGGTTGGTGGATCCAGCGCAGGCACGATCCGGATCATCATCATTGCGATCACAGTCGTGATCTTGGCGGTCTTCGTGCTGGTGCCCTTCTTGAAGTGGCTGAGTACCACCTATGCCTTCACCAACAGGCGCCTGATCACCCGCTCGGGGGTGCTCTCGCGTCGTGGGCATGACATTCCGGTTCACCGGATCAGCGATGTTGCCTTCGAACGAGGACTGATGGACCGCTTCTTGGGCTGTGGCACTTTGATCGTCTCCGATGCGAGCGAGACTGGCCGGGTCGAGTTGCATGACATTCCCAAGGTCGAGACCGTTCAGTTGACGATTCAGCAAGAGCTCGTCCATCCGAGTGACAAGACCGATGACGGAGCCTGACGAACTCCAGCAGGTCCTGCTCTCTGATCTGCCCGGTGAAGTCGATCAGCGAGCCATCGAGCAAGCCGGACTCGACCTGAGCGATGGTTTGCGCTTGTGGCGGGCGTTGGGCTTCCCCGAACCCGAAGACCCCGAGAGCTTCGACCAGAGCGACTTTTGGGCCATGGGGCAGGTTGCTCAGATGATGGTCGACACCGGCATGGACCTCAACTACGCCGTAGCGCTGACTCGTGGAGTGGGAGCCACGATGTCCCGGCTGGCAGATTGGCAGGTGGGTCTGTTCGCTGGTCTCATAGAGCAACAAGACACCGAGGAAGGGCGCCGAGAAGTCAGTGCGGCTTTGCTGTCTGGGATGCGCCCGCGATTTGAGGAGTTGTTGTCCTATGCCTGGCGCCGGCATCTTGCTGGAGCCGTGGCTCGCATCCCGAGCTTGGACCACCCTGAAGACCTGTCCATGGCGACGGTTGGTTTTGCCGACCTCGTGCAGTTCAGCGCGTTGTCAAATGAGCTCAATCCCGACGAGGTTGGTGAGCTGGTCGAGGTCTTCGAGGGCAACTCCCACGACGTGGTCTTCAAGCATGATGGCCGAGTGATCAAGGGGCTGGGGGATTCAGTGCTCTTCGTGGCTCCGCATCCTGAGGCAGGCATGGCAATCGCCTGGGAGATCGTCGACATGGTGTCGCGCTTCGACCTGCTGCCCGACGTGCGCGTCGGGCTGGTCTACGGCTCGGTGGTGAAGAGAATGGGCGATGTCTACGGGCCAGCGGTCAACTTGGCCTCCAGACTCACTGCGGTCGCCAGGCGCAATCGGGTGATCACTGACGGACGTACGGCAGCGCTGCTGCCTGATGAATATGTCACCCGAGTGCTACCGGCCCGGCACATCCGTGGCTTCGGGATCACCGAACCAGTCTCGGTGAGCCGTCCCAATCCCTTCTAGCTGGCCCAATCCCTTCTAGCCAGCAGTGCTTGACGCCCCGAGTTGATCTGCATATGTGGTCAACCGGCGTAGGAAATCCTTCATCAGCGGTTTGAACACGGCCAACACCACAGGGCCATTCCCGGGGAAGGACTCTTCAAAACTGCCACTCCATGTGACGAGTGTGCCAGCCTCGTGCTTGGCGAACTCCACCATTGACTGATAGCCCTTCAACGGAGGCTGGTCCTTGGCCATCTCATAGCCATAGCGATGTGGGCGCTCGTGGATCGTTGTACGCTCCTTGGCGGCGGTGAAGCCAGGTCCTAGCGCGCGAACGGAGCCCACACCTCCATCTTGGGCTGGCCCGAGATAGGCGAAGTGCGAGCTGAGCACGAGTGGCCCGGCCCAGTGCTTCCATTGATCAGCGTTGGCGACGAGATCGAAGAGCACCTCAGGTGATGCGGTTGAGATGCGTTGGAAGCGATAGCTGACCATCTTGGGCATGGATTCTCCTGGGTTGCGGGGCTTGGCGCGCGATGTCGGAATCAAAGATAGATAGGGTCAAACGCGTGAGTGCTACAGGTGCCCCAAGAGTGGCCGTGATCGGTGGCGGCCAATTGGCCCGGATGATGGCCGAGCCAGCGGCGGCCCTGGCCTTGCCGCTGCGGCTTTTGGCCGAAGACGACAGCGTCTGCGCCACCCAGGTGATCGTCGACCATCAGGTGGGTGACTATCGCGACCTGGAGGCGCTCTTTCGAGTCACTCAGGACTGCGCGGTGGTCACCTTCGACCACGAGCACGTGCCGACTGAGCATCTGGTGGCGCTGGAAGCGCGCTTGGCGGTCCGGCCCGGGCCGCATGCCCTGATCTATGCCCAGGACAAGGGCCGGATGAGGAAACGATTGGGGGAGTTGGGCATCCCCTGCCCGAGGAATGCAATCGTGGAGAGCCTCGATGAAGTGCAGGCCTTCGGATTCCCATGTGTGCTGAAGACGACCAAGGGTGGGTACGACGGCAAGGGCGTGTGGATCGTTCGCGATCGGGCCGATGCAAGATCCGTTGTCGATGCAGCGGCGGTCAATGGTGCCACTCTGCTCGCGGAGGAGTTGGTTGACTTCCGACGCGAGCTTTCTGCCCTGATCGCCCGCTCACCGTCCGGGCAGGTGGCGGCCTGGCCCGTCGTACAAACCACTCAGCGCGACAGCATCTGTCACGAAGTGATTGCTCCAGCACCTGATCTTGACCCAGATTTGGGTGACCGGGCCCTCCAGATCGCAATGACCATTTGTGGCGAGCTCGACGTGGTTGGGGTGATGGCAGTTGAGCTCTTTGAGACGACCGATGGCAGGGTGCTCGTCAACGAATTGGCCATGAGACCCCACAACACGGGGCACTGGACCCAAGATGGCGCGATCACGTCACAATTCGAGAACCACTTGCGTGCGGTGCTGGATCTGCCGCTCGGTGCCCCCCAACCTCGGGCACCATGGACCGTCATGGTCAATATCTTGGGTGGTGCCCAAGATGCAGGGCAGTTGTACGACGGCTATCTGCATACCATGGCCAAGGACCCGCAGTTGAAGGTCCACCTCTACGGCAAACAGATGCGTCCGGGGCGCAAGGTTGGCCATGTGAATGCATATGGTGATGACTTGGACGATTGCCTTGAGCGAGCCCGTCATGCAGCCGCATGGTTCGCAGGAGAGTTGGGAGATGACAGTGACTGAGCAGCATGAGCATCAGCGCGTGCGGGTGGGCATCGTGATGGGGTCTGACTCGGATTGGCCAGTGATGCAGGCTGCGGCCCAGGCCTGCGCTGAGTTCGGTGTCGGCTTTGAGGCAGATGTGGTTTCGGCCCATCGGATGCCCGACGAGATGCTCAACTACGGGCGTCAAGCCGCCGAGCGTGGTCTGCAGGTGATCATCGCGGGTGCGGGTGGTGCAGCGCACCTACCAGGGATGCTTGCGGCGGTGACTCCATTGCCTGTCATTGGGGTGCCGGTGCCATTGAAATACCTGGATGGCATGGACTCCTTGTTGTCGATCGTGCAGATGCCAGCCGGTGTGCCCGTAGCCACGGTTGCGATCGGCAACGCCCGCAATGCCGGGTTGCTCGCCGTACGCATCCTGGCGGCGACCGACGCGGCCTTGCAAAGGCAAATGATCGATTTCCAAGACAGCCTTCGTGAGAGTGCACATGCCAAGGGGAAGGTGGTGCGTGACTCGGTGGCTAACTCCTAGCCAGGAAGTCCAGCACAGCTTCAGCGACCACTTCGGGCTGCTCGAGGTGCAGGAAGTGGCCTGCGGCTGGGATCTCAGCCGAGCCTGCAGCTCGGGACAATTTCGACGAGAAGCACCCGTCTTGTGCTCCATGCAGATAGAGAGTCGGCACCAGCGGGTCTTGCAGCCACGCTGCATCCGGTCGCACCTTGCGTAGTGCGCGGTAGTAGTTGAAGATCGCGCGTCTGTGCTCGTGATCTGACATGGAGGCAAACACATGGGGGAGATCTGGCGTGGAGTCATATCCGGGAGACCACTTGCGCCATAGATGTCTCACCAGTGGGTGGGCGAAACGCTCGGGCAGCAGTGGGAGCTGGTTGAACGCGATATACCAACTCAGCCGGGTTTGACCGAGCAAGGGCCACAACAGTTCGCGGTGCCGATCCTGGGTTTGCGCGGACAGGGCCGAGAGCGGCGGAATGGCCAGGGAGACAACACGTGCGAAAGTTCGACTTTTGTCTGCTGACAATGCTTGCGCCGTGATCCCGCCCCAGTCATGGCCGATCAGGACTGCTTCTCCAGGCTCACCGATCTGCTCCCTGATGGCGAGAGCATCACGAGCCAGAGCCTCCACGGAGTAGTCGTGATCAGCGGCAGGGGTTGAGGGTGCATAGCCGCGAGTGAAGGGAGCCACTACGTAATAGCCCGCTTCGGCCAGACGTGGTCCCAACTGTCGCCAGGTGTACGCCGAGTCAGGGAATCCGTGCAGGCACAGCGCCAATGGATCCGTTGGCTCTCCCCAAGAGAGGGCATGCAATTCCACGTGTGGAAGCCTGATCTTGATGTGGCTTGATTGACTCATCGGTCGAGCTGGTGGTCAATCTCCGAAGACGTCTGGGATGTCTGATGTCAAGGAGGAGAACTTCGGGTCGCGCTTGTCAAGGAAGGCCGCCACACCCTCCTTGCCATCATGCTGGCTGGTGTAAAACATCGCCAGGCTGTCGGATCTGTGCGCTTCGATCGGATGCTCAGCGCTGGCATTTCGATAGAGCAATTGCTTGGCCAGACCCACTGCTGCGGCAGAGCGATTGACGACGAAGCTGCGGGCCAGGTCCATGGCCACATCAAGCAGTTCGTCGGCTGGATGCACCGAGCGCACCAAGCCGCCATTGAGTGCCTCTTGGGCACTCAGAATCTCAGCGGAGTACACCCATTCCAACGCTTGTTGGAGCCCGACAAGGCGGGGCAGGAAATAGCTCGAGCATGCCTCGGGGACAATCCCGATCTTGCCGAAGACGAATCCGATCCGAGCCTTATCTGAGGCCAAGCGGATGTCCATGGCCAGTGTCATGGTGGCGCCGATACCAACTGCTGGACCATTGATCGCTGCGATCACTGGCTTGGCCAGGTCATGGATGGCCAAGGTCACCTTGCCGCCGGTGTCACGGACCCCCGCATCGATTTCGGGGTCATGGAGTCGATCACGCAGGTCGGCCGGTGTTGGGGTGAGCGACTCGTCCAGGCCGAAGACATTGCCTTGACCATTGAGATCCATGCCCGCACAAAAGGCGCGTCCTGATCCAGTGACCACAACGGCACGTACCGCGTCGTCGCGCGCGTCGACAGAGAAGACTCGATGGAGCTCTCGAGCCATGGTCACCGAAAACGCATTGAGTGCCTCCGGGCGGTTGAGGGTGAGCAGGGCAATGCCGTCACCGTCAACCTGCCAAGTGAGGGTCTCGTAATCGGTGCCTGCGTCGTGGCTCTGGCTCGTCTGCGCCATCACCATCTCCTAACTGGTCGGTCGAACTGCGACCCTGTCGCCATCGGACCCACCTAGTCAGGCAGGCCCCCTTGCGTGCACAGTCCGGGAGTGATGTCATCGGCCCGGTCGGTCTTGAGTAGTTCGAAAAGCTTTCTTGCCCTCTCAGTATCCCAGTGAACTGCCAAGTCCCTGATCGGCACTGCACACGTGAGACCGCCAGAGCCATTCACCTGGGTCATCGCCCGACCAAATCCGAGCATGGCGAACGGTCCGGTGCCTTCGCTGATCGTGATCGAGGTCGCCATTGCCTGGTTGATTGCGTAGTAGCGCCATGGGTTGATGAAGGTCCATGGCGACTTGACCTCTTGTCCTACTGCGCTCAAGACCTCACGTTGGTGCTGGGCTCGCCCGAGGTCGCCATTGGCCATCGTGTGGCGAGATCTGGCATATCCCAACGCCGTGGCGCCGTCGGCTTCCTGGCAGCCCTTCTTGATCTTCAAATTGGCGCGAGGGTCCACCATCCGCTGCTTGGGGCAGATCGTGATTCCGCCAACGGCATCAACCACATTCTCAAAACCCCCAAATCCGATCTCGATGTAGTTGTCGATGTGCAGGCCGGTGTTTTGCTCGATGGTCTTGATCAGCAATTTTGGTCCGCCCCAAGCGAATGCTGCATTGATCTTGGAGGTGCCGTGGCCGGGGATGGGCACCAAGGAGTCACGCGGGATCGACATCAACACGGGCTTTCCGCTGCCAGTGTGCAGGATCATGATCGTGTCGGTGCGTTGGCCGACGTCTCCGACACCACCCGTGCCAAGACGCTTGTTCTGTTCCTTGGTCAGGCCGCGACGACTGTCGCTGCCAACCAGAAGAAAGTTGGTGCCTGGTTGGTCCGCAGCCCCATCGTTGGTGGCAACATCGACTCGATTGATCCGACCCCACGCCATGATTGGTACGACGAGCAGGAACACCAGCCACAAGGCCAAGGCCACGCCGATCACTGGCAACAGCCTGATTCGACGCTGCTTGGGTGCGCGTGGCTGAGATTGACGCTTCGGCTCCTTTGCGGGCTTGGGCCCTTTGGCTGGTTTGGCTTCCTTGCCTGACTTCGGCTTGCGCCCGGTGCGCTGATACTCCTTGAGGTCCTCGCGAGAGATGATCCTGGTCTTTTCGGGCGCGCCTCCATAGACCCAGCCGAACTCAGGGTCGGCCTGGCCATTGTTGGGACGTGGAGGTTTTGGCATGGAGAAGACGCTACCGCCCAGATCCTGAGGATCAGCGATAGCTTGACCCCATGAGCCGTGAAATCCCGATCGCCTTGCCGCCGTCGTACAGCAGAGTGACCCTCACCCTCCTGGCTGGCCAAACGCATGTGAATCTCTACGGCACCGTCCACGGTGGCGAGGTCATGCGCCTGGTGGACAGCACTGCTGGCGCGGTGGCAGGGCGGCACAGCGGAGGGCAGGCAGTCACGGCGGCCATGGATGAGATGGCCTTCTTGGCGCCCGTGCACGTGGGAGACATCCTTCGGGCCAGTGCTCAGGTCAATTGGGCAGGTCGTAGCTCGATGGAGGTGGGGGTCCGCGTGATGAGCGAGCCTTGGAATCGCGCCGGCATCGAGCCAGTACATGTTGCCTCGGCGTACTTGGTCTTCGTAGCGGTTGACCCAGACGGCAGGCCCAGGGAGGTGCCCTCTCTTGCGCCTGAGACCGATGAGGAGTTCCGCCGGATGCGCGAGGCCTCCATCCGACGGACGCACCGTTTGGCGGCAAAGAAGGAGATCCGCGACGCGCGTGAATGAGCACGGCGTGGCGAGACGCAAGTTGCTGTTGTGACTGGTGATACTTGACCTACAACGCCCGACCTCTACTTCCCCCTAGAGAGGCACATTCATGGCGACGATCTCGTCGACGGTTCCTTCTGCATCGATTCGCAGGACTCAATACGACACTGCAGTCAGCCGGATCCGGTTCCGTCGTGCGATCGCGCTCTCGTTGATGACTGTGCTCTTGCCCGGATCTGCCCAGTTGGCTGCCGGCAACAAGAGGCTGGGCTGGATCGTGATCCGCACGGTTGTCGCGCTCGCGGTCACCCTTCTCCTCGTCGGGTTGATCAGCGCCGTCTTCAACTCCTTTGCCTTTTGGTTGTTGACCAATACCTTCATTTTGGGTTTGGTGCGCCTGGTGTTGATTGGTTTGGCCCTCGGTTGGGCCTTCCTCATCGTTGATGCCTGGCGATTGGGTGATCCGTTGAGCTTGCAGCGCAAGCAACGCCTGGTCATGGTCGGGCTCAATGCTGGTTTGTGCATTGCCCTCGTTGGGAGCCTGCTCTATGCCTCGCACGTCGTGGGCGTGCAGCGAAAATTCATCGCAACCATGTTCGGCGCGAGTGCAGTCACCGGCGCGCATGATGGCCGATTCAACATCTTGCTCTTGGGCGGTGACTCCGGGAGTGATCGCTGGGGTCTGCGTGCCGACTCGATCACGGTGGCCAGCATTGACGCCGAGACTGGGCACACGGTGCTCTTCGGGCTGCCGCGCAACATGTTGAACTTCCCCTTCGCCAAGGGATCGATCATGGCCAAGCAATTCCCTCGCGGCTACAACTGCGGTTCGGAGTGTGAACTCAACTCCTTGGCCACCTACGCCGCTGATCACAAGCAGTTGTTCAAGAAGTACCGCGATCCGGGCGTGGAAGCCACGACCCAAGCCGTTGAGGGCATCACCGGTCTGAAGATCAACTACTGGGCGATGGTCAACCTCAGGGGGTTCGAGCGACTGGTTGATGCCGTTGGGGGCGTGAAACTGCGAGTTCGTGACCGGATCCCGATCGGTGGTGTGGGTGCTCCGATAACCGGCTACATCCAGCCAGGCTACAAGAAGCTGAATGGCTTCCAGACCCTTTGGTTCGCTCGTTCGCGGGCGGCGGCTGACGACTACTCCCGGATGGCCCGACAAAAGTGCGTCATGAGCGCGATGCTGACCCAGTTGTCGCCCCAAACGGTGGTCACGAAGTTCGAAGAGATTGCAGCGGCAAGCGAATCATTGGTTTCCACGAATTTGCCCGCATCTCAGCTGAGCACTTTCATCCCGCTGGCGTTGAAGGCCAAGGATCAGAAGATCAAGACCGTGTCCTTCGTGCCTCCGCAGATCAACACGGGCAGGCCTGATATCGACAAGATTCAACGCATGGTGCGCGATGCGATCGATCCCCCCAAGCCCGCCAAGTCGAAGGCCTCCTCGAAGACGGCAAGCGGGTCGTCCCAGACTCCTGCCACCACGGGATCCACCAGCGGCTCCTTGGGCAATATCAGGGATGGTTATGCAGCCAATCAATCCCAAGACCTGGCAGGCTCGTGCTGAGCTTCGCGTAGGGTTCTGCACGTGTCCGCGCCCAATTCCATTGACCTGACCAAGGTCGTCGCGGTCGTGGTGACCTGGAATCGCCGGCCCTTGATCGAGGAGTGTCTGGACGCGATCTTCGCCCAGGAGCACCGCCCGAGCGCCGTAGTTGTCGTCGACAATGCCTCTGACGACGAGACCGCGGATTACCTGGCCTCCAGGACCGACGATGGGCTGAATCTCGTGCGGCTCACCCAGAACACAGGCGGTGCGGGTGGCTTCGCTGCAGGCATCCAAACGGCCTTGGGGCTCGGCCCAGACCTGATCTGGCTGCTGGATGACGACACCATCCCCGAGCCCGACAGTGCGGCTGAGTTGGTCAGAGCCTGGTCGAGCTATCCCGATGCGCTCGATCGGCGACCGGCTGTGCTGGCCAGCAAGGTCGAGTGGCTCGATGGGCGAGACCATCCGATGAACACACCCCGGACCAAGCCGGGTGCCTCAACTGCAGAGTTGGCTGCGGCGGCTGAAGTCGGTGCCCTGCCGATTCGTTCGGCCTCGTTCGTGTCGATCATGTGCGACGCCAGAGTCATCCGTGAGCGGGGCCTGCCGATCGCCGACTATTTCTTGTGGAATGACGACTTCGAATATTCAACGCGGTTGATCCGTGATGGCGTCGGCTTGTATTGCCCGAGCAGTGTCGTGGTGCACAAGACGCGGGTGTTTGGGTCCACTGATGCCGATCCGGGGGAGCGGTTCTTCTTCGAGGTGCGCAACAAAGTCTGGTTGTTCTCTCGTGCCGCTGGTCTGGCTCCGCTGGAGAAGGTGCTGTACGGCGGATCGACCCTGCGCCGTTGGGGTCGCACAATCGGCAAGTCGGGTGATCGACGTACCTTGGTGCGGGCAGGTTGGCGCGGACTCAAAGCGGGTGTGACCAAGGCTCCTCGCGCCAACCATGAGGTCTTGGCTCAGGCTGGACTCGCAACCCCCCATGACCAGGTTTTGTCGCCAGGACAACCCTTCACGCTGTTGATCAGCACCTATGCAAAGGACAGTCCGGAGTTCCTGATTGCCGCCTTCGAGTCATCCGTGCACAGCCAGACCCGGCCGCCTGCCGAGGTGGTACTGGTGCAGGATGGCCCGGTGCCTGAGGCGTTGGCCGAGGCCATTGATTTGATCATCTCGAAGAGCCCTGTGCCCGTGAAACTCCTGCCTCTGGCGAAAAACCAGGGCCTGGGGCCAGCCTTGGATGCAGGGCTTGCTGCGGCGGGTCACGAAATCGTGGCCCGGATGGATGCTGATGACCTCAGTTTCCCGGATCGATTCGCCAAGCAATTGCCGATGATCGAGGCTGGGGCCGACATCGTGGGATCAGGCCTTCTGGAGTTCGGCAGCGATGTCGGCGATGTGGTTGGTCGGCGTACTCCGCCCACCAAGGCTGATGAGATCCGCAGGGTGATCAAATTCCGCGACCCTTTCAATCATCCGACGATCGTGTATCGCAAGGGCGCGGTGGTCACGGCTGGCGGTTACTGTGACATGCCACTGCTTGAGGACTATTTGTTGTTCACCCGGATGGTGATGGGAGGAGCAAATCCAGCGAATCTCGCCGAGCCACTGGTCTACTACCGGGTCGGCGAAGGTGCCTATGCGCGGCGAGGGGGGCTGGAGTTGTTCAAATCAGAGCTCGCTCTCCAGCGGCGCTTTTGGCGCTTGGGCATTGTCAATCGTCGAGAGTATGTCCGAAATGTTGCCGTCCGGGCGGGCTACAGACTCGTGCCTGAGCGCTTGCGGAAAGCCGCATATCGGAGGTTGCTGGCAAATCGCGGCGACGCGGGCTAGATGAGCATTGATTGTGACGGATCGGACGCCGACACAAATCGCCGATGCGGGCAAGCGCGGCTAGACTGATTCGGGTTTGCCGACCCCTGTCCAGACGACGCTGGGCAGAATCCGACTCCATGGGAGCTGCATTGACCTCCGCGCATGACCTGCCCGATCTTGTTGTCGTTGGCTCAGGCTTCTTCGGCTTGACGATCGCCGAACGCGTTGCCGCTGAACTCAACAAGAAGGTACTCATCATCGAGCGCCGGTCTCATATCGGTGGCAATGCATATAGTGAGGCCGAGCCAGAGACTGGCATTGAGGTCCACGTCTACGGTGCCCACCTCTTCCACACCTCTAACGAAAAGGTCTGGGAGTATGTCAACAGGTTCACCACCTTCACCAATTACCAGCACCGCGTCTTTGCAAAGTTCAGGGATCAGGTCTATTCCTTCCCGATGAATCTTGGGTTGATCAACCAGTTCTTTGGTCGCAGCCACACGCCTGACGAGGCCCGCGCACTGATCGCTGAGCAATCCAGTGAGATCGACACAAAGGACGCCTCGAATCTCGAGGAGAAGGCAATCAGCTTGATCGGTAGGCCGCTCTACGAGGCCTTCGTCAAGGGCTACACCGCAAAGCAGTGGCAGACCGACCCCACCGAGCTCAGTGCTGACATCATCACTAGGCTTCCCGTCCGTTACAACTTCGACAATCGCTATTTCAGTGACAAATATGAAGGCCTACCAACGGACGGCTACACCGCCTGGCTGCAGCGGATGGCCGACCATCCCAATATCGAAGTGCGTCTCGACACGGACTTCTTCGACGTGGCAGAGGATTACAAGGGCAAGGTGCCGATCGTCTACACCGGGCCGGTCGATGAATACTTCGGCAATTGTGAGGGACGCTTGTCATGGCGGACCGTCGACTTGGAGTCCTCCGTGGTTGAGGTTGACGACTTCCAAGGCACGTCGGTGATGAACTACAACGACCAAGATGTGCCCTTCACCCGGATCCATGAGTTCAAGCACTTCCACCCCGAGCGCACCCATCTGCCCGGTAAGACCGTGATCGTGCACGAGTACAGCCGCTTCGCAGGTGAGGATGACGAGCCGTACTACCCGATCAACACGCCGGCGGACCGCGAGAAATTGCTCAAATACCGCGATCTCGCCAAGAAGGAGCCGATGGTGTTGTTCGGGGGGCGCCTGGGCACCTACAAATACCTCGACATGCACATGGCAATCGGCTCCGCGTTGTCAATGTATGAAAACAAGTTGAAGCCTCATTTCGAGACTGGGGCCGAATTGACCTCTGGAGGAGTCGACGAATGACTCAGGTGAGCACCGAAAATCCTGCACGACGGATCCTGCAGAGATTCATCCTGCCAGCCGACCGTGACCTAGACGTGATGCCGCTCTATGTCGATGTCGAGGCCGCTGTCCTGGATGCAGACAAGTTGTCGGTGGGCTATTCCAAGGAAGCTCGCAATCTCAACAAGGCCTCCATGCGTCAGTCGACCTCCACTGGGCGCGAGTTGTCGGTCGAGGACATCCTCGGACGCCACTCGCTCCGGGTGGTTGCCGGAGAACGCGTTTCGCTCGGTAGCTACTTCAATGCCTTCCCGGCCAGCTATTGGCGTCGGTGGACCGTCGTAAAGCAGGTGCGTCTCAACGTCACGCTGCAAGGTGACGACGCCTCCGTTGTGGTCTACAAGTCAATGGCCAATGGTCGCTCGCAACGAGTTGATGCTGGCCAAGTGCAAGGGGCCGATGCCCAGACCTTCACCTTTGACCTGTCCTTGGTGCCATTCCAAGATGGTGGTTGGTATTGGTTTGATGTGGTGGCGGGCAAGGTAGACGCCACCTTGGTCGCGGCCACCTGGGACGCCGAGGTACCCGCTGACCGCTTGGAGGCTGGTAGCTGCACTGTCGGTATCACCACCATGAACCGGCCCGACTTCTGCGCGAAGCTGATCAAGCAGATCAGCGATGACCCAGAGGTGTCGGCACTGGTTGATGACGTGGTGGTGGCTGAGCAAGGCACCCAGAAGGTTGTCGATGACCCGGAGTTCCCAGCGGCTGAGGCCGCGCTGGATGGGCGCCTCAGAGTCATCGAGCAGGCCAACCTCGGTGGCTCCGGAGGCTTTGCGCGGGCCCAATATGAGACCCTCAAGGCTGATCGTTCGAAGTACGTGCTCTTCCTCGACGATGACATCGTCATGGAGACCGAGAGCATCCTGCGCACGATCACCTTCGGTGACTTGTGCCGCCGGCCAAGCATCGTGGGCGGGCACATGTTTTCGCTATTCCGCAAGACCCAACTGCACAGCTTCGGCGAGATCATCAACCGGTGGCGCTTTTGGTGGATGTCTCCGCTCACTGTGGAGAACGACTGGGACTTCGCAGCGCGCAACCTCCGTAGTACTCGCTGGCTGCATCGCCGCATCGATGCCGACTTCAACCCATGGTTCTTCTGTTTGATCCCAACTGAGGTGGTCAAGGAGATCGGCTTGGGTTTGCCGCTGTTCATCAAGTGGGATGACAGTGAGTACGGCGTCCGTGCCCAGGCAGCTGGTTTTCCGACGATCTCGATGCCGGGTGCGGCGGTGTGGCACGTGCCCTGGACCGACAAGAACGACGCCTTGGACTGGCAGGCCTATTTCCACCAGCGCAACCGCTTCGTGGCCGCATTGTTGCACTCGCCCTTCCCGCGAGGCGGGCGGATGGTGCGCGAGAGCATCAACCACACTGCCTTCCACCTGATCGTGATGCATTACTCGACAGTCGAGTTGCGCCTGAAGGCTCTTGAAGATGTGCTCGCCGGGCCCCACCGCTTGCACCCAGACCTGGCCACCAAGTTGCCCGAAATTCGCGAGCTGCGCAGTGATTTCGCAGATGCACAGACTCAAAGCGATCCAGATGCCTTCCCTCCTGTACGACGAGCCAAACCGCGAAAGCGGGCATTCAGCCACGAGTTGATTGGGCGAGGAGCCCAATTGACCCAAGCGGCCAAGGGCACGCTCAGGCAGTTCTTGCCCGTACGTCCGATGTCGAGGGAGTTCCCAGAAGCCGAAATCATGGCTCAAGACTCGTTCTGGTGGACGATGGCGGCTCAGGATTCGGCGATCTACAGCATGCCTGACGGCACCTCAGCTGTCTTTGTCAAGCGAGATCCGCAGATGTTCCGGGAGTTGGGGGCACGGGCACTTCTCTTACACAAACGAATGTGGCAAGAATGGCCTCAACTGTCGCACCAGTATCAGGCTGCCTTGGGTGAGATCACCTCAACCGATGCCTGGGCAAGAACCTTCGGAGTCGGTGACGAGGAAGGCGCCTGATGGCTCGCGCCGCCAACAAGCGTCAAGGTGCCCAGGCTGATGAGAAGGGCCGCCGCAAGAATGCAGCCAAGCGGGCGCGCGCGCTCGCTGATCGCAAAGCCGATTCGATGCCGGTGGCGCCAACCATGACCGAGCCCCAGTTGGAGCGCGTCGTGGACGCGGAGTTGGTGTCGCCCTCGCCAAAGGGTGGGTTGAAGGAGGTCCTGGCCAACCCCTACCTACTCGGGCTGATCACCAAGCGATTCTTGGCGGCCCAATATGCAGCGTCGATCTTGGGGTTGATGTGGTCATATGTGCAGCCAGCGTTGCGCTTCTTGACCTACTTCATGTTGATGTCTTTGTTGCGGGTGCACGACGGGATGCCCAATTTCGCCCTCCATCTCTTCGTCGGCATGGTGGCGGTGCACTATTTCTCGGAGACCTGGGGCGGGGCCACTCGATCCATCTGGCAAAACCGGCCACTGGTGTTGAAGATGCGGGTCCCTCGCGAGACCTTCCCTGTGGCCGCAATGATCGTGGCTGCTGTGCACACCTTCCCTCAGGTCGTGATCCTCACAATTGCCGCTATCTCGGTGGGTTGGAAGCCCGACTTCGCTGCCTTCGGCTATGGGGGGCTTGGTCTCTTGCTCCTGATGGTCTTCTCTGCGGCACTGGGATTGTTGTTCTCTGCGCTCAATGCGATGTACAAGGACTTCCAAAATATCGTCACGACCTTGATGCAGTTCATGCACTTCTTGGTGCCGATGATCTATCCATTCAGCATGATCTATCGGCTTCGGATCGACCATCCGGTGATGTATGAGATCTACCTGGCAAACCCGGTGACGCAGGCGGTGCTGATGTTTCAGCGCTTGTTCTGGTTTCCAACGATTGAGAATGCCGACACCAAGATGCCCTGGTGTGGCCATCTCAAAGCAAATCCTGAGGCCTTCGCCAACTGTGAGATCCCAGTTGAGTTTCCGCCCGACATGCTGGTCAGAGCCTTGATCACCTTGGCTTTGTCATTCGTGCTGCTCTGGTTAGCGCAGCGAATCTTCAAGAAGTTCGAAACCAAGTTCCCGGAGCGTTTGTAGATGGCTACCTCAATTGTGGTTGAGAATTGCACCAAGGAGTTCACTCTCTATTACCACCGGACGATGAAGGCCATGGCTACCGCAGCCGTACGCCGGCAACCGTTGCGGGAGCGGTTCACCGCCTTGAATGACATTTCCTTCACGGTGGAGCAGGGGGAGTCCGTGGGCCTGATGGGGCTCAATGGGTCAGGCAAGAGCACCTTGCTGACTCTGATCAATGGAGTGATGACCCCTGACAAGGGCAAAGTGCTCACCCGTGGTCGGATTGCTGGACTGATTGCCACCGGGGCGGGATTTCACCCACAAATGACCGGTCGCGAGAATCTCTTCCTCAATGGTGCCATTCTGGGCATGAGCAAGAACGAACTCAACCGCAAATTTGACGAGATTGTTGAGTTCGCCGATATCGGTAGGTTCTTGGACACGCCCGTTTCGCACTATTCCTCGGGCATGTACGCCCGGCTTGGTTTTGCCATTGCCATCCACGTGGATGCAGACATCTTCTTGGCCGATGAGGTGCTCGCTGTTGGCGACAAGCCTTTCAAACAGAAGTGCGTGACCAAGATGCAGGAGATCAGGCAGCAAGGCACCACGATCTTCTATGTCAGCCACGCGGCAGCGTCGGTGCGCTCCATGTGCGATCGGGTGCTGTGCCTGGAGTCGGGACACCTGAACTTCGATGGCCCCGTAGATGAGGGCATCCGCTATCTCCAGTACGACGAAGCCGAAGAGGGGCTGGAGGCGACGATCGACGCCGAATTGGGTGCCGACATCTAGCGGATAAACCCCGGATATCTCGGCGATATTGACCTGATAAATACAGCGATGTAATTTCGAATTACATCGCTGTATTTCATTAACTACATGTTTGTAATTAGGGCAAACGGCTTGCCAAGACCCATGTTACTAATGTGAAACTTGGTACTCGTGTGAATAACATCCCCGATCACATGGAGCCCAGCACATGCGTCAGAAGCGCTCGCGATATGTAGCTTTTTGCCAGCAATTCCTTGTTGTCAGCACGGTAGGTGCCATTGGGGCAACCGCTGCTGGCATTCATACCTTGGAGATCGTTCCGTCGGCTCCTGAGATCCATGCCAGCCAACTGCACCGCGCAGTTGTCCTGGACAAGGCCACCGTTGATGTCGCTCCAGTGAGCCCCAAGGTCGAGGAGGTTGCCATCACGGGGATGGATGGCAAGTTGACCTCTGTTGACGACTCGGGTGCAACTCCTGGAGCGGCATCAACGGCATCAGCTGATCCGGCACGACCCAGCGGCTTGGTGCTGGCGGTCACCAGCCAGGCTCAAGAGGTCAAGGGATATGGCACCGTCGGTGTCACCTGGCAGCACGGAGTCCAGTTGCCAGAAAGCTCCATCCAGGTGCAGATCCGCACACAGTCCAAGGGGCAGTGGTCGGGCTGGGAAGAAGTGGGCTATCACGCTGACCATGGTCCGGATGCGGGTTCGGCGGAGAATCCTGACGACCGGGAACGACCGGGTACCGACGCAGTCGTGGTGGGTGATGTCGCCGAGGTGCAGATGCGAGCCTTCACCAAGGACGGCGCAGCACCAGCCGACATGAAGCTGGCCGTGATCGACCCGGGCATTGGAGAAACTCAGACGGCAAAGGCCGCCATAGACACCTCGCGCCTTCCGGCCTCGTCGAGCACTGTGGCCAGCAGTGAACTCAGTGGCAGTAGCGAACTCAGCGACACGGGTGCACCGGCTCAAGCCGAAGCAGGCCAAGCATCATTGGCGGCCATGCGGGTGGCTCCCATGCCGCAGATCTATTCGCGTGCCCAATGGGGAGCAAACGAGAAGATGCGCGATGCGTCATCGCTTCGCTATGGCACCATCCAGACCAGTTTTGTGCATCACACTGTCAATGCAAACAACTACTCTGAGGCCGATGTGCCAGCGCTGCTGCGAGGCATCTACGCCTACCACACCAAGTCTCGAGGTTGGTCGGACATCGGCTACAACTTCCTGGTCGACCGGTTCGGGAGGATCTGGGAAGGGCGCTACGGCGGGATCGCCAAGTCGCCAGTGGGGGCACACACGCTCGGCTACAACGAGGTTTCCTTCGCCATGTCAGCCATTGGCAATTTCGACATCGCCCAGCCCTCACAACAGATCATCAATGCTTTCGCTTCGCTATTTGCCTGGAAGCTATCGATGTACAACATCCCGGCCAATGCCACAGGCTTGCGGGTGAAGGGAAAGACCTTCCAGGCCATCAACGGTCACCGTGATGCTGGCTCAACTGCCTGCCCGGGCAAATATCTCTATGCGCAACTCCCGCAGATCAGGACCTTGGCCACCGCCATTCAGCAAGGCAGTCAGGTGCCACCAGCGGTGCCGCCGATGCCTACAGTCCCATTCTCTGCGCCCACTCAAACTCCGGCGGCGGTGGCACCCCAGCCAGCCTTGGCGAATCCCAGGGCGCTGAGCCTGGATGCCACTTCCAATGCCAGCATTGTGACCTTGGATCAGAATGGCGACATCCGGGTGGTGCCGACCAGAGGTCAAGTTGGTTTCAAGGCCCCAGCGTTGACCAATGGGTCCGGGGCCATTCGGGGCGGTTTGAGTGCCTTCGTTGGTGATGTCAACCGCGATGGCCGAGGCGATGTGCTGACCCTGAGAAAGGGCGTTGGGCGGGTCTTCCGTGGTGTCAAGGGTGGACACCTGACCAAGAAGGGGGTCGGCAGGACGCGAGCATTCAGGGGAGCGAATCTCCTCGTTGGTGCAGGTGACTGGAATCGTGATGGTCGCCCTGATGTGATTGCTCGGGTTGGCTCGAATCTCAACCTCTTCCTCGGCCGATCCAAACTGCGTTGGTCGAAGCCGATCCTGCTCAGTGGCGGATTCGCCAACTACACCAGCGTTGCCGTTCCTGGGGACATCACTGGTGACGGCGTGAATGATGTCGTGGCCTTGCGAAGCGACGGTGTCCTGCAGGCCTTCGCAGGCTCCGGCCTGCGATTGAGACCGGCAACCGTGATCAAGTCTGTGCCAGGGGTGAAGTCGATTGCGGGTGGCGGTGATCTGACCGGCGATGGCGTTGTCGACATCGTCTTGAGCGACGGAAGTTCTGTTCAGATCCTCAGCGGACTTGGTGCCGGGCGCTTTGGCAATACCTATGGTCCATTTGTTGGTTTTGGTGGCATCCGACAAATGAGTGTCGGACGGATTTCTGGTGCCGGCCCGGCCGGGCTTCTCGGGATCAGTGGCCGGCGCTACTTCATCTACGCCAACAAGGACTCCCAGAACATCGCGGCAGCGCTTGGCGGCAATCTGCGCCGCCCTGCAGCCACACGGGTTCTCAACGTCGGCGACTGGAATCGCGACGGCAAGGGCGACTTGATCACCATCGAAGGAGCCGGAGACACCTTGGTCTTCCACCCAGGTCGCGCGAACGGGTCCTTTGGGGCAGCTGTGGTGATGGGTTCCGGTTGGAAGCCGGTCTCGAGCCTGACGGCCGTGGGTGATGTGACTGGTGACGCCAAGCCAGACCTGGTGGGGCGTACGACGGCAGGCACGGTGATCTTCCCCGGAAACGGGGCGACTGGATTCACCGGCTCCCGCTTGGCTCCGAGCAACATGATCACCTTCAATTCAGTGGGTCCGGGCCTTTGGCATGCGGGATCTTGGAGCGTCATGGTGGGCAGTCGAAGTGGCGTGGTACCCCGAGTTGGAGCTGGCAATCTTGACAGCTCACGTTTCGACGTGATTGTGGGCTCCGGTGACCTCGATGGTGATGGATATGCCGACGTGGTTGCCAGGGAGCGAGCCACGGGTGTGTTGTGGTTGATACCGGGGGCTGCTGGGGGGATCGGAGTACCGCGCTTCCTTGCCTCAGGCTTCGGGGGCTACACCACGATCGGTTGAGGTGCGGAGAGCAGTGGAGTCATTGGCGAATTGATGAGTTGGCGTGCTCGGAAGCCATTCGCTCAGACCACTTTGATTGCTCGGGATTCCTGATCAGCACGATGGATCCTCCTCCCACGAAGGGGGCAAGGAAAAGCTCGGAGCGCAGACTCGGGTCCAGATCCGTAATCACCCTGTCGGTGACCGGTGTCTTTGCCTCAAGATCAGTGGCTTCGTGCGGGTTGCCCAGGAAGACATCAGGCTGGCTGGGCCACAGCAGGCCAAAATCGTGTGCCCTGGTCGGGGCGGGGAAAGCGAGCGCGAACGGGTGCAAGGAGCAGGCAAGGGCGTCCTGTTGCTCTGCCAACTCGGGCCCGCCAACCGCTAGCTCAGGATCGTCTTGGATCGATACGACTTGTGCCCCACAAAGCCAAATAGCGCCCATGAACACCGGAGTCAACCAATGAACGCCCAGTGCCACACCGACCCGATCGCCTGGATTGATTTCGAGTTCATCGCAGAGCACGTTTGCGGTCTTGGCCACCCAGTTGGCGTAAGTGGTGGCGGAGAGTTCTGTACGCTCGCCAGTGGCCTCGTCGTAGTAAGTGATCAAGGGATTCCCAGGACCCTGCTTGAGACGAGCGGCGAGTGCGTCGGAGAACCTCATGACTGCGACGCTACCTAGTGTTGAAAGGATGCCCTTCATGACCCCCGATGATGCTTTCAGCCAGGCTGTAGATCGGATGTGGGCGGTAGTTCCCGCCGGTGGCGCAGGGACTCGATTGTGGCCACTCTCACGCGCTGGGCAACCCAAGTTCTTGCATGACTTGGCTGGCTCGGGGCGGACCTTGATCCAAGCGACCGTTGATCGCCTGACTCCGATCGTGGGGGAGCGGGTCATGATCGTGACTGGTGCCAGTCATGAGACTGCCGTGCGCACGCAACTACCCGAGGTCTCAGAGGTGCTTGCCGAGCCAAGCCCGCGAGACTCCATGGCCGCAATCGGCCTGGCCGCAGCGATCTTGGAGCGCCAGGATCCTGAGGCAATCCTGGGGTCCTTTGCTGCTGATCAACTGATCAATGATGGTGACAGTTTCGCTGCTTGTGTGCGAGAGGCAGCCGCAGTTGCGGCGACGGGCCTGGTGGTCACGCTTGGGATCAGGCCGACCTTCGCAGCGACCGGATTCGGCTATATAGAGGCCAGCGAGCCACTGGCCGGATTCCCCACTGCCACTGCAGTGCGACAGTTCGTCGAGAAGCCCAACCAGGAGACTGCAGAGCGTTATCTGGCCACCGGTGCGTTCCGCTGGAATGCCGGGATGTTCGTCGTACGGGCGAGTGTGCTGCTGGATCTACTTGCTCTCAATCATCCCGAACTCGCTGCTGGACTTCGTCGGATCGCGGCGGCACCTGAGCTGTTGCCCGACCTGTGGCCGGGCTTGCAAAAGATCGCCATTGACCATGCCATCGCCGAGCCAGCCGCAGACTTGGGCAAGGTCGCGATGGTCCCAGGCGAGTTTGACTGGGAGGACATCGGTGATTTCGCTGCCCTCGCGGGTCTCCAACAAGGCGCCGGTCTGAAGGTGCTTGGCAAAGATCACCTGGTAGTCGGGCACGAGGCATCTGGCCTGGTGGTCACTGGCGATCGTGATATCGCCGTGCTAGGTCTCCAAGATGTCGTGGTGGTCGACACCGGTGACGCACTCTTGGTCACTGACTTGGCCCATGCACAGCAGGTCAAGGAGATCGTCGATCTACTGAAAGCCAGTGGGCGCAGCGATTTGACCTGATCAGCCGTTTGATCTGATCAGGGGGCTCCTGGCTCGGGTGCATTCTTGTTGGTGAACTCCTTGCGGAAGGCATCGAAGGCCTCTCCACTGGGAAGGGCGCAGTACTGTCTGACCGCCTGCTGATCATCCGGCCCGGTCCAGTGGGTCAGGGCGAGGTGCTTGCCCGAGGGCAGACCATTACCGTCATCGGCATTCCACGGGGCAATCAACAAGTAGTCGCTGGGCGTCAGCCCTTTGGCATAGGTCTGCAGGTGCTCATAGGACGGCGTGCCCGGTTGGATGGTCTCGTCGTACCAAATGATCGTGTGGCCGTGCTCCAAGCTGTGCACAAGCTGCTCCACGGGTGGACGATCCTCGCGCGTGTAGAAGTTGCGGATCTGAGGGCCATACAAGAAGTTGCCCCAGTGTGGCCCGCTCGCTGGTGGGCCCTGTGGGTAGGTGAGTTTGGTGCCATCCTCACGATGGTCACCGCTGCCGGCTGCACTGCTCTTCTCGGCTGGGCTGCACTTGGCCTCAGCCAGAGTGGCTCCGAGCTTGCCTTCAGACTTGGTTGGTTGGTCCGGTTGGTTGAGTTGAGGCCAAAGGGCTGCCGCGATGATGATCAAGAAGGCGACAACCGAGACACCAAGAAAGATGAAGCCCTTGCGTCGCTCGCTGGGGTTGGTCTGGGTTGGTTGTTCTGCCTTGGCCACGATTGCGGAGTGTACGCAGTCAGAACAAACCCTGGCTCAGCGCGGGTTGGGCGTGAGGAGGTACGACGACTCGTCACCTTGAGGCGGTCCCTCAGTCAGCTGCCAGGAATGGGCCAGCACCAACAGACCCAAGACCATTTGGGATTTGGCATCGGTGGCCTCCACTCGCAAACCCGCTTCGCTTGGTCGGCTGGTCAGCCCAACTGCATCAAGCGCGGCTGAGACTTCTCTGATGCATGCAGGGCTGCCGAAGCAGTCCAGTTGTGTCCGGGTCAGCACCGCCATCACTGCCTCGCGGGCGCCCAGCGCAAACAGGTCGTCTTCACGTGGCCGGATGAGTGCCTGAGCGCCTGGACCATCATCACCCGGCGGCAGTACGTGCTCGCCCAAGCCACTGACGATCGCGATCGGTGCCTGGCCGAGCTTGCCTGTCGCCAATTCCGCAGCACTGGCCAACTCGTCAGCAATCGCGGGCGCAGTCACCGCCAATGGATTGCCGTAGGGGTCGATCTCGCCGGAGAATGACATGAGTGGGTTGATGCCGGCGACTCCGATCGCCATGTCGGTTTGACCTTGGCGCCAGGGTCGCCCGGCGGTGTCGGTGATGATGACCCCGATATTGACCGCGGCATGGTTGCGGAGTCTGCGGGCGGTGGCATCGGGGTCTCGAGGCAGCAACAGCACTTTGCCGTGAGCGACATTTGAGGCATCCACGCCACTTGCTGCCATCGTCAGCCCGAGTCGATTCTCGGTGATGTGGGTGTTGGCTCGTTTTGCGACGGTACGGATCGCCTCGTCTGCCATCGCTTCGAGTCGATCACCTGAGCGGATCATGCCTTCTGCCTTGCTGACCACCTTGCTGGTGATCAGCACGATGTCGCCAGGGTTGAGGTCAATCTGGCCGATCAGTTCATCAAGATCCGTGTCTGGGGTGATCTCGCCAAGACCGCGGACTGCTTCGACTGAGTAGTCAGGCATTTCGATAGGCGAGGTCGATGGCGGCTTGGCACATGTCTGCGGTGGCATCGGGGTCGGTCATCCAAAGGGGTACGGACTGGCAGGCAATGCCAGCGTCGCTGATCCGATTGACCGCAGCGGAGTCTGAACTGTCGATCAGCCAAGCATCCAGGAGCCCGCCGCGGGATCTGGCTCCATAGTGCTCAGCCACCCCAGCGGCCGAACACTCCACGGAGATCACTTCCAGGAGTTGCTTGGCCATACCGCGCACGTGATCACCATTGATGATGCCCGAGATGCCAGCAACAGGGGCATTAGTGGCCAGGAGCGCATCGCGGATGCCGGGCACCGCCAAGATGGCGCCCACGGATACGACGGGATTGGAGGGTGGCAGCAAGATCAAGTCAGCCTCGGAGATGGCCTCGAGCACCGACTGGGTCGGCTTTGCTTGGTCTGCGCCGATCATCACGACGGCCTTCGCTGGCACCTTGGCTTGGTGTTTGATCCAGTACTCCTGAAAATGGGCCGCCTTGTCCTGACCGTCATCTGGGTCGGTGATCACCACATGTGTCTCGACCCGATCGTCTGTCATCGGCAATAGCTTGACCCCTGGCTGCCAACGTCGGCACAGGGCGTGGGTGACATCGGTCAGAGAATAGCCGGCATCAAGCATTTGGGTGCGCAGCAAGTGGGTGGCCAGGTCGCGGTCACCTAGGCCAAACCAATCTGGCTTTACGCCGTACGCCGCCAACTCCTCCTTGGCATGCCAAGTCTCGCCCTTGCGTCCCCAGCCGCGGTCGGTGTCGATCCCGTCACCGAGCGTGTACATCACTGTGTCGAGGTCAGGGCAGACCTTGAGGCCGTGCATCCAAATGTCATCACCGGTGTTTGCGATCACGGTGATTTGACTGGTGGCTGTCGTTCGTTGGATCAGTCGCTGGAGTCCTTGCAGGAAGCGAGCTCCGCCCACCCCTCCGGACAGGACAGTGATGCGCTGAGGAAGAATAGCCCGCTCTGACATGCGGGCCATTGTGGCAGTTGGTCAACCTTCAACCTGACGTTGAGGTCGTCCCTAATACCGCAGAAAGGGCTTGACTTTGAGAAACGACACAACTGTAATCACATATGTGTGATTATTAACTCGACCCAAATCGGGTCGGAGGGTCGAAAAGGGGCACACAGTGACTGATTTGTATTTGCTTGACGGTGACGCAGACGAGTTGGCTTGGCAGGAGCGGGGGTTGTGTGCTCAGACTGATCCTGAGGCCTTCTTCCCAGAAAAGGGTGGCTCTACGCGAGAGGCCAAGCGGGTCTGCCTCACCTGTGATGTCCGCCTGGAGTGCTTGGAATATGCCTTGGCCAATGATGAGCGTTTTGGCATCTGGGGTGGGTTGTCCGAGCGGGAGCGGCGCAAGCTCAAGCGCCAGGCAGTCTGACTCCGTTTGGGGTTGAGGCGCTCGGCCTCATAGGCTGAACGCTCGTGAAGGTCATCACTGTCCTCGTCAGCCATGACGGTGCTCGTTGGCTGCCAGCAGTTATTGGCGGGCTTGATGCGCAGACAGTGACTCCAGACCGGGTCTTGGTCGTAGACACCGGGTCGACCGATGACAGTTTGATCCGGCTCCAGGCTGCAGGCCACGAAATCATTACTGCGCCAGCCACGACTACCTATCCCCAAGCGGTCGCGCTGGCCCTGGCTTCATTACCTCCTACGGATCCAGACGAGTGGATCTGGTTGCTGCACGACGACTCAAACCCAGACCCTGAGTGCCTGCAGCACCTGACTTCTGCGGCCCGGGAGGCAGGCCCGGAGTACGCCGCCATTGGCCCGAAGATCCGTGAATGGCCCTCCCTGCGTCGTCTTCTTGAAGTCGGGGTGACCATCACCGGCACTGGGCAACGAGAGACCCATCTCCTTCCTGGGGAGTTCGACCAAGGCCAACACGACAACATCCACCCGTCCTTGGCAGCAAACACTGCGGGACTCCTGATCCGTAGGTCGGCCCTGGATGACCTGCCGATGGATCCGAACCTCCCCATCTTCTACACCGATGTCGACCTGGGCTGGCGCATGGCGAAGGCCGGCTTGGGCACAGTGATCGAGCCGCGTGCTCTGGTCTTCCATGCAGAGGCAGCACGGCGACGGCTGCGCGATGTGCATGCGGTCAGACACCCGCGTGCACTGGCCCGTGAAGCAGCGGTCTACACGATCCTGGTCAACTGTGCTGCCTGGGCTTTGCCTTTCAAAGCAATCAGGCTGTTGCTCGGCGGCCTGCTGCGGGTTGCGGGACTACTGCTTGTGCGCGCGGTTGACGATGCCATTGACGAGTTCATGGGTCTGGCTCGTGGATTGGGGCGCCTGCGCCAGATCGCCGCTGGCCGCAGAGCCCGCAAGACAGAGCCACGGGGTCATGATGCCCGCCATTTGCTGGCGCCATGGTGGCTGCCCTATGCGCATGGTGGCGACTTCATCACCGATGTTTGGTCAGGTTTCGTCGACTTCGTGCGTGGTGTAGTCACCGACGAGCAGCACGAATCGCCCCTTTGGAAGCGGATCTTGACCTGTCCGTCCAGTTGGGCTCTGGCGCTCACCTTGCTCGGTGCCATCATCTTCAATCACACCTGGCTGACTTCGGGAAGCCTTCGCGGCGGGGCATTGCTCGCCAGCCCTCAGGATGCCTCTCATTGGTGGCGACTTTGGGGGGAGAGTTGGCACTGGCTCGGCAATGGCACCAGTTCGCCGGCCGCCCCTTATGTAGGTCTACTCGCCCTGGGCACTCTGTTCACGATGGGCTCGGCCAATGCCTTGATCAGTGCGATCTTCGGCTTGGCAGTCCCCTTGAGCGCGCTTGGCGCGCTTGTCTTTGCGCATCGACTCTTGGACTCTCCGTGGTCAAGGTTCTTCCTGATCGGCTCCTATGCGCTCCTTCCGGTGGTGACCGGAGCGGTGCCACAAGGGCGCCTGGGCACAGTGGTCGCCTTGATTGTGATCCCGTGGGCGGGCCTCAGCGCCTTGAGTCTTTCGTCGGACAAACGTGACGTCCGGGTGCGAGCTGCGTGGCGTACGACGTTGGCCTTCTGCATCGTGACTGCATTCGTGCCGCTTGCCTGGGTCTTCGGTGCGCTGTTGACTGGCGTTTCGGCTTGGTTGACCGGGCATCGGTTGCGGCTTTCGGTGTGGATGCCGATCCTCGTCGTACCTTTGCTCTTCGCCCTGCCTTGGCTGGCCCAGACACTTGGGTCTGCGCAAGTGTGGTTGTTCGAGGCGGGTCGCACCGATGCCTTCTCCGATGCTTCAGCGCCTTCATCGTGGTACTTGGTGATCATTGGCCTGCTCCTTGGCGCTGCTGCAGCGGCTGGGCTGCGTGCCGCGACTCGCGACGCGGTGATCAGATGCTGGCTGGTGATCTCAGCAGCAGCGCTGACCTCTCTGTTCTCCATGTTGGTCGTGACTTTGCCGGGCGTGTGGGTCACGGTGCGGCCTTGGTCTGGCTTTGCTGTGGCCATGATCGCCACGGGAGCATTGTTGGCGCTTGCCGTGGCCTCTGATGGCGCGCTGCGAGGTGCTGCTGAAGTGCCCCGGGGCAGACGACTCGTGACCGCAATGGGTGTGCTTGCGGCGATCGTTGTGCCTGTACTTGGACTTGGCTGGTGGGCTGCCAATGCACATGGCGGTTCAGTCGTCTCAGTCAAGAGCCCACAGTTGCCGGCGTACATGCAAGCCTTGGCGCAAGCCGGCAACACCAATGCGGTCCTGGTGTTGACCAACGGTGCCGATGGGCAACCAGTGGGTGCCCAGGTGTTACGTCGAGGCGAGCTTTGGGTGGGAGACGATTCGGTGCTTGCCTCCACCAAGGTTGACGAGGGGATCGCCAGAGCAGTGAGTCGACTGATCGCCGATCCTGATGATCGTTTCGCAAGGGCGTTGGCAGATCGCGGTATCCGCTATGTGTACGCCTCGCGTCCGGTGAGCGATGTAGTTAGTGGTGCTGTTGATGCGGCGCCTGGCTTGGTCAGTGCCAGTGAGCCAAGACCGGCAACCCGCGCTTGGCAAGTGCTCGTTTCTGACCGTGCGCCCAGTAGTTCGTCGGGCGCGCTGTTGCACAGGCTCTTGTTGGCCCAGCAAGTGATCTTGGGTCTGGTGGTCTTGGTGCAGGTGATGCCATCGAGCCGCAAGCCTGGATGGGTGCGCGCATGAGCAGGTCAAGAGGGCGGCGTACTGCGGTCAAGACAAGCACTGGTGCAAGGAGTGCAGCAAGCAGACGCTTTGAGCCAGCGCTGATTCGCAGCGTGACTGCAGGTTGGCTGCTGCCGGTGCTGATCTTGCTGGTGTTGAGTTGTTTGGTCCTGATGGCCTTGGTCACCAGCCCACAAGGACGCCCTGTGCGACTCGTTCCAGGGGCAGCGAGTAGCACTCAAACATTGGTCTGTGGCGGCGGCATTCCGGGCACTCAGTTGGTGACCACGGCTGCTCCCGCAGGTGCAGCCGCCGTCCCGGACCAATCCATGGTGATCAGTGGAGAAGTTGCTGGGGACGCTCGCAAGTTCGCCTCACAATGGGCCAAGGGCCCTGGGGCATTCGCCTTCGCCACTTGTGCGCAGCCGCGTGCGAACTGGTGGGTGATCGGTGCAGGGGGTTCCCAGACTCACCCATCAAGGATGATCATCGACAACCCTAGGTCCGGGACTGCGATCGTTGACATCTCGGCCTTGTCGAGCTCGGGTCCGGTCGCAGCGCCGGGGCTTCGAGGTATCGCCATCGATCCGGGTCGAAGGCTAGTGGTCGACCTTGCGCAAATGATCCCATCGGCCTCCGATCTGGCCGTGCGGGTGAACGCAACTCGGGGTCTGGTGACCGTGACTACGGTTGAAGAGTGGTCACACACCGTGATTGGCAAGCCGAAGGCTGAGTGGGTGCCGGGCCAGCCAGCAGCGGCGAGAGAACTGGTGATCACCGGACTACCCCCGCAGACCAATCGGGCCTCTTTGATCGTGGCTAATCCCTCGGACAGCGAGGTGATCGTGAAGGTCTTGGCGATTGGTTCCTCGGGGACTTTTGCGCCCAAGGGTGCTGCCAGCCTCAGCGTTCCGGCCGCGTCTGTCGGCGCACTTGATGTGAGCTCTGCCTTCGACGGCAAGCCAATTGCCTTCAAGTTGCTCAGTGAGAGCCCAGTCAGTGCCACAGTGCGATCGGTGGTGCAAGGCGATCAGACCTACGGTCAGGTGGCGACGGGATTCGTCGGATCAAGCCAGATCGGGTTGCCTTTGCGGGCCCAATCGAAGGTGCTCGTCTCGTCGGTGGGCCGGTCTGGACGACTGGAGATCCAGGCCTTCGATCAGGCTCACCAGCCCTTGGGGGAGCCAATCAGCCGCACAGTCGATGCGGGCACCTCCTCGGCCATTGACTTGCCGGCCGGAACTGTGGAAGTGATGGTGTCTTCAGACTCGACGAGTCTGGTGTCAGGATTGATCGTCTTGCATGGCAAGGGTGTCTCGGGCGGGGCCTTCACGCCCCCTGCAGAAGTCGGCAGCAGGCCCAAGGTTCTTCCCGGGTGGTAGTCAGTCGGTGACCTTGCGATTGGGATACACCTCGTGAGGTGTCTTGCCCAAGAAGTTGGCCACTTGCTCGACCAAGCAGGTGAGCAACAATGCTTCGAGTTCACTGGTTGACTTGGCCCGAGATTCGATGGGGCGCCTGAACAGCACGATCCGGGGCAGAGTCGTGGCGGTGCCTGGCACCAGCGAAGCCAACGGGATCTGCTGGCTGGTCCTGGTCGGGGTGAGGATCGGCACATCCTCAACGGCCAACTCGACGAAGCTGAGCGCCTGCTTCCAATCAGCCTCGATGGTACGCATCGCCCTGATCGCCAGGCGATCGAATCTCTGCCTTCGGGTGGGCAAGGCCCTTGGCAAGCCGCGAAACGAAGTCGCCGATTGGGCGACTGATGATCCGGTCAGATCAAAGTCAGGAGGGGGCACCACCTCGGGTCCCCTTCGCCCCCGCCCGTGGCGTTCGCGGCTCGGTGGTCGCGCGGGTGAAGACTGGCTCACTCCAGGCAGCCTAGACACCACGGTGTGGCAGTCGCTACCAGACGCGCCGTACAGGTAGCCTGCCTTCCGTGGCCATCCAACGACGCTGTTCGCGCACAACTTGTGGTGCGGCAGCGACGACGACGCTCACCTTCGTGTACGCCGATCAGACCGCAGTCGTTGGGCCGCTGGCGACCTACGCTGAGCCCCATGCCTATGACCTGTGTGAAGTGCATGCTCAACGGCTCTCGGCACCACAGGGGTGGTCGGTGATCAGATTGGCCCATGAGGCTGATCCGGGGCCGACCGTAGATGACTTGGCGGCCCTAGCCGATGCGGTGCGTGAAGTTGCCGCAACTCCAGTGGAGCCTCAACCTTCGGGTTTCGCGGTGGTCTCGCAGCGTCCGATCGAGGATGAGGATCTGCCTGCCGCCCATACGATGAATGTCCCTAATTCACCCAAGCGGGGCCACTTGCGTTCGGTGCCAAATCACCCCTAATTGTTGACGATTCGCGACCGCGAAATTGTCGGTGCTGAGCCCTATCGTGGACTTGTCGGTTGAGTCTTGGAGGGGCAATGAGCACATCACGATCAGACTGGGGCCCAAGCGCAGATCACGCCTGGGATGACTTCTCAGAGAGACTGGGGCAGCGACTGATTGGCCTAGAGCCGGGTCAGGAGTTCGAGGTCTTGCTCAATGTCCTTGATCTCGAAGAGCAACCCAAGGGGATCAGATTCGAGCGGCGGTGCCGAAGCCTGCGCCAGCGCATGCTTCCTGAGACCGAGGACTCAACCGTCATTGAGTTCGCGATAGCTGACACTCATGACGCGTTGCTACAGGCACTCGCCACCCTTCGCGTCGATCTAGACGTCATCCACCCGGCCTTTCTGGATGCCGATTTGGGCATCGAGCCGATGCCGACTCTGGCGGGCGTTGAGTTGCTCGAGCCATGTCGCCCTCGAGATCGTGAGCATCTGGATCAACTCCTTGACCTGTTCTTCTTGACACATGTCGGTGACACGCCTGAGCGGGATGAGGATGGCGATATCGCCATTGAGGTCGGGGAGTCGGTTGTCTATTTGCGTGCTTCGCAAGATGCTCCGGTGATCAATCTGTTTTGTTTGGTGGTCACCGATGTCAGTGATCAAGATGCGGCCCTGTATGAGGTGAACGAGCTCAACCGACGCATCGATGGAGTCAACTTCTTCGTGGTCAACGACCGGATCCATGCAAGTGCTGCCCTGATTGCGATGCCCCTGCTCTTTGACTTGCTCAACCATGTGTTTAGGTCGATGTGTGAACTGGTGGCCAGCAACGACCGCCAACTTGCTCGTCGTACCGGTGGCCGCACCTGGGCAGGCCAAGGATCGGAGGCCCAAGACGACTCCGGTGGTGACCTTCATCCGGTGATGCTCTCGATTTTGCAGTTGGACGCCGACCGACCGGGCTGGATGCGTCCAAAGACCGTGGCCAAGATTTGTGGCCATGATCCCGAGTTGGTGCTCGAGCTGATCAAGTGGAATGAATGCCAAGAAATGGCTTGGCGAGATGCCAGGGATGACGCGCGGCTGGCTGAGGATGACGACGAAGCCGACGTCTGTGAGCACGAGCGCGCCCATGCAGAGCGGACAAAGAAGATCCTTCGCAAGGCCTTGAAGCGGATCTTGGAGGTCTAGCCGGTAGCGTGGCCACATGGCCAACTTCTCCAGTGACCAACTCGATGCGGTGTTCAAGGCATATGACATCAGAGGCACCTACGACGACCAGATCAATGAGCCTCTTGCTTGGGCAATCGGCAATGCCTTTGTGGTGGTCACTGACGCCGACGCACTGGTGATTGGCTATGACATGCGTCCATCAAGCCCTGGTTTGGCAGCTGCCTTTGCCGATGGTGCTGCCACTGCAGGCGCAGATGTGACCCTCATCGGTCTTGCCTCCACCGATGAGCTCTACTTCGCCTCAGGGCTGATGGAGCGACCGGGTGCGATGTTCACGGCCTCGCACAACCCGGCGCAGTACAACGGCATCAAACTGTGTCGTGCGCTGGCTGCCCCAGTGGGCATGGAGACAGGACTGGCTGAGATCAAGGATCTTGTCGCCCGCTCTGAGGTGAAGACGCACTCGCTCAAGGGAGCGATCACCCAAGTCGATGTGCTTGATGCCTATGCCGACTTCTTATTGGGTCTTGCGCCCGTGGCCGGACGCCGGCTCAAAGTCGTTGTCGATGCGGGCAATGGCATGGCCGGACTCACCGCGCCGGCCGTTCTTGGCAAGTTGGATCTAGCTGTCACCGAGATGTACTACGAACTCGACGGCACGTTCCCCAATCACGAAGCCAATCCGATCGAGCCGGCCAACTTGGTTGATTTGCAGGAGAAGGTCCGCGAGACCGGTGCAGATATCGGTTTGGCATTTGACGGCGATGCCGATCGCTGTTTCCTCGTCGACCAGGCGGGAGCCTTGGTCAGCCCGAGCGTCTTGACTGCCTTGATCGCCGTGCGCGAGTTGCGCAAGGAGCCTGGAGCCGCGATCATCCACAACCTGATCACCAGCAAGGGCGTGCCCGAAATCGTGGCCGAACACGGCGGAAAGCCAGTGCGTACTCGTGTGGGGCACTCATTCATCAAGGCAAAGATGGCCGAGACCGGTGCGATTTTTGGTGGCGAGCACTCTGGGCACTTCTATTTCCGGGATTTCTGGAGAGCCGATTCGGGCATGCTCGCCGCTCTTCATGCCCTAGCGGCTCTGGCCGAGTCCGAGCAGACCTTGTCTGAGGTGCTGCTGCCCTATCAACGACATGTCGCAAGTGGCGAGATCAACTCACGGGTCTCCGACCAGCAAGCAGTGCTGACCCAGATCAAACAGCGCTATTCGGGTGTGGATGGAGTCACGATTGACGAACTCGATGGGCTCAGCGTGATTGCTGCCGACTGGTGGTTCAATGTGCGTGCTTCAAATACAGAGCCTTTGCTTCGGCTCAATGCCGAAGGTATGGACACCGCGACCATGGAGCAGATCCGTGATGAGGCATTGCAGATCATCGGAGGAGAACGAGCATGAATATCGATCCCAAGTTGGCAGATCTCATCGTCTGTCCGGCCTGCCATGCAGACCTGACTGAAGATGACTCGGCCAACGAGTTGGTCTGCACGGGCTGCGGCTTGGCCTATCCAGTGCGTGATGACATCCCGGTGTTACTCGTGGACGAGGCCAGAAAAGGCCCCAAGAGCTGAGTGCGATCGTGTTTGACGACACCCTGCTTGACCAGCCCGACGGGTTGGCGCGCGCCGACCTGAGGCTGCGGGCCTTGGCCGAGTCGGGTGCCCGCCTGCGGCGAGAAGCCATGAGTGCGAACGAAACCCTTGTCCAGGCTCATGATCGACTTCCAGATCAGCAACCCCGCGCAGTAGTCGCGGCCGGTCCCGATTCGCGACTGCTGCGCGCCGTACTAGAGCCCGTCTGTCCGGTGCCATTCGTGGCCTGGCCGCGGCATGGACTGCCGGGCTGGGTGGGCAGTCTTGACTTGGTGGTGGTCTTGGCGCCGGAAGGAAATGACCCCTCGGTCGCGGCGACTGTCGCGGAGGCAAATCGCCGTGGCTGCCAATTGATCGTCTTTGCTCCGGCGAAATCTTTGGTTGCAGAGCACTCCGGTGGCAGATATGCAGTGCTGGTGCCGACCCAGACCAACGATCATGCGGCGGTTGCGGTGGCTGCGCTTGATCTGCTCAGTCGCCTTCACTTGGGGCCTGAGGTCAATACGGAGTATCTGGCCAAGGCATTGGAGGATGTTGCAGTGGACTGCTCTCCCTTCAAGGAGAGCACGGTCAACCCGGCCAAGACCTTGGCCATCGGTCTGGCAGACTCCAGTCCGGTGTTGTGGGGCACCAGTCCGCTTGCAGCTCGCGCTGCCAGGCGCTTTGCCGAGGCGGTCCGTGCGGCCACGGGCAGAGCAGCCTTGGCGGGCCTGGCAGATCAGATCGGTCCGATGTTGGAGGCTGCCGAGCCGACAGACCTGTTTGCCGACCCATTCGTTGACGATGCAGCAGCGGGCACGACCGGTCACAAGACCGTGCTCGTCGTACTTGACGATGGCAATGATGACCCTCACGTGCTGCACGACCGGGCCAAACTCGAGGGCGCAGCGCAAGCCAACCGTCTTCGAATTGAGACGATCAATCCAGCCGTTGACGGAGAGCTGGCCCGTTATGCCGCGATGTTGTTGATCGGGCAATATGCAGCCGTTTACCTGCAGGTGGGGCAGGGTCATTAGCAGGCTGGTCGGTACTCTTCGCACATGTCAACACAGGGCGGCACCAAAGCCGTAGTGGCAGCACTCCTCGCCAATGTGGGTATCGCGATCACGAAGTTCGTGGCCTTCTTCCTCACTGGCGCATCTTCCATGCTTGCCGAAGCGATTCACTCAGTGGCTGACTCGAGCAACCAGGTCTTGTTGCTCTTTGGTGGGCGCACCGCTCAGCGGGCGCCTACGGCACAGCACCCCTTTGGCTTCGGGCGTGAACGCTATGTCTATGCCTTCATCGTGTCGATCGTGTTGTTCAGCGTCGGTGGCCTCTTTGCCCTCTACGAGGCCTATCACAAACTCCAGCATGTGCTGGAGCATCCCGGTGACATGGGTGACATGGCTGGGCGCTGGTGGTGGGTGCCATTGGTGGTGCTGGTGGCTGCAATTGTGATGGAAAGCTTCAGCTTCCACACGGCCATCCAGGAGTCCAACAAGGTGCGGGGCTCAGCCTCGTGGGTTGATTTCGTACGCCGGGCGAAGTCACCGGAGTTGCCCGTCATCTTGCTGGAGGACTTCGCCGCGCTCACCGGATTGGTCTTTGCCCTCTTCGGGGTTGGGCTCAGCCTCCTGACCCATAATCCCATTTTCGATGTGATGGGAACGACCTTGATTGGCTTGCTCTTGGTGGCGGTCGCTGTTGTTTTGGGGGTCGAGACCAAGAGTCTGCTGCTGGGGGAATCAGCGAGCATCGACGCGCAGGAGCGCATCGCTGAGGCGTTGCGCTCAAGTGAAGGGATCTTGGGGGTGATCCACATGAAGACCCTGCACCTTGGCCCCGAGGAGTTGCTCGTGGCGGCCAAGATCGATGTGTCAGCCGCGGACTCTGCTGCCGATATTGCCAGGTCCATTGATGCAGCGGAGGCCAGTATTCGTGCCGTCGAACCAACCGCGAGGGTCATCTATCTGGAGCCGGATCTGCGTCGCGAGCAGTCACGCCCGTGACGTGCGCTGCTGAGAATCGTTTTGTAGAATCAACCCGCGCCTAGCGCACGAGATCGTGGCCAGACGCTGACTTCTGGCACGCATCCACAAACCAAGTGAGGGAACCTTCATGGACTACAAGGTCGCAGACCTTTCCTTGGCCGACTTCGGCCGTACTGAGATTTCTTTGGCAGAGCACGAGATGCCTGGCCTGATGGCCATGCGTGAGCGCTATGGAAACCAGCAGCCCCTCAAGGGCGCCAAGATTGCGGGCTCGTTGCACATGACGATCCAGACTGCTGTCTTGATCGAGACCCTAGTTGCCCTTGGCGCCGAGGTTCGCTGGGCATCCTGCAATATCTTCTCCACCCAAGATCACGCGGCTGCGGCTGTTGTGGTCGGGCCAAATGGCACTGTCGACAACCCTCAAGGCGTGCCGGTCTTCGCCTGGAAGGGAGAGACCCTGGAGGAGTACTGGTGGTGCACCCAGCAGATCCTGGACTGGGGTTCGGATCTGCCCAACATGATCCTTGACGATGGTGGCGATGCGACCCTGCTCCTGCACCTGGGCGTGGAAGCCGAGAAGACCGGCCAAGCACCTGATCCCGCTACTGCGAGCAGCGGTGAAGAGCGGATCATCTTCGAGGTCCTCACCGCTCAACTCCAGGCAGGTGCCAATCACTGGACGCCCATCGCCAACTCGGTCATGGGCGTTACCGAGGAGACCACCACTGGTGTGCACCGCCTCTACGACATGATGAAGGAAGGCAAGTTGCTCTTCCCGGCGATCAATGTCAATGACTCGGTCACCAAGTCCAAGTTCGACAACAAGTACGGTTGCCGTCACTCGCTGATCGACGGCATCAACCGGGCTACCGATGTGCTGATCGGGGGCAAGGTGGCGGTGGTTTGTGGCTACGGTGACGTGGGCAAGGGCTGTGCGGACTCCTTGCGCGGCCAGGGAGCCCGAGTGATCATTACCGAGATCGATCCGATCTGTGCTCTCCAGGCTTCAATGGATGGCTACCAGGTGGACACTCTGGAGAATGCCCTCCCAATCGCAGACATCATCATCACCGCCACAGGCAACAAGGATGTCGTGACCCTGCAGCACATGCAGGCGATGAAGCACAATGCGATCGTCGGAAATATTGGCCACTTCGACAATGAGATTCAGATGGCTGAGCTCGAGGCTGATGGGGTTGCCGAGCGCAAGACAGTCAAGCCGCAGGTTGATCTGTGGACCTTCCCCAATGGCAACGCGATCATCGTGTTGTCCGAGGGTCGTTTGATGAACCTCGGCAATGCCACCGGGCATCCGTCGTTCGTGATGTCCAACTCGTTCACCAACCAGGTGCTGGCCCAGATCGAGATCTTCACCAAGCCGGCGGAATACCCGATCGGTGTCTATGTGCTTCCCAAGCATCTTGACGAGGAAGTCGCGCGACTGCACCTTGACTCCTTGGGCGTCAACCTGACCAGGCTCACTGACGACCAGTCTGCTTATCTTGGTCTTCCAGTTGAGGGGCCCTACAAGCCGGAGCATTACCGCTACTAGCGGCCTGGCTGGGGGATAATCTCAGCCATGTCAGTGAGTTCTGCTGTGAACACCAGTGGTGAGCGTCCCCGGGTGCTGGTCGTTGATGACGATGCGGCATTGGCGGAGATGCTCACCTTGGTGTTGCAGAGTGAGGGTTTTGCGCCCGAGATGGTCTCTAGGGGAGATCAAGTCTTGGCGGCCTTTCGTGCTTTCAAACCTGATGTGGTGCTGCTGGATCTGATGTTGCCGGGGATGGACGGGATTGACGTCTGTCGCCGGATTCGCGAGGAGTCTGGGGTTCCGATCGTGATGCTGACGGCGCGCACCGACACGCTCGACGTAGTGGAGGGGCTGGAGGCGGGGGCCGACGACTACGTACTCAAGCCCTTCAAGCACAAGGAGTTGTTGGCCCGATTGCGCGCGCGCGTACGCCGAGCCAAGCCGACTGCACCTGAGACGATCCGGATCGGTGACCTGACGATCGACGTGACCGGGCATCAGGTACGCCGTGGCGGCGTCCAGATTGCCCTGACACCGTTGGAGTTCGATCTGTTGGTGTCACTGGCCCAACACCCCGGCAAGGTATTGACTCGCGAAGTGCTGTTGGAGCAAGTGTGGGGTTATCGACACGCCGCTGACACCCGTTTGGTCAACGTGCACGTCCAGAGATTGAGGTCGAAGGTCGAGCGTGATCCAGATGATCCCATGGTTGTGTTGACCGTTCGAGGTGTGGGCTACAAGGCAGGCGCCGTGGATGAGTCCACCGCTTCGTGACCTCAAGTTGACCGACCGCATCCGTGCGGCCGCAGGTGCGCCTTGGCGGCTGTGGCGCCGTTCGATGCACACCCGGGTGATCACGACGGTCGTCGTGCTTTCAGCCACGGTGATCGGATGTGTTGGCTGGTTGGTGATGCGCCAGATCACCGATGGTCTGGTCAAGGGGCGGGTGGCCCAATCAATAGCTGAAGCGCGAAGTGAGACCAGTTATGCACAGCTGAGGTTGAGCTCTGCGAGCAGTGCGACCGACCCCGACTCCCAAGTTCGTCAATTGGTCGCTGGACTGGTGTCTCGAGGTGACATCAAGGACTATCAGGTGCTCGTATACGGGCCCATCGGAGATCCTGATGCCCCGTCACTGGGCGTACGAAGCACTCCGGACACGACCTTGGCCTCCGTCCCTGAAGCGTTGCGGGCACAGGTCGATTCCTCGCCAGACCTGGCCTGGACTTTCACCAGACTGCAGAGTTCTGATCCGGAGCTTCCCGCAGTCGTGGTGGGGTCATCTGTGGTGCTTCCTAGTGACGGGGGGCGCTATTCCATCTACTACTTGTTCTCCATGCAACAAGAGCAGGCCGCGATCAACCTGTTGCAGCGAGTCTTGCTGACTTCGGGGTTGTTGTTGCTCTTCTTGATCGCAGGCATCGCGGGAGTGGTCACTCATCAGGTCATTACGCCCGTGCGATTGACCAGGCATGTTGCCGAACTCGTCGCTGACGGGCAGCTCGATGAGCGCATCCCGGTCAAGGGGGAAGATGACCTGGCCAGACTGGCCATTTCCTTCAACCAGATGACCGACGCCTTGCAAGTGCAGTTCTCTCAACTGGAAGACCTCTCGCGTGTGCAACGTCAGTTCGTTTCGGATGTGTCCCACGAACTGCGCACGCCGTTGACGACAGTGCGCATGGCAGCTGAGGTATTGCATGATGCGCGCGACAGATTGGATCCCGTGGCCGCAAGGGCTGCTGAGTTGCTTCAACACGAGCTGGATCGCTTTGAACATCTCCTGACTGACCTCTTGGAGATCAGTCGTTTCGATGCCGGAGCCATGGTGCTGGAGGCCGAACCCGCAGACATGGTTGCCCTGGCCACCAAGGTTGTGACCAGCTTTTCGACGGTCGCGGCTCAATGTGATGTGCAGATCGCTGTCGAGAGCACTGGCCCAGCGGTCGCTGAGATCGACGTGCGCCGAGTGGAGCGGATCCTGCGAAATCTGCTCGGAAATGCGATTGATCACGCAGACCGCACCGCAGTGGTAGTGCACATCGCCCAGGATGACGAGGTCGTGGCCGTGACCGTACGTGATCGTGGTGTGGGCCTCAAGCCGGGGCAGGCAGCGTTGGTGTTCAATCGCTTCTGGCGTGCTGACCCAGCCAGGGCACGCACGACCGGAGGCACCGGCCTAGGGCTGGCAATCTCCTTGGAAGATGCCCGCTTGCACTCGGGATGGCTACAGGCTTGGGGTGCGCCGGGAGCAGGTGCCCAGTTCAGATTGACACTGCCCAAGCAGGCTGGTCAGAAGGTGACTCACAGCCCATTGCCTCTGGTGCCGGTAGGAGTGGGCACCATTGCCACTCCGATCAGACAGGCCCACTGATGAGAAGGGTCATTGTTTTCGCGTTGCTCACTTTGCTGGCTACTTCGTGTACGTCGCTGCCTGACCATGGGCCAGTGCACCGAGTGCGGAGCACGACAACGTCCAAGCCCGCCCAGTTACCCAACTTCGCGCCTCCAGGGCCATTGCCGGATGCGAGTCCAGAAGACATTGCCAATGGCTTCCTGAGGGCTTTGACGGCGGCTCCGTTCACGACCTCCGTGGCTCGCAAGTTCTTGACAAAACAAGCAGCAGCCTCATGGCAGCCAAGTGACGGCACGATCGTCTACAGCTCCGCTGATCTGATCAGACGCCGAGGTGGCGTTGACCTCAATCTGAGTGTCACCGACCGACTCGATGGTTCAGGTTCTTGGCTGACACCTACCGTGCCAACGCAGTCCGTGCGTCTTGACATGGTTCGGGTCGCCGGGCAGTGGCGGATCGCCAATCCGGCTGACAAATTGGTCATACCGCAGACCTATTTCGTGGATGGCTTCCAGCGGCTCAACAGATACTTCTTCGATCAGACAGGTAGTGCGCTGGTGTCAACGCCGGTATTTCTGCTTCGCGGCGAGCAACTCGCCACCGAGCTTGTGCGCAGTCTCCTGACGGGTCCGAGCTCCAGCGTTGCTGACATCTTGCACTCCGCCTTTCCAGTCTGGGCCCTGCCTGCGGATCTGTCAGTTGTCGTGTCTGCGAAAGGGGTTGCTCAAGTCCCGGTCTCCAAACAAGTGGCCGACCTTCCGGCAGACCAACTCAACAAGGCGATGGCCCAACTGGCCTGGACCTTGCGTCAGGTTGAGTCAGTCAATGCAGTGCAACTGACAATCGACGGGATCCCACTGCCACTTGCAGGTGATCAAAACGCCATCCCAGTGACGAATGTCGATGAGTTCAATGCCTTGACTCCAAGCTCTGACATCTGGGGGCTTCGAGATGGCCGGTTGGTTGTCTGGCGTGGTCGCAAGACCTGGCAAGGTCTGGGTGCTTTGGGTGGGCCCGGGCGAAGTTGGCGCTCGCTGGCCGTCAATGAGCGCACGGCTCAGGTAGCCGTTGTTTCAAGTGATGGGCATCAGTTGCAAGTCATGGGAGTCCCTCGCCTGACCCCTGCCTCGCAGGGCCCGCTGATCGAAGGCACGGACCTGCTCGCGCCGAGCTTCGATGCCCTGGGCAATCTATGGGTCGTTGATCGCGCGGATGGCAGGGCCGTGGTGTGGCTGTGGGACGGAGCCAAGGCTCGCAAGATTGCAATGAATGGAGTCAGTGGCCATGCAGTGCAAAGTGCTTCGATATCAGGCGAAGGGTCTCGTTTGGTTGTGGGCATGAGTGGCAAGGAGCCCAGGGTGATCGTGGTGAACCTGCTGCGAGACCCTGATGGCGCATTCCTTGCCATGGGCACGACCCAGAGTTTTCCCATCCAGCAATCGGATCTGCTTCAGGGCAGTCTGGTGGATCTTGGTTGGCGCAGTTCCGACACTCTCGCGCTGTTGTGGCGAGATGATCAACGCAGTCGAGTCAGCTTCATGAGCAGTGACGGATCACCTGCCAATCCACTGAGAGTCGTGACCAGCCCCTATTTTGGCGCCGCGAATTCCTTGGTGGTCAGCCCGGATTCTGCCCTTCCATTGGCCTTGAGCAATCCGGATGGACGTTTGGTCTCGCCGAGTGTGTCAGGCAGTTGGGACACCTTGACAAAGGACCTCAGCGTCGCCGTTTACAGTCGCTGATCCACACGCTCGGGCGGAGCTGTGGCCGCAAGCTGGAAAGTGCGCCAGACTCGCTCAATGGGAAATGTGGTCCATGATTGATGCGCTCCTTGACTTGTTTGCGGGCTCCTCCTGTTTGGGTTGCGCCCGGCCGGGAGGGTTGCTGTGCTCACCCTGCGCAGACCAACTGCCCAGACGCGGCATTAGGGTGCAACCATCTCCGTGCCCTCCGCGACTCCAAACCTGCTTTGCGACCTGTGAGTACGACGGTCTGGTGCGCGATCTGCTCTTGTGGCACAAGGAGCGCAATGCCTTGTCCTTGTGTGCTCCGTTGGGGCACTTACTTGCGGGGGCGATCGCCGCCTTGCTTGAGGTCAAGATGCCTGACGATGCCACGAAGGTCCTGTTGACTCCAGTGCCCAGTCGGCGGAGCGTGGTGCGTGAGCGTGGTCATGATCCCGTACGCCGAATCACCCTGCGTGCAGCGTCCATCCTGCGCGGTTCTGGGTGGCCAGTCTCAATGAATCCTATTTTGCGCCAGCGTTTCGCAGTGCGTGACCAGTCGGAGCTCGACCGTGCGGGGAGAGGGATGAATCTCAAGGACTCCATCGCGATCGATGGTGGTCTTCGGCAAGCCCTTTCGTTGGCTGGCAGGCCAGTGACTTTCGTGCTTTGCGACGACATTTTGACCACTGGGGCAACGGCGAGTGAGTGCCAGCGAGCATTGGAGGATTCGGGCCTGCAAGTGCGAGGAATAGCCACGATTGCGCACACTGTTAAGAGGCACTGCTGAGACCGGCCAGCCGATTACACATTTCGGTGCTTGGGCACTAGGTTTGAGGCAGGGATGAGACCCCCGAATGTGACAGCCCATGTGGGGCAAGACCTCAGGAGGATTGAGATGGATGTCGTAGTGACCAGCCGGCAAACGGAGATCACTGACCGATTCCGCGAGCACGTCGAAGACAAATTGGCGCGCTTGGAGAAGCATGATCATCGGATCATGCGCATCGATGTTGTCGTGGTTGAGCGTGATCGCCCCCGCGAGCCCGAGAAGCAGGTGCGGGTGGAGCTGACAGCCAAGTCCAAGGGTCCAATCGTGCGGGCTGAGGCAGTAGGGGAGGACAAGATGTCCGCCCTGGATCTAGCAGTCGACAAGATGCAGGCTCAGATGCGCAGGGCCGCTGATCGACGCAAGGTCCACCGTGGCAATCACACCCCCGAGTCCGTGCACGCCGCCATGTCGCGCTCTGTCCCTGCCGATGCTGCTGATGAGGATGAAGCAGTCGTGGAGCGCCAAGTCGGACCAGTCACGGTCACTGGCGATGGTCCGCTCGTGGTCCGCGAGAAGACCCACCAAGCCGCCCCCATGACCGGTGAGCAGGCGCTATACGAGATGGAATTGGTAGGTCATGACTTCTATCTCTTCGTGGACAAGGACTCCAACAAGCCAGCTGTGGTCTATCGCCGCAAGGGCTATGACTATGGTCTGATCACTCTCGACGTCTCCTAGTGGATTCGTCACGAGAGATGATCAAGGTCCTCGTTGTCGATGATCAGGAGTTGTTCCGCCGCGGCTTGGTGATGTTGCTCAACGCCGAGGACGACATCGAGGTGGTCGGGGAGGCCGAAGACGGCGAGGCTGCAGTTGTGGCCAGTCGAGAGCTCCGCCCCGATATCGTCCTTCTCGATGTACGGATGCCTAGGATGACCGGACTTGAGGCTTGCGCTGAGATCTTGGTTGAGCGCGTAGACACTGGCATCATCATGCTGACCGTCAGTGACGAGGAGAATGACCTCTACCAGGCCGTGAAGAATGGTGCCTCCGGTTATCTCCTCAAGGATGCCTCCATTGATGAGGTGTCTCGAGCGGTGCGCGTGGTCGCGGATGGCCAGTCCCTGATCACCCCGGCCATGGCCACCAAGTTGATCGAGGAGTTCAAGGAGCTGGCTTCGGCCAATCGGGAGAGCCCTCACTCCAAGCTCACCGAGCGTGAGCTGGAGGTGCTACGTCTCGTGGCGACGGGCCTGAACAACCGTGAAGCAGCCAAGCAGTTGTTCATCAGTGAAAACACCGTGAAGAACCACATGCGCAATATCCTCGACAAGCTCCAGTTGCACTCACGTATGGAAGCTGTCATGTACGCCGTACGAGAGAACCTCCTGAACCTGCCGCAACAGTGACTGGGGCGCGGCTTAAGCGACAAGAGGCCTGAGTGTGGTCTAAGCCACAAATGCGCCAGGTGTTGCCAAGTGCGTGGGGAGAAGGTTGGCTCTCGACCAGAATCTGCCGGTACTCTCGGCCATCGTCTAACTTCGTGGGGACCCCGCTGTGAACAAACTTCGTGCTCTGCTCATCTCGTTGGTGATGACTGTTGGCCTGGCGGCAGTGCCTGCACTGCCCGCGGGTGCGGTCACTGCCGGTGTCGGTGACGGGATGCCCGTTCCGGTGCGAAATCCCAACTGCCACGCCAACTTCAGTGCGGCTGATCGCCAAGATCTGCTGCAGGCCACCAACATGGCCACGATCCAGGGCTTCGACGATGTCTTGCCGCGCGTCGAATACATCCGCGACATTTTTGTGCGCAATCACGACAACGCTGGGTTGTTTCCCCTCGTCTACGCCGAAATCACCCGGCGCGGCACCGATCAGGTCGGGGGCAGTGGCACCGAATACTCAGACCCGGCCTTCGTTGACCGATTGATGGTGGAGTTCTTCAGGCTGTATCTGCAGAATCTCCGGGCCCACCTGACTGGCGGCAAGATGGCGCCTCAGTGGGCTTCCTACTATCAACTGGCCAGTGACTGCAATCGCACCATTGGCCGGATCGCCGCCGCTGGCATCAATGCGCACATGGTTGGAGATTTCCCCTTCGCGATCCGTGCTGCTGGTGCTACGTGGGCCAACTACGAGGACTACATGAAGATCGGGATCGACCTGGTGAAGGCGATCCCAGTGATCTCAGCAGCCACGCAGTCTGCCTATGGCGCCGATCTGTCCCAAGCAATGACCATCTATTGGGTCGGTAAGGCCTTCGACTCGGTGACCCAGCCGAGCATGACCCCGTTGATGGTCTTCCAGGCCGTGCGTTGGAATGCCTTTGTGCAAGCCATGATGCTCACCGACCGTGGCATGGTGGAGTTTGTGAAGTTCTTGGCCAACTTGATGTGGGGCACTGCCGACTTCGTGCTCTCCGGTCTGGAAGCCAACCGTCTCCTCTAGGACGAGTAACAGTCATGACTGATGATCTGATGGAGGACTTCACCCGCGAAGTCTTCACAAGCGGCGAGTTCACCTACGACGTGTATTGGTCTGGATCCGGGCCAGCCGTGATCGTGATGGCCGAAATGCCTGGGATCACGCCAAACGTGCTCCGCTTCGCGCGTTGGGTCCGCGACCTGGGGTGCACCGTCGTACTTCCTGACCTGTTTGGGCGCGCCGGTTTCGACAGCACTTGGCCATCGATCGGCAAGGTTCGCGGCATTGCCTATGGGGCCAAGGTGTTGACCTCAACTTGCGTTCGCAAGGAGTTCGTCTGCTGGGCCACGGGGCGGTCATCGCCGGTGGTCACTTGGTTGAGAGCCTTGGGGCGTGAGGCCCACGAGCGTTGTGGTGGCCCTGGGATCGGTGCGGTTGGAATGTGCTTCACCGGAGGCTTTGCCCTCGCCATGGCAACCGATGACCGGTTGTTGGTGCCGGTTCTGTCTCAGCCAGCCAATCCCTTCGGGTTCACCAAGAAGCAACGCGAGACGATCGACATTTCCCCCGCGGAGTTGGAGCGGGTGCAGGAGCGTTGTGTCGAGGGCCTTGAGGTTGTCGGCTTGCGCTTCACCGGCGACCGGCTGGTGCCCAAGGAGAGGTTTGCGATGTTGAGAGAGAAGCTAGGTGACTCCTTCATTGCGATTGAACTCCCCAACGACGTTGCCAACCGTGACGCAGACGTGCCTCCGCACTCGATGTTGACCGAACACGTTGTCGATGAGCCCGGTCACCCAACTCGCCAAGCCGTTGACGAAGTGCTCGACCACTTCAAACGTAAATTGGTGGATGCAGACGGGCCCTAGCCGATCAGGCCGCGTGACCTGGCCTTCGCAACTGCTCCAGTTCGGTTGTCGACCTCAAGTTTGGTGAAGATGTGCACCAAGTGTGATTTGACCGTGGCTTCTGAGATGTGCAGTTGTGCGGCGATTGCTCGATTGCTGAACCCATCTGCAACACAGACCAAGACGTCTAGCTCTCTGCCGCTCAACTTCTGGTGCTGCGCACCTAGGGACCGCGCTGCCCGACGAGCCAGTTGTGGGTCGAGTACGTCGCGACCTGCTGCTGCACCTGTGACTGCCTCGACGATGATTTCCGGATCGGCATCCTTGAGCAGGTAGCCAGCGGCGCCGGCTTCGATGGCTCTGACGATGTCGTGATCGTGATCGTAAGTGGTCAAGATGATCACCGCGGGGGCCGTTGGCAATGCTCGTAGAGCCGCAGTAAATGCCACACCATCCATCCCGTTGCCCATCCGCAGGTCAGTCAGGACCACTTGCGGCTCTTGATCCGTCAGCTTGCGCAATGCCTCTTCTCCGGAGTCTGCCTCGCCCACAATCTCTAGATTGGATTGTGCGGACAGGAGCGCAATCAGTCCCGACCGCACTACGGGGTGGTCATCCACGACGAAGACTGAAACGGTCACTGGCTCACCTCGATTGGCAAGGTGGCGGTCAAAGTAGTGCCTGGTTTGGCGTCGATGATCGACAGGTCACCACCCAACTCCACGAGTCGCGAGCGCATCGCGGCCAGACCGAAGCCAGACTCCGAATCATGGCGGGTTGCCGGATCGATGCCAATCCCGTCGTCCTTGACTCTCATTCTCACCAGATCATCGTGGCGATCCAAGCTGATCCACACTCGTTGTGCTCGAGCGTGCTGGCGCACATTGGCCAAGGCGCTCTGGGCCACCCGGAGAAGAGCGATTTCCTGCTCGATGGTGAGATCCTCGTCGTACGGTGTGCTGACCTCGGTCTTGAGCTGGGTTTCGTCTTCGAGTCGGGCAGCCAGTCGTTTCAGGGCTGCAGCCAGCTTCTCTTCTTCCAACGCGGCCGGTGTCAGGGCTGCGACGATGCGCCGGGACTCCTCGAGATTGTCTGCGGCCGTTTGCTCGATCTGGCCTAGCAGCCGTTCACGATCCGTGTTCTCGGCTTGGCCGGCTCTGGCCAGGATGAGGATGGAGGCGAAGCCCTGCGCGAGGGTGTCATGGATGTCTCGAGCCAGCCTGGTGCGCTCTGCCATGGCTCCAGCCTCGTGTTGAGCCTGAGACAATTCCTGAGTGAGTCGCAGCAGTTGCACTTGTCCGCGGGAAACGCCAAAGGCGAAGAGCATCCCTACTGATGGACCGATCATGGCGGCGGCATGTGGTTGGCCATTTTGTTGCCAGGGGATCGCGATCGCAAGCACCAAGATGAGCAAACAGAAGGCGACTCCGGCACGTAACCCGACCAGATGACCTGCGAGCAGCCACAGCACGAAGGCAAGCCAGATGAACTCACTGGAGACCAGCACGAGCGCCAGCCAGTTGACGGCCAGCACTCCCAACCAGATTGCGGCCCCTTGCTTTGAAGCGTTGGGTCGTCGCAAGATGACCAGCCCAAGCACATAACTGGTCAAGAGCAAGGTCACCAGTGCGACTAGCGTCAGTGTCTCTCCCAATCCGTCGGCGACCACTGCCGGATAGGCCCGCACCAAGCAGACCGCTAGGAGTAGCCCGCCAATCAGATGCTGGAGCCAATGCTGGTGGCGCACGGTTGGATTCATACCGGCAATTCAACCCTTTGCTCTTCGGCTGCAATGATCTGCCCCGTTCGCCAAGCTCGCTCGCCGAGTACGACGAGCAGGGCCGGCACCATGATGGTCCTGACCACGAGTGTGTCAACTAGTACGCCGAGAGCCACGATGATGCCCAGTTGGCCAAGGATCATCAGTGGGAGCGTCCCCAGGGCCAAGAAGACCCCTGCAAGGACCAACCCCGCGCTGGTGATCACGGTACCGGTGGTGGCCAAGCCGCGAATAGCGCCGCTCTTGACGCTGTGACCATGGCTCTCTTGCTTGATCCGGTGGCTGAGGAAGATGGAGTAGTCAATCCCGAGGGCCACCAAGAAGATGAAGGCCAACAGTGGAAGTTGGCTGTCCACGGCAGGTACGCCGAAGATCAACTTGCTCAAGACGGCCCCGCCTCCGATTGCCGCTGCTGCACTGAGAGCGTTGATGGCGACCAAGGCTGCAGGAGCAGCCAAGCTTCGCAGCAGGATCATCAACATGACTAGAGACAGAAGCAGGACCATGGGTGCCACCATCCAGAAGTCAGCCATTGCGGCGTGCCCGATGTCGGTCTGTTGGGCCATTACGCCACCGACGGATGCCTTGATCCCGTTGGATTCCAGTTGTTCACGTAGTTGGGTGACCACGTGATCAGCGCCCTTCGTGCCGGGAGCCTGGTTGCTGGCCACGGACCAATGGTCGATGCCGTCGTGGCTGGACACCATCGTTGACTGGGCAATGTTGGGTGTTTCGTTGAGTGAGCGCACAAGCGCCACGGCTTGACTGGAGGGAGCGATCACATCCATGGGTTCGACCAGTCCGGCTGGGAAATGCGTAGCGATCATCTCCAGGCCTCTTGATGACTCTGATGGGACTCTGAACGAGTCCGCCTTGCTCAGGCCTACCTGCAATGTCGTCAGGGTGCTGGCCATGACGGTCAAGATCACCAGTCCGCTGACCAATGCCAGGCCCGGACGTCGCAAGATCGAGCCAGCGAATCGGCTCCACGATCTCTCGGTGAGGCCAACTGGCTGGTTTGGCTTTGGCAGGCGTGGCCAGAAGACTCGTGGGCCACACAATGCCAATGCTGATGGCAGCACCGCGATCACTGCGATCAGAGCAATGACGAGACCCACTGCGCTGGCCACGCCTAGGTCGCGCGTTTGCGGCAAGCTTGCCACGGTGAGAGTGCTGAGCGCGAGCACGATGGTGAGATTGCTGGTGGCAATTGGGGTGAGACTCGCGCGCCAAGCCTGGCGAAGGGCAATCCGGTGGTTGGATTCAACTGCCAGTTCCTCCCGATATCTGGAGATGAGCAGGATGGCGTAGTTCGTGCCGGCGCCGAACACCAAAACGCTGACGATGCCGGCATCAAAGTGCAGCGAGAATGTCTGCGCCAGTTGGCGGGTCACCACGGCTGTCACTTGATCTGCCAGGCCCACGATTGTCAGCGGGATCAGCCAAAGGACCGGTGAGCGGTAGGTCAGGATCAGCAACATGGCGACGACAGCGATGGTGGCCAGCAGGAGTTTGAGGTTGGCTCCACTGAATGAGGCGCTGAGGTCAGCCCCGAAGGCTGGCCCTCCGGTTACCTTGATCGTGAGCCCTGGGATCGGGTTCGCTGCGATCTGCTTCCTCAACGACTCGACCTGATGTCGGGTAGTTCCTGGATCAGGTGACCGGGTGATGGGCACTTGCAGGAGCGCAGCGTGTTTGTCCGCGGAAATGATCGGGTGGGGTGCAGCCGCTGCCAATGACTTGCCGAGCTCGGCAAGAGATTCGATCTGAGCAGCGGACAACGGGGCTGTCCCCTCGGCCACCAAGATGACTGGTTCGGTTTCGGTCTTTGGGAAGGAGGCGAGCACATTTGCGACTCGGGCAGATTCACTGTCTGAGGGCAGATTGTCCCCTCTCGGGGGAGCGACGGCGCTCTGGAATGCCACGAATGCTGCCCCCGAAAGAGTCAGGGCCAACAACAGCACAGCGATCGAGCCGCGGAGTGATAGTAGACGATTCAACACACGACCAATCTCAGTGCAGATCGGGTGCCAGCGCATCAGCCTGCCGGTTGAACTCGTGATCCTCCTTTTGATTGACCGACCCGCCCGATAACATTGGGCTCGGCCACTTGGCCTCCATCGATTTCCGTGTCCCAGATCAGGGAGTAGTTGCCCGTGTCGCTCTTCGACAAGATCCTCCGCATCGGCGAAGGCAAGATCCTGCGCCAGTTGGAAGCCATCGCCAAGGCGGTCAATGCCATTGAAGATGACTTCGTCAAGATGTCAGATGAGGAGTTGCAGGCACAGACAGCTGACTTCAAGCGGCGGTTTGAGGCAGGTGAGTCTCTTGATGACTTGATGCCGGAGGCCTTCGCGACGGTGCGTGAGGCAGCCAAGCGGGTGCTTGGTCAGCGCCACTACGACGTCCAGATCATGGGTGGGGCGGCACTGCACTTGGGCAATATCGCTGAGATGAAGACCGGTGAAGGCAAGACCCTCGTGGCAACCCTTCCGTCCTATCTCAATGCCATCAGCGGCAAGGGCGTACACGTCGTCACGGTCAATGACTACTTGGCCAAGTATCACGCCGAATGGATGGGGCGGGTGCATCACTTCCTCGGCTTGACCACCGGCGTGATCCTGCCTGACATGACGCCAGAAGAGCGCCGTGAGGCCTACAACTGCGATGTCACCTATGCCACCAACAACGAGCTCGGCTTTGACTATCTGCGTGACAACATGGCTGGCTCACTGGATGAGCTGGTGCAGCGTGAGCACAACTTCGCCGTGGTCGACGAGGTCGACTCCATCCTGATCGATGAGGCGCGCACCCCGTTGATCATTTCTGGTCCCACTCAAGACGAAGTCGAGTGGTATGCCGAGTTTGCCAAGGTCGCGCGCACACTGAGCAAGGACACCGATTATGAGGTCGACGAGAAGAAGCGCACCATCTCGATCCTCGAGCCCGGCATCACCAAGGTCGAAGACCATCTCGGCATCGACAATCTCTATGAATCAGCCAATACGGCCTTGATCTCCTTCCTCAACAACTCGATCAAGGCCAAGGAGTTGTTCCGCAATGACAAGGAATATGTCGTTATGGACGGCGAAGTGCTGATCGTTGATGAGCACACAGGTCGCATCCTCTCCGGTCGGCGCTACAACGATGGTCTGCATCAGGCGATCGAGGCCAAGGAAGGTGTGACGGTCCAGGAGGAATACCAAACCCTGGCCACCATCACTTTGCAGAACTACTTCCGCCTCTATTCCAAGCTTTCCGGCATGACCGGTACGGCGATGACAGAGGCGTCTGAGTTCGACAAGATCTACAAGCTCGGTGTGGTGCCGATCCCGACCAACAAGCCAATGATTCGCAAGGACCAGCCGGACTTGGTCTATCGCACCCAAGAGGCGAAGTTCGCAGCCGTTGTTGATGACATCGCTGAGCGTAATCGCCTAGGACAGCCAGTGTTGGTCGGCACGACCTCTGTTGAGAAGTCCGAGCTGCTGTCTGGTCTGCTCAAGAAGCGCAACGTGCCGCACACCGTGCTCAACGCCAAGGCGCATGCCAACGAGGCGAAGGTCGTCGCCCTTGCCGGCCACAAGGGGGCAGTCACTGTGGCCACCAACATGGCCGGTCGTGGCACAGACATCATGTTGGGTGGTTCCACGGAGTTCTTGGCTGATCAGGAGCTGCGCAAGCAGGGTCTTGATCCAGTGGAGCACGCCGAAGAATATGAAGCTGCGTGGCAGGCCACCCTCGATCGGATCAGCGAGCAGGTTGCGGCAGAGCATGAAGAGGTCAAGGAGTTGGGCGGACTCTATGTGCTTGGTACCGAGCGGCACGAGTCGCGACGCATTGACAATCAGTTGCGTGGCCGCTCCGGGCGCCAGGGAGATCCGGGTGAGTCTCGGTTCTATCTGTCGCTCGGTGACGACTTGATGCGCTTGTTCAAGTCTGACTGGGTCGAGCGGGTACTCCTCGCGCTGAAGGTGCCCGATGACGTGCCGATCGAAAACAAGCAGGTCACCAAGTCTATCCAGTCTGCGCAGACCCAGGTCGAGGCCCTGAACTTCGAGTCGCGCAAGAATGTCCTCAAGTACGACGATGTGATGAGCAGGCAGCGCGAGGTCATTTACGGCGAGCGTCGCAATGTGCTCGAGGGTGCTGACCTGCGTGAGCACATCCGTGAGATGGTCAACGATGCGATCTCCTCGAATGTCCTGGCTGCCACCGAGGGCTATCCCGAGGAGTGGGATCTCGAGGCTCTCTGGACCGCCCTGAAGGTGCTCTACCCAGTCTCGTTGTCTCACTCGGAGTTGGAGCAGGAGGCTGGAGGCCGAGACGGTCTGCACCGTCAGGACTTGGTCGACGCCCTGGTCGACGATGCCCAGCAGGCCTATGAGCGCCGTGAAGACGAGGTGGGCGTGGAGGTGATCCGCGAGTTGGAGCGGCAGGTCATGCTCTCCGTGCTCGATCGCAAGTGGCGTGAGCACCTCTACGAGATGGACTACCTACGTGAGGGCATTGGCTTGCGGGCCTACTCCCAACGCGACCCACTGGTGGAATACCAAAAAGAGGGCTTTGACATGTTCAATGCCATGAAGGAGGGCATCCGTGAAGACACGGTTGGCTTCTTGTTCAACCTTCAGGTGCAGGTCGAAGAGTCAGAATACGACGAAGATGATCTGGCTGGTGCCGTGCAGGTGCAAGAGCACCCGATCGTGCATGCAAAGGGTCTCGGTCAGCCAACAACACCCACAAATCTCACCTACTCGGCACCTTCGGAGGATGGTGAGGCTGAGGTCACTGGATCAGTCACCACGGTCACAAATGCGGATGACCCCTTTGCCAACGTCGGGCGCAATCAGAAGTGCCCTTGTGGATCGGGCAAGAAGTTCAAACAGTGCCACGGCGCAGCGGGTCCGACCGGACTGACCACTAGGGCGGGTGGCTAGCCAAACTGGATAGCGGTGCAAGTCCACCGCTTTCCGGTGTGCTCGATTCGGGCCGCGATCGCGCGAAAGCGATGGCCATGCTTGGCCACGATCGAGATTTCGGCGGCGTCCTTGGTGGGGCAGAAGACTCGGACTCGTTGCAGTTGGATAGGCAACACTCTCCTGCGGTCGCGTGCAGGACCGACGCGGTTCATCGCGGCGCATCGTTGGGTCAACTCTTGGTAAACGGCCAGACTGCTCCATCGGGAGAGTTGTTGGGGCCCACGATTGCCTGCCATTACTTCGACGAGCACATGAGCGAATCTCTCGGCGAACCGATCCAGTTCGGCAGTACTCGTTGCATTTGCGGGCTCATGGCTTTGGGCATGCGGGCCTTGTTCGATGAAGCTCAGCGCAAGTGAACCCTGGATGCTCGACATGGTCGGTGTTTGCGACAGTGGGGCGGGAGCGTTCTTGGACATCATTTTCCTCTTCCGTTGACAGTTTCGGAGGCTGCGGGTGCTCCCGGAAGGCGAAGCCGCCACCCGGGTGAGATCAGATCTGGATCGTGGATCAGGTGTCTGTTGACACGGTGCAACTCTGGCCACCGACGCCCGTCGCCCAGATGACGTTGGGCCAGATCCCACAGTGAATCGCCGGGCATGACCGTGATGTGGGTGCGGGCTTGGTGCCGGAGCCTGACTGGTGTCATTGCCGGTGCCACGCGCACGGACTGCTGAGGAAGGTCAACCACTCGACCAATGCTGGGGAGTGGGGCGGGCCCCGGTGGTGTGGTGGCCGCTTGCGCAGAGGTCGCCAATCCAGCCGACAACGCCAGCCCGCACCAGGCGATCACGAAGCGGCGTACGAGAGCGGGGCATCCGCCTCCGATCGTGACCAGTTGTGTCATTTGCAGACGGTGACCGCTGAACTCCTCGAGGAGTACGGCGATCAGCAAGGCAGAGGCCCACAGGGCGCAAAGCACCAGGAGCCAGGCGGCTCCGTAGACCAAATAGCTGGTGAACGCACCGGGGTGCTGGAGCTTCCGTGAGCCATCGGTGACCAGGAAGCAAAGCCAGGGGAGCGCCAGCGACATGGCGGCCAGGAGGAGGCCTCTAACCCGCATTTCGATCATGATGAACCTTTCATTTGCCTACGTTTGCTTATGGAAACGGATATTAGAATGGATTGTCAACAGGTTGTTTGCGCATGTGGCCTGATTGTGGAAAAGTCGGGTCTGCGGGGAGATGACGACCCGCTTCCCCGTGTCAGGAGGTGAAGATGGGTTGGGAACAGCAGTTGTTGGCGTTCTTCGATGACCTTGAGCAACAGGCGTCAGGATTGGCCCTGGCCAATCGCGAATCAGAGGTTGCCGAGCTCGCAGTCGCCGAATACGCCACCGTCTCTTTTGCTTCACGTCTGCATGCTTCGGTGGGGAGCAGAGTCAGCGTGCGCGTTGCTGGTGGTCAACTCCTGGTCGGTGACTTGGCCCGGGTCGGTGCTGACTGGATCCTCTTGCAGGGGGCTCCCGAGGAGTGGATCGTTCCCCACTGGGCGATTGCCAGTGCCGTGGGCTTGTCAAGGCATGCTGATGCAGTGACCGGTGCTTCTCCATTGGCAAAGCTGTCGCTCAACTCGGTACTTCGCGGGTTGGCCGCGAGTCGCGAGGAGTGTGTGCTCTTTTGGGCAGATCAACAACAGCTGACCGGTGTCTTTGAGCGGGTTGGGCGGGATTTCGTCGAGCTTGCTGCCGGCGATCACGGGCAGATGCACGTGTTGCCCTTGGGATTGCTCAGCTCATTGAGAGGCCGCTCATGAAACTCCGATCACTCGAACTCACTGAGTGCGGGCTCTTTGGCCTCCACGAACGGATGGCTGCTGGTGAAGTCCTTCGTCTGTTGATATGCCTTGGCGATATAGGCCTCAAGGGCAGCATTTTCAACACGCCACTGCCCGCGTCCGCCGATCTTGATCGCTGCGAGCTCTTCGCGGCGGACGAGTGCATAGACCTGAGAGCTGGAGATGTTGAGGACTTCGGCCACATCGGCGAGGGTCAAAAAGCGTTGTTCAGCGGCCATATGAGCAACTTTGCCATGGACTGCCTGAGTTTTCGATCATTGGACGGTCATCTTGTGGATTTGGAAGGAGCTTGAGATGTCAAAGAGGTCAGCGACGGTGACGCCGACAGGCCCGCAGGGCTCCGGGCCTGCCATTCGAAACAAACGTCCCAGTTGGCGTGATCCGCGGATAATTGCAGGGATCGTGCTCATCGCCGCTTCAGTCCTGATCGGGGCCAAGTTGATGGCCTCCCTCGATGACACCGTGGGTGTCTGGGCCCTGCGTGCTGACCTGGCCAAGGGCAGCAAGATTGCTGACTCCGAGTTGACCGTGACCCAGATCAGATTCGCCGATGCGGCGACCGCTGACCTGTATGTCAGCGGAGATGACGAAATCAGTGCTGGCGCCAGCATCAACCGAGACCTGCAAGCGGGTGAGTTGTTGCCACGGACAGCCATTGATGCTGAGCCACGCCAAGAGTTGATTGAGGTCCCGATCAGTGTGGAGAGCGCCAACTTGCCCGCTACCGTGAGGCAGGGCTCGACTGTTGACGTGTGGGTGACGTCAAAGTCCGCTGGTGCTTCACGACCCGACACTGCCGCGACCTTGGTCTTGCCCGAAGCGCTGGTGATCGCGGTGCCAACCCGGTCTGATTCATTTGCGCCTGAGTCGAGCAAACAGGTCATCCTTGGAGTCCCAGCCAAGGACTCCCAAGAGCTTGCCGATGCCCTAGGAGTGATGTCTGAGGGCAGCATTGTCATCACCAGGAGACGCTGAGATGGCAGCTACGCCGATCCTGCTGGCAGCCTCTGGGCAACCGTGGGAGAGCCAGGTCTTGGAAATGCTCGAGGCTGCCAGGATGCCCGTGCTCAAACGCTGCGTTGACCTCACCGATCTCTTGGCATCTGCAGCCACGGGGCAGTCGCAGCTAGCTGTGCTCTCTGACCAGTTGATGGGCCTGGACGCCGATGCGGTCATGCGCTTGCTGCGCTGTGATGTGCGTCCAATTGTGATCGGTGATCAGGACTTGAGCGGCATCGGGATCCAAGACTCACTTTCGGTCGAACGGATTGAAAAGTTGGTCGAAGTGATCTTGTCGACCCAAACAGTCAAACTGATAGCTGATCCCGATCGCCCTGACGTGTTGCCCGCGCAAGAGGCATTGGGGCGCGTGGTTGTGGTTCATGGGCCAAATGGTGCTCCAGGGCGCAGCCTGATCGCGACCACATTGGCCGCCATGCAAGCGCGTGAGCACCCCACCGTCCTGATTGACGCTGACCCCCAAGCAGGGTCACTTGCTCAGTCGCTCGGGATCCTCGATGAAGTCTCAGGGCTGCTGGCCGCAGCCCGCTTGGCCAATACCGGCGGGCTCGACGAGGAGTCGTTTGCCAGGTGTCGACGGAGGTTGGGAGCCAAACTGGACGTGCTTACCGGTCTCCCTCGAGCCGATCGTTGGACCGAGCTTCGAGCCGGAGCCATGGAGAGCATCATCGGCCTGGCCCAAGCAGTTGGTGACGTGGTGGTTGACTCTGGGTTCTCTTTGGAGGCTGACCAAGACTATTCAAGGACCGCCGGCCGCAATCAAGCCACGATTGATTCTGTTGCGTGTGCTGACCAGTTGGTCCTCGTCGGTAGTGCAGAGCCTGTCGGGTTGTCCCGACTGACCCGTTGCCTCGTGGGTCTGTCAGATCAAACCCCAGCTCCGGTGCATGTGGTGGTCAATCGGATGCGAGACTCCTTGGGATGGCGCAGACGTGACATCCAAGACCTCATTTACACCTACGCTGCGCCTGCCTCGGTGACCTTTGTGCCCATGGATCTCAGTGGCGTCGACAGGTCTTTGGTGGCTGGTAGGTCGCTGGTAGAGGCAGGCAAGAGCCCGGTCGTCAAGGCTCTGGAGCCGCTGCTGCAGCAAATCATGAGCTGAACAACAAGAACAGCCCCACAGTCGTATAACCGACCATGGTCGCCATCATTGCCAACTGCCCTGTCAGTCGATGGGGCTTCGGGATCGTCGAAACGGCGCGGTCGTGAGCCATCACCGCTCCCAAGATGTGCCCCACCGCGATCGCTGCGACCTTCGTGATGGCGAGTGGGGTAGGGAAGTTCGACAAGCCATAGTGCAGTTGCCACGACGCAGTCCCCAACAAGTTCGATCCCTGAGCCAACGGATCGCTCAACTGGATCAGGGTCTGTTGGCTCATTTGGTAGAAGTACGTCAGATAGTGCGCCACGAAGTAGCCCACGATGATCGGTATGACCGATGAGGCATACAGGTTGGGCAACTCCTGCTTCGTGGTCAGGGTGCTTGGTGTCGCACGGGCAGCCATCGTGAAGGTGACGGCGACGAAGACGCAGAAGCCAATCAATCCAAGGGTGTTCATCGCTTGTTCATGACCTGCCAGTGGGGAGGTCACTGCATACCACCTGCTGGTGGCCTTGAACGAGTCAAATGCCGTTGACCCCAGCAGCACCGAGACCACAGCGACGAGACCGGGTGCGATCTCCACATGAGCCAAGTTGGCCAGCGGGCTCCGCACGAGTGGTTTTCCTTTGGGGTCGCGGCCCCAGATGGAGAGTTTGCCGATCAAGGTGGCGAATACCTCGAAAGGATCAGCGCGAGCAAACCAAATGTCCCCGAAGGCAGCGGCACCGACCAGCATGGCGCCTGCATAGATCGCCAACCAGAGCTGCACCGATGAGACATAGGTGCTGTTGGGGTTCACGAGCTCTTGCCAGACGAATCCGAAGAGCCCCAGAGCCGCAGGCCAGTAGCCAAGTCTGCCTGGATAGGACGCCAAGCCTTTGTCAGCCTTGATCCCGATCAGCTTGGTCAATAGCAGGTGCAGGGTGCGCAAAGGGCTGAGCAGGCGCACGATCGGCCCGAACAACAACGATGCCGGCACCAGACCCACCCACACCAAGACGTAGAAGATGCCCAAGGTGGGGTTTGTGATTAGATCGGGCCCGAAGATCATGGCCCAAGTGACATAGCCGAAGAAGGCAAGCCCGAGGCCACGAATGCTCCACCGGAAGAAGGCGCTGTCCAGGGCGGCGGCCATGGTCGCGGGCAGCAGTTTGCCGTGTTGGCGCCCGTAGTACCTCGGTTTGCGCCAGGCGACCACCAAGATTGCGAATGAAGCCACCAGTGCGGTGACCCCGGCGATTATGGCTGCTGGGAGTGGGATCGGCAGGTCGGTGGCACCGCCGATGCCGTGCGTGGGTGCAAGCAAAGACTTGACCAGGCCGGTCAGCGGACCTGGAGCTTGAAGACGAGTGCTCCTGAGTGGTGATCCTCGATCTCGACCACTCCTGGGCGAGGGATTTCCAACTCCCAACTCGACTGACCCTTGGGATAGGAGATGGTCCGCTCAGGGGTGCTGTGCACGTGCAGCTCGCCTGGTTGATCTGCGGAGATCTCCAGTGTGAGTGGCTGATTGACCTTTAGCTGCACGATCTTGCCCTCGGGCGTGATCTTTCCGGACACGACTTTGACCTGCTCCACCCTGTGCGTGGGCGTGGCGGTGGGACTGGGCTTGAGGGTGGGACTGGCTGAGTTGCCGTTGTCGCCACATGCAGTCAGAGTCGCGGCCAGAGCGAGTCCAACCAGTGACGTGGTGACCAGTCGATTGCGGGGGATCATCAGGCTTCCTTGCGGTATCGGTGTGTGGCGCTGCAGGGTCGTCATGTCAGAATCGCACACGTCGACAAGTTGCAATCCTGAAGGGGTGACTCAGATGGTCGAACGCCTGCGCCCAGCAGACGTGCGGATCTTGAATGCGGACTCTCGAGAGACGCCCATGCACAACGCCACCTTGGAGATCTTCGAGCCAGGTGAACGACCCTTCACCTATGAGTCGCTCATTGAGCATGTGACTGACCGGATCACCTACGCGCCGCGTTATCGGCAGCGAGTCCTCCGCTTTGCCAACTTGGCCACACCAGTCTGGATTGACGACGAAGACTTCGATGTCTCCTTCCACATTCATCGCTCCGCGCTGCCCAAGCCCGGCACGCTCGATCAGTTGCGTGGCATGACAGCACGCACCATGACGCGCCGCCTGGATCCTGACCGACCGTTGTGGGAAATGTTCTTCATCGAGGGGCTGGAGGGCGGCCGGGTGGCGATCTTGTCCAAGACCCACCACCTGTTGGTTGACGGGGTTCGCTCCATCGATCTGGGCCAGGCGCTATTCGATACTGACCCCGGGCCACACGATCGGGTGCCCGATGAATGGCAGCCACGGCCTAGGCCAAGTCAGGCCAAGTTGTTGGGCGAAGTCGTCAGCGGGAGTCTGATCAGGCCCTGGGAGGCCACCAAGCACGCGCTTGAGGAGATGGAACGTTCGGTCTCCTCGGTCTTCGACATCGGGGGCACCGTGAATTCATTGGCCACCGTGATGCTCTATCGCGCTGATCGCCAGGACTCTCCCTTCAACCACGACCCGTCCACGCAGCGACGCGTGGAGTTCGTGCGCACTGACCTGAGCGACTACAACAAGATCAGACATGCTCACGGTGGCACGGTCCATGACGTGATCTTGGGCGTGCTCACGGGCGCGATCCGTGCGTGGTACATGACCCGGGCCGAGTCGGTAGCCAACGGGAGACGAGTGCGTGCGCTGGTGCCGATGAGCGTTGAGTCTGAGACAGAGGCCAGCCAGATCGGTGCAGAAGTGGTCGGTCATCTCGTGGACCTTCCGATTGGCGAAGTCTCACCCGTGGTGCGGCTCCACCAGGTGTCCTATGCGGTGCGCGCCAATGTCGAGCGCGGCAAGGCAATTGCAGCTTCGAGCATGGCTCGACTGCCTGGTTTTGCGCCCACGACCTTCCATGCGTTGGGGGCCCGAGTGGCGGCGAGCAATGCCACGGCTGGTGTCAACCTGGTGATCACCAATGTGCCCGGTCCGCAGTTCCCGATGTACCTCGCTGGCGCGAAGATGACTGAGACCTTCCCGGTGCCCACCTTGCATCCTGGTTTTTCGTTGAGCATTGGAGTCACCTCCTACGACGGGCAGGTCAGCTATGGGCTCACCGGAGATCGTGAAGTCCTTGCTGATCTCCACCTGCTCGGCCAATGCATCCAAGAGGCTCTGGAGGAGTTGCTGGAGTCCACCAGCGGCCTGCGCACGAGGGCTGCCCGGGGTCGCAAACGACCATGACCCGCTGCTATCTGCCAGTGGACTTGAGCGACTTCGAAGCAACGGTGACCCAACATGAGGTCCGGGCTTCTCACGGCCACGCAGTGACCCCTTGGCTTCGCGCGGCTTGGCCTGAGGCAGATGATGATGACCTTGAGTATGCCGCGCTGATGGCTGCTGCCGCAGAGTCCGCGAGCCGCATGACAGTGACTGCGTTGGACCACTTCGGGCATCGCGTTGTCTTGGTGGTCGATGCGGATGTGCTTGATGAAGCCGATGATTCCACTTCTGTGGAGATCGCCACTCCGGTGGCATGGGCGCGACTGGCCGCAGTCCAGGCAGACCCTGATCCGATTGCCTTGGACGATGGTGATGATGCCGACTTGGGCTGGTTTGCCAATCAGGAAGCGGAGTGGTTGCTGGAGCGGATAAAGGGCGATCCATCGACCTGAGTGCGTCCTTCGTGGCAACATCGCCAATATGGATGCGATCTCCCAGCCCCCAGCGCCGGTCAATGAGCCCAATCTCAACTACGCGCCAAATAGCCCCGAGCGAGCGGCGATCGAAGTCGAGTTGGCGAGCCTCCAAAGACGACCGCTGAAGCTCACCGCCACGATCGGCGGACGCAAACGTCTAGGAGGCGGGCCGGAGCTAGCTGTGGTCCAGCCACACAACCATGCCCACGTGCTAGGCACCATGAGAGGCTGCGTAGAGGCTGATGCGGAGGCTGCGGTCAAGGCTGCTGCCAAGGCCGCACCCATGTGGCGGGCCATGTCGTACGACGATCGGGCCGCGATCCTGCTCAAGGCTGCTGATCTGTTGGCTGGGCCATGGCGCGCCAAGCTCAATGCCGCGACGATGCTGGGGCAGTCCAAGACCGTCTGGCAGGCAGAGATTGACAGTGCCTGTGAGCTGATCGACTTTTGGCGATTCAATGTGCACTATGGCCGCCAGATCTTGGAGGAGCAGCCAATCGCCAATGCCCCTGGGGTCTGGAATCGCAGTGACCACAGGCCCCTTGAAGGCTTTGTCTATGCGATCACACCGTTCAACTTCACTGCGATTGCCGGCAACCTGCCCACGGCACCGGCCTTGATGGGCAATGTCGTGATCTGGAAGCCAGCAACGACCCAGCAGTTTTCAGCTCACCTCCTCATGCAATTGCTTGAGGAGGCGGGAATGCCGCCGGGAGTGATCAACATGCTGCCCGGGCACGGTGCGGAGATCTCAAATGTGTTGCTTCACCATCGTGACTTGGCGGGCATTCACTTCACCGGATCGACCCCTACATTCCAGTATTTGTGGGGAGCCGTGGGTGAGCGGCTCGCCTCGTATCGTTCTTACCCGCGCATCGTCGGAGAGACCGGCGGGAAGGACTTCATCGTGGCGCATCCCTCTGCGGATGTGGACGTGCTTCGGGTCGCCATGATCCGGGGCGCGTTCGAATACCAAGGTCAGAAATGCTCGGCCGCATCCAGGGCTTATGTGCCCAAGTCGTTGTGGAGCAAGCTGAAGGAAAGACTCATCGCGGACACCGAGTCCTTGAGCATGGGTGACGTGACTGATCTTTCCAATTTCATGGGCGCGGTCATTGATGATCGTGCCTTCGCCAAGCACAAGGCTGCGATCGCACGAGCCAAGCGATCCCCGAAGTTGACGGTGATTGCGGGAGGCCAGACCGACGACAAGGTTGGCTATTTCGTGCGACCCACCATCATCGATTCGGCTGACCCAACCGATCAGATCTTCACCGAGGAATACTTCGGTCCGATTCTGGCCGTACATGTCTATGTCGATGCGAGATTTGAGAAGGTCGTCGATCAGATGGAGTCGATTGCTCCCTACGCGCTGACCGGTGCGATCATCGCCCAAGACCGTGAAGCGATTGCTTGGGCCAGCGAACGCCTTCGCTTTGCTGCTGGGAACTTCTATGTCAACGATAAGCCGACCGGTGCCGTCGTTGGGCAGCAACCATTCGGAGGTGCCCGTGCTTCGGGAACCAACGACAAGGCTGGTGCAGCCGCAAACCTGTGGCGCTGGACCAGCCCCAGGTCGATCAAGGAGACCTTCAACCCTCCCAAGCATCACCATTATCCGCACATGGACACTCCTGAGTGAGCCTGCATGAGGTAGGGCTGGGAGCTGAGAGGCAGGTTCTTCTGGCCCAGTTGGATCAACTTCGAGGAGTTGTCCTAACGAAGGTTGCCGGTCTTGATGATGACCAGCTCAAGTTGTGCTGGGCGCCTTCGACTATGTCCTTGGGTGGGCTGCTTTCCCACTTGGCAAATGTCGAGGACTGGTGGATGAACCAAGTGATTGCGCAGGAGCGGCCACGCCAGCCCTGGCGTGATGCGCCATGGCATGAAGACCGTGATTGGGATTGGCATCGAGCTCACGGGCTGACCGCCGAACAGTTGATTGCTGAGTTCGAAGACGCAGTGGCCATGAGCAGACAGATCCTTGGGAATGAGCCTTCGTTGGACACGACTGTTGCACTGCGGCATGGCGGACAGAGCGAGATGGTCTCAGTCAGGTGGGTAGTCGTACATTTGCTGGCGGAGTATGCCCGCCACTGCGGGCATGCCGACTTGATGCGTGAAGCCATCGATGGCGCCACCGGCTGACTGCTGCCAAGTGATCAATTCGTGACCTCGGCTGCTTTGCCAATTCGATTGTCGGAAACCCTGCCGAGGCCTAGTGTCAGAGGGGTGACGACACTCGAAGAGAAGTCTGACACCCTCGACCGTCTGGCAGACTACGCCCAGGTGCATTCGGTCGGGCATGAGCAGGGTGAGCCGAAGGTCGATCTCAATGAGTTTGCCCGGGCCTTCTACAAGAATGTCGACCCCGAAGACCTCGCCGAGCGCACGGTGGAGGAGCTCTATGGTGCGGTGCAGACGCAGCTGAAGCTTGCGCAGCACTTACCTCAGGGCAAGGCGCAGATTCGGGTCTTCACCCCGACTGTGGCCGCCAATGGTTGGTCTGCTGGTGGGCACACCGTGGTCGGTGTGATCACCAGCGACATGCCGTTCCTGGTCGACTCCGTCACGGTGGCGATCAATGCTGCCAACCACGCCATCCATCTGCTCGTGCATCCGGTGTTCGTCGTACGTCGTGATGTGTCAGGTGAGTTGCTCGAAGTGGTCAGCCCTGATGGCAATGAACAACGCCCAGAGCACCAGGGTGAGTCTTGGATGTATGTCGAGATTGATCGGGTGCCCGCTGCGCAGGAAGAGCTTCTGGCCACGCGTTTGCAAAAGGTGCTCAGTGATGTGCGCGAGTCCGTCGAGGACTGGTCACGGATGCACCAGCAGATCGACTTGATCATCGCGGACTTGCGTGAGAATCCACCGCCGGTACCCACTGACGAGCTGGACAGGGGCATCGCGTTGCTTGAGTGGCTCAGTGATGACCATTTCGCCTTCTTGGGATTTCGTGAATATGACCTTGAAGGTGTTGGTGATGAAGAGCATCTGATTGCTGTCCCAGGCACCGGTTTTGGCATCTTGCGGGCTGACCCGTCCGGTCCGAAGGTGTTGCCAGCGATGGCTGCCAAGCATGCCAGAGACAACGAACTCTTGGTGCTCTCCAAGGCAAACTCCCGCTCCACCGTGCATCGCCCGGTGCACCTGGACTACGTGGGAGTCAAACGTTTCGACAAAGACGGCAATGTCGATGGCGAGCGACGCTTCTTGGGCTTGCTCAGCTCTGCGGCCTACACCGAGTCGATCACTAGGATCCCGCTCTTGCGTGAGAAGGCGCAGACGCTCCTGGACACTGCTGGCTTCGACCTGGGCAGCCATGACGGCAAGGCCTTGCTCGACGTCTTGGAGACTTACCCGCGCGACGAGCTCTTCCAGACCCCGGTTGCCCAGTTGTTGCCGATCGTCTCTCAAGTTGTGCACTCGCGAGATCGGCGGCAGTTGCGGTTGTTCATCCGTCGAGACCGCTATGGGAGGTTCTTCTCCTGCTTGATCTATCTGCCTCGTGATCGCTACAACACCGTCGTACGCGAGCGGATCGCTGCCATCCTCAAGCATGAGTTGTCGGGAGACACCGTTGACTACACCGCCCATGTCGGTGAGTCGTCTGCTGCTCAGTTGCATTTTGTGATCCGACCACTCGCGGGTGTAGAGGTGCCCGAACCCAATGTTGTTGATCTTGAGCGCAAGTGCGCGCAAGCGGCACGGTCGTGGCGGGATGACTTCGTGGGCGCTGTGGTCGCGGCGTACGGCGAAGAGCGCGGCAGCCAGTTGGCCAGAGTTTATGGTGGCTGCTTCCCCGAGGCCTACAAGGAGGCCTTTCCTGCGGCCATCGGCGCTGATGACCTCGGTCAGATCGAGTTGATTGAAGGGGATTCCGGGATCCGGCTCTCGCTCTATGAGCAGCCTGAGGCGCCCCCCGGCCTGGTGCGTTTGAAGATCTACAGGGTGGGCAGCCCGCTATCTCTGTCTGAGGTGCTCCCGATCCTGTCAACCACGGGAGTGGAGGTCACCGACGAGCGTCCATTCCCGTTGGAAGGGCTCGAGCGACCGACCTACATCTATGACTTCGGACTTCGCTGTCCCAGCGAGTTTCCACCAGGGGCGCGGACCCGCTTTCAAGACACGATTGCCGCAGTGTGGGATGGGCGCAATGAGGCTGATGGGTTCAATGCACTGGTGTTGGGCGCGGGATTGGCCTGGCGGCAAGCAGCGATCTTGCGGGCCTATGCGAAGTACATGCGGCAGGGAGGTACTCCCTTTGCCCAGGACTACATCGAGGGTGCCCTCAGCGGCAATGTCGAGATCACCAAGCTTCTGGTCGCCTTCTTCGAAGCGAGATTTGACCCTGATCGAGGGCCTGGTGACGATCCGGGGCGACAGTCGGAGTGCGATCGCATCCTCGGCGAGATCAAGACGCTGCTCGATGAGGTTTCTTCTCTCGACCAGGACCGGATCCTGCGTTCCTATCTGACGGCCATGACGGCCACGCTGAGGACGAGCTTCTTCCAACTCGACGCAGACGGTGCCCCATTCGATCGGGTGTCCTTCAAGATCGACCCCTTGCAGATCCCCGATCTTCCTGCACCTCGACCAAAATTCGAGATCTTCGTCTACAGCCCCAGAGTCGAGGGCGTGCACCTGCGCTTTGGCAAGGTAGCCCGCGGCGGGTTGCGTTGGAGCGACCGACGAGATGACTTCCGCACCGAAGTCCTGGGTTTGGTCAAGGCTCAGATGGTGAAAAACACCGTGATCGTGCCGGGTGGCGCCAAGGGTGGCTTCTTTGCCATGCAGTTGCCTGATCCGAGTGATCGCGAAGCATGGATGAATGAAGGTATTGCTTGCTACAAATCCTTCATCTCGGGTCTGCTCGACATCACCGACAACCTGGTTGATGGAGCTGTCGTCCCACCGGAGCGAGTGTGTCGCCACGACGGAGACGATCCCTATCTGGTGGTTGCCGCTGACAAAGGCACCGCGTCGTTCAGTGATATCGCCAATGGCGTGTCTGCCGACTACGGCTTCTGGATGGGTGACGCCTTTGCCTCGGGTGGTTCGGTTGGCTATGACCACAAGGGCATGGGCATCACGGCCAGGGGAGCGTGGGTGTCGGTACGCCGGCACTTCCGGGAGATGGGCATCGATTGTCAGAAGGAGGAGTTCACTTGCGTCGGCATCGGCGACATGTCAGGTGATGTCTTCGGCAACGGCATGCTCTGCTCAGAGACGACCAAGTTGGTGGCGGCCTTTGACCACAGAGACATCTTCATTGACCCCACCCCCAAGGTGGCGGAGTCCTATCGCGAGCGCCGCCGACTCTTTGAATTACCGCGCTCGAGCTGGCAGGACTATGACAAGTCATTGCTCTCAGCGGGTGGAGGAGTCTTCCCACGCAGTGCCAAGTCGATCCCGATCAGCCCGGAGATCAAGCAAGTGCTGGGCATTGATGCCGATCAGTTGGCGCCCAATGACCTGATGCGGGCGATCCTGATGGCACCGGTCGACCTGCTCTGGAATGGCGGCATCGGCACCTATGTGAAGGGCGAGGCCGAGACCAATGCCGATGTCGGCGACAAGGCCAATGACCCGATCCGAGTCAACGGTGGCGATCTCCGAGCCAGTTGTGTCGGCGAGGGCGGCAACCTGGGCTTCACCCAACGAGGTCGCATTGAATATGCCTTGCATGGTGGGCTTCCAGACCCGGGCGAGGAAGGCGGGCGCCAAGGTGGTCGGATCAACACTGACTTCATTGACAACTCCGCGGGTGTGGACACCTCCGATCACGAAGTGAATATCAAGATCCTGCTCAATGGCGTGGTCGCTGATGGAGATCTGACCGTCAAGCAACGCAACAATCTCTTGGCCGAGATGACCAATGAGGTTGGCAACCTGGTCTTGATCGACAACTACGAGCAGAACTTGGCCTTGGCCTGTGCCCAGACTCAGTCGCCCCCGCTGCTCCACGTGCACGAAGACTGGATGCGCAGGCTGGAGCGCGATGGCATTCTCGATCGGGAGTTGGAGGCACTGCCTTCCCGAAGAGAGGTCGCGAGGCGCTTGGAGCGCGGCGAAGGTCTCACCACTCCAGAGTTGGCGGTGCTCTTCGCCTACACAAAGATCGCCTTGGAAGAGAAGCTTCTGGAGTCTGATATCGCTGATGACGACTTCCTTCGCGGGCTGTTGATCTCCTATTTCCCGGTGCAGATGCGCCAGGACTACCGATCAGCGATGGAAAAGCACCGATTGCGCCGCGAGATCATCGTGTGTCAGGTGGTCAACAAGCTGATCAACAGAGCCGGCATTTCCTACTACCACCGCCTCGTGGGCGAGACCTCGGCCTCAGCTGCTGACATCACTCGGGCCAACTTCGTGGCTCGTGAGCTGTATGGCGCTGAGCGCCTCTACCGCGACATCGCCGCCTATGACAACCAGATCAGCGCTGCCGCGCAAACCCGGATGCGTCTAGATGTGCGCACCTTGGTCGAACGCGCGTCGCGCTGGTTCCTCAACAACCGAGTGCTCGAGGAGGGTACCGAGGAGGTTGTTGGCCGCTACGAAGTGGTTGTCGAGCGAGTGACCGCGGCCCTGCCCGAGCTCATGATTGGCGCGGAATTGGCCGCATATGAGAAGCGCTTGGAGACCCTCGTGGGTCGAGGTGTCACACGTTCCCTAGCTCAAGAGATTGCGGTGTGCCCTCCGGCGTACATGGTCTTGGGCATCGTCACGACGGCTGCTCGGATCGAACTCGACCCCATCGAGGTTGCTCGCAGGCATTTTGAGGTCGGTGAGCAACTCGGCTTGCCTGCGCTGGTCAATCGCATCTTGACCTTGCCCAGGGATGACCGTTGGCAGACGATGGCTCGCGCGGCACTTCGTGATGACTTGCATGCCGTACACGCCCAGATCACCGCCCAGACCTTGGAGGATGAGCCGCTGAGTGGCACTCATGTCGACAAGGCGATCGCGACCTTGGCCGAGATCTGCTCAGACGACGAAGCGGATCTGGCCAGGTTGTCTGTCGGCCTGCGGATCGTGCGGTCGTTGCTGACCTCTGGCAGCTAGCAGCCAAATAGACTCCGTCTGGCGTCACTTTCCTATTGTATCCGAACAAATGTTCGAGTAATATTGAAGTATTGGTTCTTCCTGGTTCGGGGTCAATAAGAAGGTAACGGGGTGGCGTAGGTGTTGTATTCGGCTCCGGTCTCTGCGCGGCAAGCTTCGCGCGAGCGGTATTTGGCGAAGCTGGATCGGATTACTCCCGCTGGTGACAAGGCTTTGATTGGTCTGGCTGCCTTGGAGCAAGAACGGGTGGTGTTGGCGGCGGGAGTGCTGTCATTGGCTGCTGACTTCGCGGAGGCTCATCCGGCGGTGGGTTTGGATGACTTTGAGGCTGCTTTGGATCTGGCGGGGCCTGGTGCCCCATTGGTGGCTGAGTATGCAGTGGCGGTGTTGTCGGCGTCTTTGTCGATGACTGATTTCGCGACCCGGAAGTTGTTGGGTGATGCGATTGAGTTGAAGCATCGATTGCCGTTGTTGTGGGGGTTGATCCAGGAGTTCCGGGTGCCTGCGTGGAAGGTGCGTGGGGTGTGTGATCTGACCCAAGGGCTGGGCGTGGAGGCCTGCGGCTGGGTTGATGAGCAGTTGGCGGCGGTGCCTGATCGGGTCAACTTGTGTCGGATTGAGCGGTTGGCTGCGACTGCCTGTGCCTTGTTCGACCCTGACGCTCTGGTTGAGGCTGAGGCCGAGGCGTCGCTGGGTCGGGGAGTGTTTGTCCATCACCCAGGTAGTCGGTGTGGTGCTCCAGTGGCGGCGGTGTCTCGGGTGGAGGTGGTCCTGGACACCCCTGATGCGGTGGCCTTCGAAGAGATGGTCAAGGCGCTGGCTCAGAGTCTGGCTGATCAGGGGTGCACTGATGGGCTGGATGTACGTCGGGCCAGGGCGGTTGGCCTGTTGGCTGACCCGCAGGCGGCGTTGGGGGTGCTGGCCGGAGCGGGTATGCCTGCCCGGGTGGAGACACCGCTGAGCCTGGTGGTCCATTTCGATCCCAGTAGTGTCGAGGACTCCCAGAGCCTGGTCGGGGTTGATGAGCGCCTTGGCGTGATCAGTTCTGACTTGGTCAGACGCTGGACAGGTAGCGCTCGAGTCACTGTGCGGCCGGTGTTGCACCTGGGTAGAGAGATCGAGACTGATGCTCATGACCCCAACGACAATCTCCGTGAACAGGTCATCCAACGCAACGCCGTGTGTGTCTTTCCGGGTTGCAATCGAGATTCTCGTCGCTGCGACCTCGACCATGTGACCCCGTATTTACCCATAGATCAAGGTGGCGGGCCCGGACAGACCAGGTCAAGCAATCTCGCGCCGCTGTGTCGCTTTCACCACAGAGTCAAAACGCACGCCGGGTGGCGCTACCGACTTCTCGAAGACGGCACCACGATCTGGCGAGGCCCAGGGCAAGCGACCTATCGCAAACCAGCCATCACCCGAAGACCCTGACAAGATCACCTGCTCCGGTGCTCGGCTCGGCTCAAGGCATCAACTGCCCGGACCAGAGCAAGATGGGAAAACGCCTGAGGCATGTTGCCTACCTGCCTGCTGTTTGTCAGGTCGTACTCCTCTGAGAGCAGGCCGACGTCGTTGGTCAGCGCGCACAATCGATCGAGCAGGGCCTCGGCTTCTGTGGCCCGCCCAGTCGCGGCATATTGCTCGACCAGCCAGAAGGAGCAGGCCAGGAATGGATTCTCAGTGCCACTGAGCCCGTCCACTCCAGACTCGGTGCGATATCGATTGACCAGTCCGTCTTGCATGAGAGTCTCCTCGATCTGGGTGACTGTGGCCAGCATGCGGGGGTCATCTGCTTCGCAGAAGCCGACTTGGGGGAGCAGCAGCAATGATGCATCGACTTCGGCCGAGCCATAGGACTGAGTGAAAAAGCCGGCGGCAGACACAGCCGACGTCTCGATCTCGGTGCGTAGCGAATCCCTTGCGGCAATCCAGGTCTCACAGTCTTCTCCGAGCGTCTGGGCTCCTTGGATCGCTCGATCGAGGGCCGCCCAGATCATGACTCGTGAATGGGTGAACATCTGTGGTTCGCCGCGGATCTCCCAGATGCCGTGGTCTGGCTCATCGAGCGCGATCAGGGCACGCTTGACCAAGGTCTTCTGCAGTGACCACGAAAAGGTGCTCTCCTTGAGTCCTGCTCTCCGGGCAGCGCAAAGAGCCACCATGACTTCATCGATCACGTCGGCTTGGTATTGCGTATAGGCACCGTTGCCGATCCGCACCGGTGTCGAGTCCAGATAACCGGGGAGGCTGTTGAGCGTGCGTTCGTGGAGATCGCGCTCACCACCAACGCCGTACATGATCTGAAGTTGAGCCGGGTCTCCGGCGACGGCCCGCAAGAGCCACTCCCGCCAATGATGAGCGATTGACAAGAACCCGTGGTCAATCAGGGCTTCGAGGGTCAAGGCTGCGTCACGCAGCCACACATAGCGGTAGTCCCAGTTGCGGACTCCGCCGATCTCTTCGGGTAGCGAAGTGGTTGGTGCCGCCACAATGCCCCCGGTGTCGTGGTGGGACAAGGCGCGTAGCACGAGCAGAGACCTGACTAGTTCGGCGTGAAGGAGTCCATGGTGTGCGATCCGGTCAGCCCATCGTTGCCACCAATCTCGGGTGCGGGCCAAGGCGGTGTCGGCATCCAAGGCCGTTGGTGGACTGTGGTGTGAGGGAAACCAGGTCAGTGAGAGGTCGATGCTCTCGTGTGCCCGGCAGCTGAAGCTGCCCGCATGTGTGTGGTCGGTTGCGCTCAAGGTGGTGCCCCGCACGATCACCGCATCCGGGCCAGCAATGGCCAACACTGCGGGGGAGTCGCCGGTGCCCACTTGACGCACCCATGGCATTGCCCTGGCGTAGTCGAAACGCATTACGAGATGTTGCTCGAAATCCACATGGCCGCTGATCCCAATTACTCTTCGGATCAGGTCGATGCGGCGTACGACATCCAGATGTCGGTGGTCCATGGGCATGAAGTCGTGCACTTCAGCCACGCCTGTGTTGGTCTCCCAGCGGGTGATGAGCACAAAGGTGTCGCCGTCATATCTACGACTGGCCGAGGCCTCGCTGTCTTTTGGCCTCAGGCTCCAGCATCCATGAGAATCAGAGCCCAACAGGCCTCCGAAAATTGACGAAGAGTCAAAGCGTGGCAGACACAGCCAGTCGATGCTGCCCTCTCGTGACACGAGCGCCGCTGTGCGGCAGTCGCTCAGGAGGGCATAGTCCTCGATCTTCGCGGGCACGTCTTTCAGTTTTGCATGTTTCACTGAGGACTGGATGCACTGATTGCTCAGCCGTAGCTCACCAGGCTGATCTGGGTCAGCCGAATCGATCCGATGGTCGAGGCGTGGCTCAGGGCGTCCGTGGCGCGCTGGGTAGGCTGCCGAGATCTGCATGACCGTGGGTAGGCTTGAGTATTTGGATCTAGCCAGCAACTAATGTCTCGCGACCCGACTCGTAGAGCAATGGCACGACCAATATGGGCAGGTGCCGGATCAGGAGTTGGCGCCTACTCGAACGACACGGATCCGGAGGTCACCCGGTCACATTGTCGGTGGGGGTGGTGGGCTTCGAACCTGCTTTTGGCTCATGCACAAGCAGGAACCACAGCAGGAGCCCGAGCGCGAGGTAGCCGAGGTATACGCCCGCCCACACAGCGAGTGGTCCGTCGACGTTTGTCCACGACTGGGGCATCGGCATCACCACCAGGAAGAACGCGAACAGGCTGATGACGTATCCGGCCCCCCAGGCCGCCCGGTTCCAGTCCAGGATCTTGCGTCCCGCGCCCTTCCCTAGAGGTAGTAGGACGATTGGGAGGCTCGCGATGCCTCCTACGGTGAGGGCGGCGAGACATTCGGCGACAAAGAGTCCAAACGGCTTGCCTGTCTGGTCCCCCAGCAGCGAGAAGCCAATCCACGCAGCGAGCCCCAGAGCCAGGCCGTAGCCTAGATGGACTGCCTCTTTGCGGGCCTCGTCGTGTTTGCCACGCAGGTTGCTGAAGCTGAGCCCGGCTACGAGTCCGAAGACAATGCCAGGCTCAAAGGCTGTGAGGCGCGAGAAGAGAACGGTCGCGATGACGATCAGCAGCGAGAGCCACTTGACGTCGTAGGACCTGGTGGCGTCGGGTACGGCACGCTTGACTAGCCAGGCGACGAGCAGCCATCCGACGGCGACCTCAAAGAAGAATCCCACGCTGATCGATGCGAGTGTCCGCAGTGACCCGAGATTCACGCCGAACCTGGGGTCGACAAATCCGGACATGACCGCTGCGAGCCCGACCGCGAGGGCTGCCGCCGGTGCGGTGGCCTTGCGTGGCGTTCGTTGGTCCTTGCGTGGCGTTCGTCGTTTACGGCGCTTTTCAGCCCGCTCGAATAGCGCCTCTGCTGATTGGCTCAAGAGCTTTGCTGGAGCGATCAGCATGAATCCCAGGAGCACCGAAGCCATGCCCGCGAGGCCGGCGTCGCGCGCGGTGACATCGCCGACCTTCTTCAAGCTCGAGAGCACAGACGGTGTGTCGAGTGATAGTCCCCATTTGCCAATAATGCGCTTCCACAGAGTCGGGCTGACGGTTCCTTCCCACACGGTGTCCGATGTAGTGGCGCCATCTAAGTCACCCAGTGAGCCGCGTACGACGGTGGGGCTAAACGTCCACACGATCCTGTCGCCGTCGAGGGACCACGTTGACTTGTAGCGGCCGGTCGACTGCAGGTCGGTTTCGGTCAACTGCAGGTCGGTGATTGGTTCTCCCTCTCCTCCGGGCTCCTGGGTGACGCAGCCGTTGCGGAAGCATCGAATGGTCAACTCGTTGATCGTGTGCCCACCATCGTCACCAACGGTGCGCACGGGAATGCTGTAAGTCTCGAACTCCAGATCGTCAGCCTGTGCAGGTAGCGGGAGCGCGATCATGGCGAGCAGCAGGAACAGAAGAATTGCTCCCGTCCACCGCACGAGGGCTATCACGGTTAGGCCTTCTTCAGCGCGTCCTGGATGGCCAGCACGATCGGCTTCACGTCGACCTCGGGCTCATAACCGGACGGGCCCGAGGACGAGGACCATGCCAAGCCGTCGAGAACTGCCGAAAAGCGTCCCGCGTCGATATACACGTAGTGGTCGGTGAGGTCTTTCTTGACGTTGGTCGAGCTGTAGACGACCGCGTCGGTGCCGGGGATCTGTTTCAGCTTGGCGGACTTCGCACTCTTGTCTTCTGTGTCTTCTGACACGCGCGGCAGCGCACCGTCGGGTGCATCGACGAATACTCTCACTTCGAGGAAACGCGACTGGCCCGCGGCATTGGCAGGCCCCGAGAACTGGCACACCTCGTAGGTGTGTTGGTAGTAATCTTGAGTGTCGAGCCAAAAGGCGTCTTCGGAACCTGCCTCTGCGACGCGCATCTCGATCATCAGATCGATCTGCTTGTCGGGTAACTTCAGGCCCTGATCCTTGGCCCACGTGCGGTATAGGTCCTTGTACATGTCGAAGTCCTCGGCCGCCGCAGCTTCCCTGAAAGCCTGCATGGTCTGCGGGCTGGTGTGTCGGAAGGTCGGCTCGGCCGGGCCGTTCAGATGCTCCTCGAGTGCCGTGGTGTCGACGGCCTCGCACACCGAGATCAGTTTGCTGGGCGGCGAGTCCTTCGCGTCGGTAGCGGACTTGTCGTCTCCACCCGAGGAGGCGGAGTCGCCGTCACCACTGCAAGCCCCGAAGAGCAGCGTGGACGACATGAGGATTGCGGCTAGAGCCGGAGTGAGCGATCGTGACATGGAAACCACCATTAGATGAATCCAAGTACCTGATAGCGACGCTCCCAGACCATCACCGGATCAACAAGGCTGGTCTAGACCATACTGTGCCCGCCTGTCGGTCGCCCCAATGTGGTTCGGTTCTGCGACGATGAATTCGACATCTTGACGGAGGTGGCTGCTGCCCAATCAGTGGATGCTCCGTTGATCAAGCGAGCAATATGGGCAGGTGCCGGATCAGGAGCGGGCGGCCATTTCTAGGGTCTGCGTGCCTACCTCGAACGTGCTCTAGGTCACAAATAGGCCGTCGAACTGCCCTATCTGCCGGCTCTTGACAGGGTTTGTCCCGCGAGAGATATCCACAGTCTGAGAACCAGTCATCGCGCTCCGCGGCAAGATGGTTGAGAGTTCCAGATGTGAGCTTGCACGTGGAGGGCCAACATACATCGACACCGATGCGGATCGGCGATGCCCTGCTGCGTGATCTGGATCGGCAACTGCGCGAGGCCGTGCGTCGAGAGAATGTCGACCCGCAAGCCGAAACCCACAGAGTCCGTCGCCTCGCTCAGAACCTGATCGCGGCCCACGACGAGCGCTCCTTGACCGGGGCCGTCGAGTCGATTCCAGACGCCGCGGCCACTCTCGACGAGCTCGTCTCCAGAGTCGCTGGCTTCGGGCCGCTGCAGCCACTTCTGGACGACCCAGAAGTTGAGGAGATCTGGATCAACGAACCCAGCCGGGTCTTTGCTGCACGGGCTGGCAAGCATGAGCTCACCAACGTGATCCTCGACCGCGAGACTGTGGATGAGTTGGTTGAGCGAATGCTCAAGCTCAGCGGCCGCCGCATCGACTTGAGTACACCCTTTGTCGATGCGATGTTGCCGGGCGGGCATCGCCTGCACGTCGTACTCAATGGGATCAGTCGTGAGTTCACGGCTGTGAACATCCGCAAGTTCGTGCTCAAGGCTGCCACCCTCAATGACCTGGTGCGCCTTGAATCGCTGAACGCGCAGGCGGCTGCATTCCTTGAGTCCAGCGTGGTTGCCGGACTGAATGTGTTGGTGGCTGGAGCCACCCAAGCAGGCAAGACGACGATGCTGAATTGTCTGGCGGCGGCGATTCCAGGTGGGGATCGGGTGATTTCGGTTGAAGAGGTCTTTGAGTTGCGCTTCCCCCATCCTGATCACGTGGCCATGCAGACCAGACAGTCCGGTCTCGAGGGCACCGGAGAGGTCACTCTTCGAGATCTGGTCAGGGAGTCGTTGCGGATGCGGCCTACAAGGATGATCGTGGGTGAAGTCCGCTCGGCGGAGTGTCTGGATCTGTTGCTCGCGCTCAACTCTGGCCTTCCGGGTATGGCGACTCTCCATGCCAACAGTGCGCGTGAGGCTCTGGTGAAGATGTGCACCCTGCCGCTGCTGGCCGGTGACAATGTGTCGGCGCGATTCGTTGTGCCAACAGTCGCCTCTTCATTGGATCTGGTTGTCCATCTGGGCGTTGATCGACATGGCCATCGGCAGGTCAACGAGATTGTTGCGGTGCCGGGCAGAGTCGAGAATGACATCGTCGAGATCGAGCCCATCTTCTTGCGTCGCGCTGGTGAGCTGGTCCGTTTCGGTGGGATGCCTCCACGCGTGGATGCATTCGAGCGCGCTGGCATCGATATCGCACGCGTGTTGGGGATGCCAAGCTGATGGGTGCCCTGTTGGGGCTCAGTTTCGGGGCCGGGGTCCTACTTGTCTGGTCGGCTTTTGTGGCTCCTGCGCCTCCGGTTGTCAAGAGCCCCTCAAGGGTGCGGCCGTTGTTGGCCCGAGCTGGGTTGAGTGAAGTTCGCCCAAGTAGTTTCATCGGGCTTTGTGCAGGGCTGGGGCTGTTCTCCTTCGTACTCGTCTTCTTGGCCTCAAGAGTGGTTCCAATCGCCTTGATCTTCGGCCTCATGGGTGCTTACGCCCCGATCGCCATCCTGAGAGGTCGTGCGCACAAGAGGCAGCGGGAGTTTGCCGAAGTCTGGCCTGAAGCAGTGGACAATCTTGCATCAGCCGTCAGGGCCGGTCTTTCGCTGCCAGAGGCAGTCTCTGGCTTGGGTCAAAGAGGCCCGGAGTCACTCCGGCCCGCATTCACGGCGTTTGCGCTGGACTACCAGGTGTCAGGGCGATTCGGTGACTCCCTAGACAGGCTCAAGGATCGACTCGCCGACCCCGTTGGAGATCGGGTGGTCGAGGCGCTTCGGATTGCCCGTGAAGTCGGTGGTGGAGATCTGGGCAGGTTGTTGCGCAACCTGTCGGGCTATCTCCGTGATGATGCCCGCACCAGATCTGAGCTTGAGGCGCGACAGTCATGGGCAGTCAACGGTGCCAGGGTGGCAGTCGCAGCGCCGTGGCTGGTGCTCCTGTTGATGTGCTTCCAGCCCGAAGTGATCGCTCGCTATTCCTCGATGGGCGGGGTCGTCGTGCTCACTGGTGGGGCAGCGATGTGCGTGCTGGCCTACCGGTTGATGATGCATCTGGGCAGGTTGCCACACGAGCGCAGGATCTTGTCATGACAATCCAAGGAGCTCTGCTGGGGCTGACCATGGCGACTGGGCTGATCTTGGTGGTGGCCGGCCTGAGTCGGCTTCGCCATACTCCGATGGACAACAGAGTCCTGCCCTACTTGAGAGACCTTCCCGGCCCGCGACTGGCATCCCCGTCGGCGAGACAGGACCGGGTCGTGGTCGGAGTCTTTGCTCCATTGCTGGCATCCCTGGCTCACACGGTGGGCAGGATCATGGGCGGTGAGGAGTCGATCAGGAGTCGATTGCGACGAGCCAATCTCGACATGGAAGTGGCCGACTTCAGGATCGAACAGGTGGTTTGGGGTGCGGTTGCCTTTGTCTGTGCCGCGATTCCGTCTGCTTTCATCGCTGCGGCCTCACCTTCGCGCACAGTGCCCTTGTTGATCTTGTGCCTGGTGCTCATGGTGTTGGGCGTGATGTTGCGGGAAAACCGTCTGACCTCTCAGGTGCAAGCACGTGAGAGTCAGGTGCTCTTGGAGTTTCCCACCGTTGCGGAGATGTTGGCGCTGTCAGTTGCCGCTGGTGAAAGCCCGGTGTCTGCACTCAAAAGAGTGGTGTCGAAGTCTCAAGGGGAGTTGTCGGCTGAGCTGCAAAGGGTGCTTGGGCGCATCCAGACAGGCACCCCGATCACTCAGGCCTTCGACGAGATGGCAGCACGTACTGGCCTGTCTGTGGTGGCACGATTTGCCGAAGCCATCGCGATTGCCACCGAGAGAGGTACGCCGCTGGCGGAGGTCTTGCATGCCCAAGCAGCTGATGTGCGCGAGGCAGGGCGTCGAGCCTTGATCGAGACGGGTGCCCGGAAAGAAATCATGATGATGCTGCCGGTCGTCTTCTTGGTCCTACCAGTGGTGATCATCTTTGCCTTCTACCCCGGCGTGGTCGGGCTGAATCTAGTAGTGAACTGAGCAGTTGAGAAAGGTGGATCAAATGAATCGACTGACCTATCGCATGGTGACTCTCGTGGTCATCGCCCAAATGGGGTTGGCTACGGCCCTTTCCGTGCGATTGCACGAGCGCTCCAAGGAGCGTGGTGATGTGCCTGGCTGGGTGATGATCACGGTCATGACCGCAGGCCTGGTGGCGGCGCTGTGGGTGATTGCCGGTGACACGCTCAAGACGATGCTCAGTGACGCGCTGTCCTCCGTGCGCGGCTAGGGAGCCAACTGACCAAGGATCAGCCGTCGTCGACTTCGTCTTGGTGATGATGATCTTGGTCCCGTTGTTCTTGGGGATCATCCAGCTTGGTCTGGTGTTGCACGTGCGCAACACCTTGGTGGCTGCAGCCAGCGAAGGCTCCCGCTATGGCGCAACCGTTGATCGCGGCCCAAATCAGGCGATCGCCCGCACGAAGCAACAGATATCGGGTGCCTTGGCTGGCCGCTTCGCTGAGCGAGTCAGTAGCAGCACCCAGATCATTGACGGCGTACCAGTGGTCCAGGTGACAGTTGATGCAGCGGTGCCTCCGCTGGGGCTGTGGGGTCCGGGTGTGCCACTGAGCGTGCAGGCGCACGCCGTACAGGAGCAGATCCCATGAGCCACGCACGCGATGAGGGCGGCTCAGCGATCGTCGAGTTTGTGTGGCTGGCACTGCTCATGATGGTGCCCTTGGTCTACATCTTGCTGGCGGTCTTTGACACTCAACGAGCATCATTTGCGACTTCTGCTGCTGCACGATCCGCCGGACGTGCATTCGTGACCGCGCCTGACTCGACATCTGCGCATGCCCGGGCACGTGCTGCTGCGCGGTTGGCCATGACGGATCAGGGCATTGAGGCAGACCCAGTCGTAGTGATCAGATGCCGGCCTGATCCCGCGCGTTGTCTCTCGCCCGGGTCAGTGGTGGAAGCCGAAGTCAAGATGGCTGTGGTGCTGCCGCTGATCCCGACGGCCTTGGGCAAGCAGGCGCCCTCGATCTCGGTCAGCGCAAGCCACAAGGCGCCCTACGGCACCTTCAGGGAGGAGCGACCATGAGGCACTCTCAGGAGTGTGAGCAGGGCTCAGTAACGCCGATGATCATTGGCTTCTGTGTCGTGCTGATGATGCTTGTCGGCGTCGTGGTCAACGCTTCGGCGGCATTCTTGGCCCGACAAAACCTCAACAGCACCGCAGATGCAGCGGCCTTGGCCGCGACTGATGGGATGCAGGGTGAGCAGGTGTACGCCGGAGGGTTGGGCGAGCGGGCGCGGATCGACCCTGCATCAGCACGCCGATATGTCGCCGACTTCTTGCGGAGCAGTGACGCCAGCAAGCGTTACGGCCAGTTGAGCTATGACGTGACGACTGATCGAGACCGAGTCTTGGTGCGAGTCAGGGGAGTGGTCAAGTTGCCGATCCCCGTGCCGGGCGTGGCCACCCACACGATGATTTCGGGAACGGCAGCCTCGATAATTGCCATTTCTGACTGAAGCTACGCCTATAACACACATTTTTGTTAATCAGCGGTACCATTTGTTGTCATGACCGTTGAAGTTCTTGTCGTGGAGGACCACCCCGACATCGCGTATCCCTTGACGCGCACTCTGGAGCGTGAGGGATATGACGTCACGTGGGTGGAGAACGGTCGCGATGCCATCGAATATCTCGGCTCGCATGACATCGATCTGATCATCTTGGACCTTGGCTTGCCTGACATGGATGGCCTTGAGGTGTGCAAGGCGGCCCGCAGTGGCGGCTTCGAAGGTGGCATCATGATCTGCTCTGCTCGAGGTGATGAGCTCGATCGAGTGGTGGGGCTCGACTACGGTGCCGATGACTACCTGCCGAAGCCATTTGGATTGGCCGAGTTGCAGGCCAGGGCTCGAGCACTCCTTCGTCGCACCAATCACGGTGGCAATGACGCCAGCGCGCCGATCCTGACTGTCGATCCGGACTCCAGGCGAGTGACCTATGGCGACGTGGAGCTTGCGCTCACGCACAAAGAGTTCGACGTACTCGCCTTGCTTGCTGACTCGCAGGACAAGGTGGTCAGTCGTGAGCGATTGATGTCGGAGGTCTGGGATGAGAATTGGTATGGCTCGACCAAGACCCTCGATGTGACCATCGGTCGTCTCCGCCAAAAGCTTGAGGCAGTGGGCGAGGAGGTGCGAGTCGTCACCTTGCGCGGGGTGGGATTCCGCCTGGAAATGAGCCCGGCCAACAAGAGGTAACCTTTCCCTCTGTGGCCACCACTGATTTTGACGCAGAGATCAAGGAACTTCGAGCAACCCTGACCACGATTGGGTCGGTGCTTGATCTCGACAAGCTCCGCAGCGACATTGCGACCCTTGAGGAGCAGGTGGCCGCCCCGGACCTCTGGGATGACCAAGCCAACGCCCAGAAGGTCACTGGCAAGCTCAGCGAACTGCAAGGCACTCTCGAGCGATTCTCTTCGCTGGACAATCGTGTGGATGACCTCGACGTGCTCGTTGAGCTCGCTGTCGAGGAGGGTGACGCCGACTCATTGGCCGAGGCAGATGCCGAGCTGGGCCGGCTGCGCCAAGCTGTCGAGCAACTCGAAGTGCGCACCCTGCTGTCGGGGGAGTACGACGCACGCGAGGCCCTGGTGACCATCCGCTCGGGGGCCGGGGGAGTTGACGCAGCTGACTTCGCCGAAATGCTGATGCGGATGTACACCCGCTGGGCTGAGCGCAACAAGTTCCCAGTCGAGGTCTTTGACACGTCGTACGCCGAAGAAGCCGGCCTGAAGTCGGCGACATTCGCCATCCACGCCCCCTATGCCTATGGCACCCTCAGCGTCGAAGCAGGCACCCACCGTCTGGTGCGGATCAGCCCCTTCGACAACCAAGGGCGCCGTCAGACGAGCTTTGCGGCCGTCGAGGTGGTGCCGGTGTTGGAGCAGACTGACGAGATCGACCTTCCCGAAGATGACGTCAGGGTTGATGTCTATCGCTCCAGTGGGCCAGGCGGACAGTCGGTCAACACGACTGACTCGGCCGTGCGACTGACGCATATCCCGACCGGCACTGTGGTGTCGTGTCAGAACGAGAAGTCGCAGTTGCAGAACAAGGCCAGCGCCATGGTCATCTTGAAGGCCAAGTTGTTGGCCTTGAAGAAGGCCGAGGAGAAGGCTCAGCTTGATGAGCTGCGAGGAGATGTGCAGGCCAGTTGGGGTGACCAGATGCGTTCCTACGTGCTCAACCCCTATCAGATGGTCAAGGACTTGCGCACTGAGCAGGAGTCCGGCAACCCGCAGGCGGTTCTCGACGGTGACATTGACGCCTTCTTGGAGGCCGGGATCCGTTGGCGTCGGGGCGCGGAGACGGCCAGTTAATTCGTCTTCAACTCGTTGACCAGCGACGAACACCAAAGATCGGCTCGTTCGACGGCATCGGTGGCACTGGCGATCTCGCAGGTGAACCACGTTTGGCGAATTAGACTCGCGTGTCGGATCCGGGTGCCGCCGTCCGCATTTGGGCAGGTCTGCGAGTAACTGATCGGACCGAAGCCGCCGGTATTCGTCGTACAGGCCTTGCGCTGTTGGGCTGCGGAAATCACGGTTTGGGCAAATGCTTCATCAACGGGTCTGGCGAAGATCCATGCGGAGGCCGAGTCAGTGTCGGACTTCCAGGTGCAGCCCAGTTCTTGCAGGCGTTGGGGTGCTGCTCCATCGATCGACAGTTCGTCACCATTGCCATTGGCCGTGTGCTCGACGTCGCTGGGCAGCTCTGCCCCGGGGAGCCCGAGTGCTGCAGACACGGTCTTGGGATGGACGAACTTGCAGAAATCGATGATCGGCACGATGACTTGGTCCACCTTGAGATCAGCCAAGGGTGTCGGCTCTGGTGCTGCCTTGGGTGGTTTGGGATCCCCGCATGACACCAGCATGGACAGGCAACCGATGACCACCACCAAGATCCACGGTCGCCACTTCGACACGCCGCCAAGTCTTGCCACGTTCATACGCTCAACCCTAGGGGGTGTCCCCTATCGTGGAGTGGCGGTCGGAGATGTTCAGAACATCTGCGTCATGATCCCCGAGCCCGGCCGCTGCAAACGACTTGTGATTACTTTTCAAAATGTCACCGCGATCTATCCCAATCAGGATCGTCCCGCCCTCGATCAGATCAATGCCGACATCGAGAAGGGCGAGTTCGTCTTGCTCGTGGGAGAGTCAGGCTCGGGCAAATCGACCTTCCTGCGCCTGATCCTGCGCGAAACCCGGCCAGTGAAGGGCAAGGTCTTCGTCGCCGGCAAGGAGATCGAGCGACTGCCCAACTGGAAGGTGCCGCAGTTGCGTCGGCAGATCGGCACGGTCTTCCAGGACTTCCGACTGCTGCCCAACAAGACCGTGGCCGAGAATGTCGCCTTTGCTCTCCAAGTGATCGGCAAGAGCAAGGCGCACATCAACAAGGTCGTGCCCGAGACGCTCGAGATGGTGGGTCTGGAGGGTAAGGGCCAGCGGATGACCGATGAATTGTCCGGCGGTGAGCAGCAGCGTGTCGCCATTGCTCGGGCCTTCGTAAATCGGCCCCAGATCCTGATCGCCGACGAGCCCACCGGCAACCTGGACCCAAACACCAGCGTCGACATCATGAAGCTGCTCGACCGCATCAATCGCACGGGTACGACGGTGCTGATGGCCACCCACGATGCAAATATCGTCGATCAGATGCGCAAGCGGGTCATCGAGTTGGTCGATGGCAAGGTGGTCCGTGACCACGCTCGCGGCGTCTACGGCTCACAGGCCTGAGCGGCCGAGGAGGAAAACCAGTGCAACTGAGATATGTCTTCTCTGAGACAGGCACCGGCCTGCGGCGCAATGTGTCGATGTCGATCGCCTTGATCGTGACGATCTTCGTGTCCTTGACCCTGGTTGGGATGGGCCTGCTGCTCAATGCCCAGGCTGACAAGGCACAAAAATACTGGGGCAGCAAGCTGCAGATCACGGTCTTCTTGTGCAACCAGAACTCCAAGTCTGAGCACTGCACGGCGGGTGAGGTCACCGATGAGCAGCGCAGCGCCATTGAGCATGTCTTGAAGACCCACCCAGACGTGGCCAGCTTCTACAGCCAGAGCAAGGAGCAGGCCTTCAACACTTGGAAAGAGATCTACGTCAAGCAGGACAAGGCCAACCAAGCGGTGTACTCCGCGATCACTGCAGCGGACATGCAGGAGTCCTACTGGATCACTTTGAAAAATCCCAAGGAGTTGCCGGAGGTCGAGTCGGCCCTCCAAGGCATGGACGGCGTGTCCTATGTGCGCGACCTGCGCGGCGTACTCAAGCCGATCTACTTCTGGTTCACCACGATGAAGTGGGGAGCCTACGCAATCGCGGTCTTTCTCCTCATCGCAGCTATCGCCCAAGTGGGCAACACGATCAGGCTCGCGGTGTTTGCCCGGCGCAAGGAGATCGCGATCATGCGGCTTGTGGGTGCCTCAAGCACCTATATTGCGCTTCCATTCCTGATGGAGACTTTGGTGGCTGCCCTGATCGGCGTGGGCTTGGCGGCGTTGGCCTTGCTGGCCTTCATGCAATTCATCATCTACGACCGACTCCGGCCCAACTCTCAGGTCGTGCAGTGGATCAACTGGAGTGACGCCTTCGCCTCAATCGCAGTGATTGCTGTGCTCGGTGTGTTGTTGACCTTGATCCCGACACTCTTCATGACGCGCAAATACCTCAAAGTGTGACTTTCCTCGGCTAACGTGGCTAGCGTTCACTTCCCCAAATGAACAGGCAAACCGGTGTCTCGTACTTCCCCACGGACAATCCGACGCGCAACCGCAGCGTTGGCCTGCACGATCCTCTTCGCTGGTGCCGCGCCAGCAGCAATCGCTGATGATCTCCACGACCAACAAAAAGCGGTTCAGAAGCAGTTGGCCAGCGCTCGGGGCGAGTTCCACGACAGCAGCAAGACCTATGCAGCTGCCCTCACCCGGTTGACCAATGCCAAGGCTCAGCTCACCCAGGCGCAGGCGAAACTGGCCAGGACCCAAGGCGATCTGGCATCGGCAACTGCCTACGCTGCCGTGGTCAAGCAAAAGCTCGTCGCGGCTCAACAGGCGGTCAAGGTGGGCCAGGCCAAGGTGGCTGCTGCCAAGGTTGAGGTGGCCAACCAACGCGCCGCGGTCGGACAGACAGCTGCCGACAACTACCGCTATGGCGACCCGACCTTGCTGCGGCTCAGCGTGATCCTGCTCAACAAGAATCCAAACCTGATCACCACCCAGGATCAGGCGATGGTCAATGTCATGGAGCGCCAAAACGTCATGCTGGAGGCCTTGCGTCAAGCGCAGGCCCTCTTGGAGGCCGAGGAGAAACGGCTCCGCGCAGCAGAAGCTCAGGTGCAGGTGGAGCAGAAGGCCGCGGCGGCCAATGTCGCCACGACCCAGCGTCTGACGGCTCAGGCGGCCAGCGAGGAGTCTGCGGTCGAGGGCTTGGTCACTGAACGCAAAGACGCCGAGTCCGCAGCGGCTGACGAGAAGGCAGCCGATCTGGAGAAGCTCAAGGAGTTGCAGGCCGAGGACGCTCGGATCAGGTCGATGATCATGCGGCAAGCCGGCGGCAACACCACGACGTACAACGGTGACACGGGTGGCTTCCTCTATCGTCCGGTGCCTGGGGGCATCACTTCGGCCTATGGCTATCGCATCCACCCGATCTACAAGTACTACGGATTGCACGACGGCAATGACTATTCGGCCTCATGTGGCTCGCCGATGGCGGCGGCAGGGACGGGCAAGGTCACCTCGCAGTACTACTCCTCGATCTGGGGCAACCGCCTGTTCTTGAACTTGGGCACGGTCAATGGCAAGAACATGACCGTGATCTACAACCACATCTCGCGTTATGCAGTCTCCACCGGAGCAGTCGTGAAGCGCGGCCAGACCGTCGCGTACGCCGGCACCACCGGTTGGTCGACCGGCTGTCACCTGCACTTCACCGTGATGGTCAACGGCAGCCCGGTGAATCCCAACAACTACATGTGAGGGCCAGACTCATTGGCGTTGCTGGGAGGATTGCCTCATGGCCAATCTGAACCAAGGCACCGGACGCAAGATGATCGCCCAAAACCGCAAAGCGCGTCACGACTATCACATCGATGACACCTTGGAGGCTGGCCTTGTGCTCCAAGGCACTGAGGTCAAGTCACTGCGGGCGGGTCGAGCCACGCTGGTTGACGGTTTCGGGGAGATCCACAATGGCGAGGCGTTTCTGCACGGCGTGCACATCCCGGAATACACCGAAGGCACCTGGACCAATCATGAGCCCCGCAGGGTGCGCAAGATGCTGCTAAATCGCACCGAGATCGACAAATGGGAGCGCAAGGTCAACGAGCGCGGCTACACAATCGTGCCGCTCGCGCTCTACTTCAAGGACGGGCGCGCGAAAGTCGAGATCGCCTTGGCCAGAGGCAAGAAGACCTATGACAAGCGCCAGTCTTTGGCTGCCAAGCAGGCTGATCGCGAAAAGCAGCAAGCGCTCGGTCGCCGCCTCAAGGGCATGGATTAAGTGGTGGAGCTGGCGGGAATCGAACCCGCGTCCTAAGGCGTAGTACCAGGTCTTCTCCGGGTGCAGTCTGTGTGGCGCTTTTCTCGGCCCCGGAGCTTGCACAGACACGTGCTCCGACGGGCTCAGTCAGGAAAAAGTCCCGATCAAATGGCCTGACGCCAGTTGTTCAGCAAGCCTTCTTGATGAGGCCAGGGTCCGGGACGAAGGCGATGCCCGGTCTGACCCTTCGATCACTGCAATCAGGCAGCGAGAGCGAAGTCAGTGCGCTTAGCGTTGGCACTTATGGTTTCCAGCGAACGTTCACGAGATGACGCTGGCTTCTCGACCCGCTTCTCCTGGGACGAAACGTCCCCAGTCGAAACCAATCAGCCCCTCTTGAGTTGTACGACGAACAGTCTAGGGGTAAACGCCAACAAACTCGATTTCATTTCGGTCAGTGCCTGCTGGGCAATGCAGGAGCCCCCACCGAGTACGCTTCACGCATGCTCGCTTACATCGTTGTCGGGATCATCATGGGTTGGTTGGCGTGGCAGTTGAAGCACGGCAACGGCAAGGAAATGGCCAAACTCCCAGCACTGATCCTCTTCGGCATTGTCGGTGCCGTGGTGGGTGGGGTCGGCATGAATCTGCTGATCTTCAATAAGAACATCTTCGCAGTGGAGGCCTGGAGCTTTGCTGCCGCCGCCATCGTCTCGCTGGTGGTCCTGGGGGCCCTTCAAGCTGGTGTGGGGCGCAAGCGGTAGTTGGGCTGAGTCAATGCCTGATCAATTCATCTAACAAAGGACGGATCTCAATGGGTCGTTTCGATCAGCGAGTAGCAGTGATCACCGGAGCAGCACGCGGTATCGGAGCCGGAATTGCGGCCCGATTCGCCGAAGAGGGAGCTGCGATCGCGATCTTGGACCTGGACGAGGGCCAGGCCCAGGAAACCGCCGCCGGATTGGGTGCGGCAAAGGCCATCGGCGTGGGCTGCAATGTGGCAGATGCTGCGTCGGTAGATCAGGCGATCTCCCGTGTGCTCGAAGACTTGGGTGGGCTGCATGTGCTGGTCAACAACGCTGGCATCACTCGCGACAACTTGTTGTTCAAGATGACCGAGGATGACTGGGACTCCGTGATGGCGGTCCATCTCAAGGGCCCGTTCTTGATGTGCAAGGCGGCGCAGAAGACTTTCGTCGATCAGAAGTACGGCAAGATCCTCAATCTTTCCAGCATCTCGGCCAATGGCAATGCCGGTCAGGCCAACTACAGCGCCGCCAAGAATGGCATCCAAGCCTTCACCAAGACCCTAGCTTTGGAGTTGGGCAAGTTTGGTGTCAACGTCAATGCGATTGCACCCGGATTCGTCGCCACCGAGATGACTGATGCCACCGCTGCGCGATTGAAGATGGATGTCGCTGAGTTCCGTGAGCTCAATGCCAAGGCCAATCCGATCAAGCGGATCGGCTTCCCCGAAGACATCGCGGCCGCAGCGGCCTTCCTGTGCAGTGACGAGGCCTCCTATATCACCGGTCAGACGTTGTACGTCGACGGTGGCGCCAAGATCTGACCCAAAACACACCCACCGGATTAACCCGATTGGAGCCTGACCCCCGTCATGCTTGAGCACATGTCTTCCTCTCGCCGCACGCGCACGAAGGTTCTGTCCGTCTTGGTCGTCGCCCTGTTGGGCCTGAGTCTGCTCGGATGCGGCAAGAAGTCTGATGACGGTGGCGAGCCTGCTGCTCAGGCCTCTGAGTCTCCGGCTCCAGTGCCAGTTTGGCCGATGACCGGGCTGCCGATGCCGGTCGAGCCCAATCATCCGGTTGTGATCGTCAAGGTCCCAAATACCCCAGAGGCCAGGCCCCAGATGGGGCTCAACAAGGCGGACCTGGTGACCGAAGAATTGGTCGAGGGCGGGATCACTCGATTGGCGGTGGTCTTCGATGCCAAGATCCCAAGCGAAGTGGGGCCGGTGCGATCGATGCGAAGCTCAGACATCGGGATTGCCAAGCCTGCCAATGCAGTCGTGGTGTCCAGCGGGGCGGCTCCTCCGACGATCGCGAAGTTCAATCGTGAGCGCGTGAAGTTCTACGACGAGGGTGACCCTGGCATGTATCGCACGAGCAGTCGCAGTGCGCCGTACAACCTGATGCTTGACCTCAAGGAGTTCATCAAAGAGACCAAGTTGCGCAGAGGCCACCCCACGGCATACTTGCCTTGGGGGGAGTCGACGGATTTCCAAGGCACTGGGCCAGCGACCAAGATCCAGGCTCAGATGAGCTCCTATCGCACCTCGGACTTTGAGTTCCAAGGCGGCAAATACATCAACACCAACTCCTACACCAATGACGGCGAAAACTTCCGTGCCGACAATGTCTTGGTGCTGCGTGTGCGAGTTGGTGACGCTGGCTATCGAGACCCATCAGGCGCTCCAGTGCCGGAGACCATCTACAAGGGCACCGGCAACATGACGCTGTTTCACAATGGTCAGGTGCTGACCGGCAAGTGGAACAAGGACACTTTGGAGTCCATGCCCCAGTTGACGGATGCGGCGGGTCAAGAGGTCAAGGTGCCTGCTGGGCGGACGTTCGTCTTGTTGGTGCCGGTGCAGCCAAAGGGTGGCAACCTCAGCTTCCAGCCCTGAGGGGGCTCACGACTCACAATTCGTCGTCGATTGACGGGAGTTCGGCGCCTGAATCTGCCAAACCGCGGAGTCCTTCGAGGATGAACGTGATGGCAACGCCTACTTGCGCACTGGCCTCTTGGACATCTTCGGCACTACTGATCATCTCGCCGGCCGCTGACATGGCGCCGAAGAAGATGCGACTGAAGGTGCGACCCATGTCGTCGTCGAGATTCCAGTCGCCTGCCTTGACCACTGCTCCGACGATCGTCTGCACGATCCCAAAGGAAGAGCGCTCGCCTGACTCACGGAAACGCTCATAGCCCAGGACGGCTGGGCCTTCTTGGATCACCACCCGTTGGTAGGTGGGATCCTGGACGACCTCGAGGAAAGCGCGCAGTCCAGCCTGGGCCTTCTCCCAAGGGTCTCGTGACTCCTTGAGCGCCTTCTTGATGGTGTCTGCGGCTTGGTCTTCGACGCTGGCGAAGACAGCCTCGAAGAGTGCCTGTTTGCCGGTGAAGTGGTGATACAGCGCGCCTTTGGTGACCTCGGCGCCAGCGACGATCGCGTCCAAGCTGGTGCCGACGTAGCCGCGCGTGGTGAACAGCTCTGTGGCCACCTCAAGGAGTGCACGTTTGGTGGATGCGGAGTACGCCGCGCGTCTTCCGCCGGTGACCCGAGTCACCTTTGGTAGGGCTCCCAAGCGGTCTGAGGAAAGTGCCATTCCGCGATTCTAGGACATACCTACCGTAGGTGTGTTTGACCTCACGGCGTCAAGTTTTGAGTTTGCATCGCTCATGCGCATACCCTCGGTACGTACTGATGGTATGTAGTTGACACGAAGAAAGGTGCCACGACATGACCTGGAACAACTTTCACCGCCGCGGGGAGACCCTCCGCATCGTGGAGGATGTCGCAAATGCTCGGGTTGACGCGAAGTTGCCAACCGATGTCCCCGGAGTGAGCGAGCACTTCCATGACGAACTCGACCTCGTCGCCGCCTTGACCTTGCGGTGGCACACCAGACTTGCTGGCAATGTCGACCGAGCGCTTGTCTTGCAGCCATGGGATCTTCCCGAGGCTGTCGAGCAAGCTTGGGCAGAGACCGCTTTGGAAATGCCCGGCGTACGTCTGATCATTGATGAGTACACCCAGCACCCCACCGATGGAGACATGGGTAGGGCATTGCTGAAGGCTGAACTGCGTGAATGGCAGCGCTTGGCTACCTGGTCTGGACTGGCCAGCGACCACAGCGATGCAGCCGCGGCAGTCGGCCAGCGAGTCCAAGAAGATGCTCGCGCGCGCTTGGCTGCCATCCAGAAGACTGCGGCCGATCGGCCAGAAGAGCAATCCACCAAGGAGCAACCCTCCCATGTCTCTTTGGTGGACCGGATCAAGGCGGCACTCGCAGCCTGACCCGACACCCACGAGCCCCAGGCCGACATTCGCGGTGATCCCGCTTCCCTCCCTCAGTCGGCTTGGGGCTCGTGGCCTTGTTTTTGGGGTCGCTCACGTAGAATGAGCGGGTGACTCAGCGCAATCCGATCGGCTTTGGAACCAGCGTCATCGAAGACACACGCCTTGATGAGCGGGTGATTCCGACTGACGAGGGTGACCATGAGCGCTTGTCGCACTATGTGCCCAAGGACAAGCTCATGGAGGGCATGATCAATGGCACGCCAGTGATAGCTCTGTGCGGCAAGGTCTGGATCCCCAGTCGTGACCCAGAGAAGTTTCCGGTTTGCCCAGAATGCAAAGAGGTCTGGGAAGGCCTCCGGAAGGATGACGAGTGACTGCTGCGCGCCAGTGCCGTGCGCTCGCGATTGTGATCATGGCTCTGGGGCTGGGTCTCAGCGCACTCATGATTCCACCTGCTATGGCCGCTCCCAGTGCTTCGTCGGCTCCCAGTGCTTCGTCGGCCGGGCCTTCGACTGACTCCTGCGCTCCCGGCCAACTTCGCCGTACGCCGCCCAAGGACCGGCTGGCGATGTTGCGCGACCACGCTCCGGTGGCTGCGTCCCGAGTGATGCCGGTGAAGACTCCGGAGTTGGCTGACTTGGTGCGAGCCCTGCCTGCTCGGGTGCAGATCCCGGTGCGAGTGCATGTGATCCGAGGTAAGCATCGGGGTGAGTCAGGGCCAGCGCGTCCGAAGGTGCGAGCCATGATCAGGACCTTGAATGCTGGCTTTGCGGGTGCTCAGAGCAGTGACTCTGCGCCGACCCGCTTTCGCTTCGTCTTGAAGTCGATCAACTACACCAAGAACGACTCGTGGTATCACGCCTACAACTTCAACCGGGCAGACGTGCGCGCCAAGAATAGGCTGCATCGGGGTGGCAAACGCACCCTCAATGTGTTCATCAACGGCGGAGGAGAGCGAGCCCAGCCAGTCCTCGGGTGGTCGCGGCTTCCGTGGCAACGCGCTCGTAGCCCGAAACTCGACGGAGTGAGCGTAAATGTGGCCGCGCTCCCAGGTGGACGGGCAGCCAACTACAACCTTGGCGACACCATTATTCATGAGACGGGTCACTGGTTGGGGCTCCTGCATCCGTGGCAGGGGGGCTGCAGTGAGCCCAATGACGGTGTCGGTGACACTCCGCAAACGGCTGGCCCCAGCTACTACTGTGACGAAGACTCCGACACCTGTCGGGCTCCGGGTCTAGATCCGATCCACAACTTCATGAACTACTCCTATGACGTCTGCCTGAATCAGTTCACTCCAGGCCAAGTTGCTCGGATGGACCGGATGTGGGCCGGGTGGCGGTCTTAGTTGACTCCAAATTCGTCTCTGGATGCCTCGCCATCCCTAGACCTTTCACCGGCATATCCTGATCGTGCTGCTTGGGGCACGGCATCCAAACTGAGAGCTTGGCAATCAGAGGCGCTCAACAAATACTTCCAACTCAACCCACGAGACTTCCTCGCAGTAGCCACACCCGGCGCCGGCAAGACGACCTTTGCCTTGACCGTGGCTGCTCAACTCCTGGCCCAGCGGCAGATCGACCGAGTGACCGTGGTTGCTCCGACTGAGCATCTGAAGACCCAGTGGGCCTTGGCGGCCGCCAAGGTGGGGATCCCGCTGAATCCCGGCTACAGCATCAAGAAGGGGCGGGCTAGCAAGGACTACGTCGGGGTGGCCCTGACCTATGCAGGGGTCGCGACCAATCCTTTGGCTCATCGGGTGCGCACCGAACAGTTCCGCACGCTGGTGATCCTTGATGAGATCCACCATGCCGGTGATGCCCTGTCATGGGGTGAGGCCATCTACGAGGCATTCGAGCCAGCTCGCCGCAGACTCTCCCTGACCGGTACGCCCTTCCGATCCGACGTGAATCCGATCCCATTCGTGACCTATGCCCCTGACGGTGAGGGAAATCCCCGATCAGTTGCCGATCACACCTATGGCTACGCCGAGGCTCTGGCAGACCATGTGGTCAGACCAGTGTTGTTCATGGCCTACAGCGGGTCCATGCAGTGGCGCACCAGCGCTGGGGATGAGATCTCGGCTCGCCTCGGTGAGCCGCTCACGAAAGACCTGAACTCCCAAGCATTGCGCACGGCCCTGGACCCGGAGGGTTCCTGGATCCCTTCAGTCCTTGAGGCCGCCGATCGTCGGTTGACCGAAGTACGTCGTCATGTGCCCGATGCAGGTGGCTTGGTGATTGCCACTGACCAAGACAGTGCCCGCGCCTACGCTGCTTTGCTCGCAGGTATCACGGGCCAGAAGCCCGTGGTTGTGCTCTCCGATGAGAAGGAGTCTTCGGCGAAGATCGCCAAGTTCACTGAGGGCAGCCAGCGGTGGATGGTTGCGGTGCGGATGGTCTCCGAGGGCGTGGATGTGCCGCGGTTGGCCGTTGGTGTCTATGCCACCACCACGTCGACACCACTGTTCTTCGCTCAAGCGGTCGGCCGTTTTGTTCGGGCACGCACCCGCGGAGAGACAGCATCGATCTTCCTGCCTTCGGTGTCGTCACTGCTTGAGTTGGCCGCTGATCTGGAAGCTCAGCGCGATCACGTCCTGAAGGTGAAGAGCTCCGATGGTGACGACCCCTTCGCAGCCGAAGCTGGTTTGATCGCCAGGGCGCAGACTACGCAGACTGAACCAGACGAAGGACTGCCCTTCGAAGCGCTCGGCTCAGAGGCGACCTTCGATCGGGTGCTCTACGACGGAGCCGAGTTCGGCCACGAGGGTGAGGTCCACGTCGGGTCAGACGAAGAGATGGACTTCTTGGGCATCCCTGGGCTTCTGGAGGCTGATCAAGTGCGTGATCTGCTGCGCTCCAGACAAAGCGCGCGGGCGCAGAAGCGTGGCGCCCGCTCAACAGCCGAGGTCGCTGAGCCAGTGGTGCACGAGCAATTGGATGCCTTACGACGCGAGCTCAACGGTCTCGTGGCCGCTTGGCACCATCGCACCAACAAGCCGCACGGAGTGATCCACTCGATGCTGCGCAGAGATTGCGGCGGCCCCGCTGCCTCCGCAGCCACCGCAGCCGAGTTGCAGCAGCGCATCGACCTGGTGCGAGAGTGGGCGGCACGTCGTACGGGCTGACTTCCTAGAAGGGAGGTTGCCCCAGGCCCTTGATCCGGAAGCGGCCCCAAGGGTCGACATCGCTGATCTTGCCTTCTGCTTTGCCATGCGGGGTGGTCAACTCCACTGATGCACCCGACTTGTACGCCGCGTCCAGGGCGTCATTTTGTTGGATCCGGCCATACCAGTGGAAGCGACCGTCAATCGGCTCGAAATGACCGCGCAGCTGGACCTCGACCAAGATGTCGCCAATGGAGGCCGGACCGGTGTATTCCTCTTGTTCTTCGTGGTGGGCTTCAGTCATTGGTCATCCTGATCGGTGTCGGGGGAGGAGTCTCTTGGTTGTTTGAGCCGAGTAGTGAGAGTGTGCCGAGTTTATCGACCTCGATGCCCATGTCGCGGGCAGTTCCTGCGAAAGCATTCCAGACAAAGTCGCTCATGTGTCGGCTCATCAACTCCCTACTCATGGTGCCGCGCTGCAACCACCAACTTCCAGTCGACATCCCGATCCCGATCAGGGCATGGGCCCAAGGCTCGGCAGCAGATGAATCCAAGCCGAGTTGGTAGAGGTCATCATTGAGCATGAGGGTGAATCCCACTGCGATGTTGTCGATGGCTGAGGCCACATCACCCGTGTTGGCGTAGTTCTCCAAGACCAGGAAGAAGAGCTCCTGATGATCTTGGATCAACTCCAGATAGGCGCCACACGCTGCTTGCACCCGATCGCGAAGTGGTCCGGGTGTGTCGAGGGCAGTCACGAGGGTGCTCAGGATCTGTTCGGCTGCCCAATTGCCAACTGCTGACATCAGGTCGTGCTTGTCGCTGAAATATCGGTAGAGCACCGGCTTGCTCACACCAGCGGCCTTGGCGATCTCGGTGATCCCCGCGCCCCTGCCATGAGCCTCGATCGCGGTCACGGCTGCCTCAACGAGCTCGGTACGACGATCTGTGCGGTGGGTGTCCCATCGGGCGCTGCGGCCATCCCTGGCATCAGGATCGGGGGAGTCGCCCTTTGGGCTCGAAATTGCCCCCAAGACTCTCGGTCTGGGGAGATTGACCTTTGGTGCCATAACCAGCATCATAAGGGATATATGAGTTACCGAGGGTAACAGTTACCGGAAGGCAAGATAATGACAGCTACTGTGCCTGATGATGCGATGCTCGAGCGGCTCCTGAAGTCCTCGGCTCGGCATTCTTATGATCCGATCATCGACGTCGACTGGGACGCGCCAATCCCCGACGGCATGTGGGCCATGCGTCCCGAGCGGATGTCGCTGTATGGCACTGAGTTGTGGGATTCATTGACCGAAGAGCAGCAGCGCACCTTGTCCATGCATGAGGTCGCTTCGATCTGCAGTGTGGGGATCTGGTTTGAGGTCATCTTGATGCAGATGATGCTGCGTGATCTCTATGACGACGACCCCAAGAGCAAGCACATGCAATATGCCCTCACTGAGGTTGCCGATGAGTGTCGTCACTCCACGATGTTCGGCAAGGCCATTGATCGATTCGGGGTGCCCGCCTATGGCCCACCACCTGCGATTTTCAAGCTCGGGCGGCTGTTCACCAAGATCGTGCGGGGCCCATCGTCATACGGCGCAATCCTGGTGGCTGAGGAGATCCTTGACTCCTGGCAGCGCGAGATGCTCAGCGATGACCGGATCCAGCCATTGGTGCGCATGGTCAGTCGGATCCATGTGCTCGAAGAGGCTCGACACATGACCTTTGCCCGTGAAGAGGTGGCCAGGATGATGCCCGGCCTCAACAAGCGCCAGCGGGCATTGCAACAACTGCAAGTGGCTCATGTGAGTGCCTTTGTGGCCAAGGCGCTGATCAATCCTGGCGTCTATGCCTCGGTCGGGATCGACCCGAGTGTCGGCCGCAAGACAGCTTGGCACAACCCCAATTACATCCAGACCCTCAATTGGATGGGAGAGAAGCCAGTCGCCTTCTTGCGAGATGTTGGCCTGATCACGCCTCGCACAGAGCCGATCTGGCGCTCTGGGCATCTGATTGCTTGACCTGGTCGGGCCAGCCAATGGTGCTTTTGTGCTATGGTGCCGCCACTTTCCTGGTCATATTCTGAAGTCGCCCCAACGATCCGGGCGAACTGCCTTGTGACTTCGAAAGGCAGGTCAAGTCATGCCCCAAGTGGTGTCCGTTGCTGTCATCAACTCAGGCCTGGAGCCGATTTGGTCATTGATGTCCACGCCCGCGCGCTATCCGGAGTTTGTCGGGGCCACCGAAAAGATGCTCGACCCCGGTGACGGCGTCTTCGGCGTGGATCCTCGCTGGTATTTGTCCATACCGATGACAGCGATGTGGTCCATGAGCCTGGGCAAACGCACGCAGGAGGTCATTGACGCCAGCGCGCAGGCTGCCAAGTCAATTGTTGAGGCCGAAGCAGGCAACTGAACTCGGACAGAGGCAGAATCCCCTTCATGACTGAAGACTCGTCCCTGGCCCATCTCATCGTGCATCGCGAGGGCTCGATCCTGTCGCTTCGTCTCAATCAGCCCGACAGCTTCAATGCGCTCACCGAGCCGATGCTCGTCAGTCTGGTTGAGCAGTTGCGCTTGGCCAGCACCAGTTCAGACGTGCGCGTAGTACTCATCACGGGAGAGGGGCTCGCCTTCTCTGCCGGTGCTGATCTGAGCGGAGACAATCCTCAAGACAAATATGACGCGAAGTCGGTCGACGCGGCCAACTTAGTGATCCAGGCCGTCCTGGATTGTGACAAGCCTGTGGTGTGCGGGCTCAACGGGGTGGCAGCTGGGGTGGGCTTTTCGCTGGCGCTGGCCTGTGATCTTGTGGCCGCCAAGGAGTCAGCTGCACTCACCTTTGGGTTTGGCGCGATCGGGCTGATGCCTGATGGCGGAGCCTCCTTGTTGGTGCCCACCTCGATTGGGCGGGCACAGGCCATGCGGATGGCCCTGCTGAGTGAGGTGGTTGGGGCCAAGGAGGCCCTGGCGATGGGCTTGGTCTCAATGGTCTTCGGTGATGAGGAGTACGCCGCCAAGCTTGATGCGTTGCTGCAACGGCTCTCGAGGCTGGCTCCATTGGCGCTGACCGCCACCAAACGTGCGGTCAATGCGGCAACCCTTGACCTACTGCCCGACATCTATGCGCGTGAGCGAGCTGGTCAGGCGATGCTCTTGCGCACATCAGATGCTGCTGAAGGCATGCGCGCGTTTGCAGACAAGCGCAAACCAAGCTTCACCGGCCAGTGATTGCGTGGGCAGTGATTGAGGCTTGGGCAAACTCGCTCAAGGCCTTCTCGGTGGTCTCAGGGGCCACGCCCGCGCACAGGTCGGTCAGCACCGTCGTACGAAAGCCAGCTTTGGCGGCGTCGAGTGCCGTGGCGCGCACGCAATAGTCGGTGGCGATGCCACAGATGTCCACCTCTTCGACCTTGTGCCCACGCAGCCAGTCGAGCAAGGGCACCCCATCGGTGGTCTTGCCCTCGAAGCCGGAGTACGCCGCTGCGGTCTCGCCTTTGAGGAAGACCGCGTCGAAGGGCTGCGGATCGAGATTGGGGTGGAAGGCCTCGCCGTCAGTGCCTGCTTTGCAGTGCACCGGCCAGGAGTCCTTGAAGTCGGGTTCGGCTGACCAGTGAGCTCCTGGGTCGACATGGTGGTCCTTGGTGGCCACCACCAAGTCATATGCAGGAGCCTTTGGGTCTTGGTTGGTCCAGTGATGCAGGAGTACGGCGATATCGGAGGCTACTTGCGCGCCACCCTTGACGGCTAGTGAGCCGCCCTCACAAAAGTCATTTTGCACGTCAACCACGATCAATGCCTTCATGGTCAAACCCTAGCCGAGGAAGCTCACTCAAACACCGTGTCGATCACGGCTTCACCGCGAGACAGGGATCGAGCCGCGAGCGGGAGTTCGGCGAAGGCCGCACGGTGGTGATCTTGCGCTCGTGACAGTGATTGGGTGCCGATCACTTGGCCCTGTTTGACCAGAGGCTTGAGCAAGGGGCGGTCGTCACCGTCGTTGGTTGCTGGCGCGCCGATGCGGATCACTTCAGCCTGGGCAACTCCTGACGGATTGAGTCGCCTAAGGGCAAACTTACGCCCGCCGATCGACACCTTGTCTTTGCTCTTCTTCGCCACTTCGACCATTTGTCCGTGAGCATCTTCGCGGGCCACCAGTTTGTAGACGAAGCCGCAGGTGGGGTGGCCACTACCCGTGACCAACTGGGTGCCCACCCCATAGCCGTCGACCGGAGCTGACGCCAGGGCTGCGATTGCATATTCGTCGAGATCGGAGGTCACGATGATCTTGGTATTGGTGGCACCCATGGAGTCGAGTTGCTGGCGGACCCGTACCGCGAGCACTCCAAGGTCGCCAGAGTCGAGTCGGACGGCGCCCAACTCGGGGCCAGCGATCTCGACACCGAGCCTGACCGCCTCGGCAATGTCGTAGGTGTCGACCAGGAGTGTTGTGTCAGTGCCCAACGAGGAGACCTGTGCCCTGAAGGCATCTGCTTCGCGGTCATGAAGCAAGGTGAAGGAATGAGCGCTGGTCCCGGTGGTCGGTACGCCATAACGCTGGCGTGCGGCGAGATTCGAGCTGGCCGTGAAGCCGCTGATGAATGCCGCGCGAGCAGCAGCAACTGCCGCCTCTTCATGTGTACGACGTGATCCCATCTCGATGCACGGTCGCCCATCGGCGACATTTGTCATCCGAGATGCAGCTGAGGCGATTGCGGAGTCATGGTTGTAGATCGACAACAACAAGGTCTCCAGCAGCACAGCCTCGGCAAAGCTTGACTCAACCACCAGGAGCGGCGAATAGGGGAAATAGATCTCGCCTTCGGCGTAGCCAGTGACGTCACCGGAGAAGCGGTAGTCGGCCAACCAGTCAAGGGTCTGGTCATTGACCACTTCTCCATCCCGCAAGACCGCCAACTCTGCGTCGGTGAAGACGAATCTCTCCAGTGCCTCAAGGGCCCGACCGACACCGGCAACAACGCCGTACCTGCGCCCTGCGGGAAGTCGACGGGGGAATAGTTCGAATACCGAGGCCCGGTCAGCCGTCCCAGCCGAAAGCGCAGCCTGCAGCATCGTGAGTTCGTAGTGGTCGGTCAGCAGTGCTGTGGAGGTGTTCACTGTCACACCTTATGGGGATTAGGCACAATGTAGCTGTGTCTGCATCGCCAACCGAACTCGAAGACCTGGCCCTGGGTGAGGGTTTGCAGCTGTCATCAGCCTGGGTGACGATCGTTTGGAATGACCCGATCAACCTGATGTCATATGTCACCTTCGTCTTCCAACAGTACTTCGGATACCCCAAGGCGAAGGCGGAGAAGTTGATGTGGGAAGTCCACAACGATGGTCGTTCAGTCGTCTCCTCTGGCACGCGTGAAGCCATGGAGCGTGATGTCCAGGCGATGCACGAGTACGGACTGTGGGCCACTTTGCAGAAGGCAGACGGATGAACCCCGGATTTCACCGGCACCAGTCAACTGGTGCAGTCGTGGCAACCTTCAGTGCAGGTGAGGCGGATCTGATCCGCTCGCTGTCAAGGCAGCTGATCGAACTGCTCCACAACGAGCAGGCCGTTCTCGAAACCGACCCGGACCCGCTCGAGGCCTTGTTGGACTTCTCTGGGCCGACTTCGGCCCCGGATGACCCGGTGCTGGCGCGACTCTTTCCCAATGCCTATCGCGATGATGACCAGGCGGCCGGTGACTTCCGGCGTTTCACCGAAGGTGCCTTGCGCGACAGCAAATCACGCGCTGCTGCCGACGTGATCGACGTACTCGAAGAAGCTGGGCTTGGTGAATACCCAGAAAACGGCGTCTTCATCGATGTCGAGCTCGACGAGGCCACTGCAATGACCTGGATGAAGTCGTTCAATGACATGAGACTGGCCATTGGCACCCGTCTAGACGTTGCCGAAGGAGACGAGGAATTTTGGGCCGCACTCCCTGATGATGACCAGCGCGCCCACGTGCATGACATCTACACCTATCTGGCTTACCTGCAGGAGACCCTTGTTGAGGCGCTGTCCGATGGCTGGGCAGTCGACGCAGCCGAGGGCAACTGACCTAGTCTGGGATTCGTGCTCGCAATCAGCCAATCTCTAGTGGACGAGATCATCGCCCATGCCAAACGAGATCATCCAGATGAGGCCTGTGGCGTGATTGCCGGTCCCGAAGGCAGCGATCGCGCTGAGCGCTTCGTGCCCATGATCAACGCTGCTGGCAGCCCGACTTTCTACGAGTTCGACTCCACGGAGTTGCTGGCGCTCTACAAGCAGATGTGGGACAACGACGAAGAGCCGATCGTGGTCTATCACTCCCACACGGCCACTGAGGCATATCCCAGTCGCACTGACATCAAGCTGGCCAATGAGCCGGGCGCGCACTATGTGTTGGTCTCCACACGAGAACACGGGAATAACCCCGGGCCTGTGGAGTTCAAGTCCTACAGGATCGTTGATGGCGAAGTGACCGAAGAAGAGGTCCAGATCAGCGATCAGGTTTCCACCGAATCCGAGCAGAACTGAGGAAAGATGGCCATCGAAGTACGCATCCCCACCATCCTGCGCACCTTCACCGGCGGCGCCAAGGCCGTCGATGCTGAAGGCGCCACGCTCAGTGGCCTGATCGACAACCTCGAGGCCAACCACCCCGGCATCAAGGAGCGTCTCATCGAGGCGGGCGATCTACGCCGCTTCATCAATGTCTACGTAAATGACGAAGACGTGCGCTTCACCGGAGGCCTGGAAACGGCTCTCAGTGACGGCGACCAAGTCGTCGTACTCCCAGCGGTAGCGGGCGGCTGATCGGTCCGCTCTTGGCGCGCTTCGACAATCTGCTCGCATCCGTCGGCAACACCCCGTTGGTGGGCCTGCCGACCTTGTCGCCATCCCCTGATGTGCGGATCTGGGCCAAGCTGGAGGATCGCAATCCGACCGGCTCGATCAAGGATCGCGCGGCCTTGATGATGATCGAGGACGCTGAGAAGCAGGGTCGGATCCGACCCGGATGCACCCTCCTGGAGCCCACTTCGGGCAACACCGGCATCTCCTTGGCCATGGCTGCCAAACTCAAGGGCTATCGACTCGTGTGCGTGATGCCCGAGAACACCTCCCAGGAGCGGCGTCAACTGCTTCGAATGTGGGGTGCGGAGATCTATTCATCACCAGCTGCCGGAGGCTCAAACGAAGCAGTCCGGGTGGCCAAGCGGATGGCGCAGGAGCATCCGGACTGGGTGATGATGTATCAATACGGCAACCAGGCCAATGCGCGTGCTCATGAGCAGGGCACCGGCCCCGAGTTGCTCGCTGACTTGCCCACGATCACCCACTTCGTGGCGGGGCTGGGCACGACCGGCACCCTGATGGGGGTCAGCAGGTTCTTCCGCTCCGCCAAGCCAGAAGTGCGGATCGTGGCCGCGGAGCCACGCTACGGCGAGTTGGTCTACGGGCTGCGCAATCTCGACGAGGGCTTCGTCCCCGAGTTGTACGACGAATCGCTGATCGACTCGCGCTTCTCGGTCGGGCCCCGCGATGCAGTACGCCGCGTCCGTGAGTTGCTGGAGTCAGAAGGCATCTTCGCCGGGATCTCGACGGGGGCCATCCTGCACGCTGCCCTGGGGCAAGCCGCCAAGGCCGTGAAGGCAGGGGAGAGCGCAGATATTGCGTTCGTCGTTGCCGATGGCGGCTGGAAATATCTCTCGACCGGCGCCTATGAAGGCACCATCGATGAGGCCGAGGAACGACTCGAAGGGCAACTCTGGGCATGATCCCGCTTCAACTCGCAATCGGCGCCTTGTGCCTTTTGCTGGCACTGGTCCTGCTCGTTTTCATGATCTTGGATCGTCGGCCGAGCAATCTGATCATCAACGCGCTAGTGGCCGTGGAGATCGCGCTCGTCGCCCAACTGGTGCTCGGGGTGACCAGGGTCGTGAAGGGTGTCCCCGACCAGGTCTCAGGCTGGGAATATGTCGGCTATCTGATCGCGACCTTGCTGATCTTGCCGGCAGGCGTGGTGTGGAGCTCAGCCGAACGCACCCGCTCGGGCACCGCCGTACTCCTGATCGCCGTACTCTTGGTGCCTTTCCTGGCGCTGCGGGTCAATCAGATCTGGCCGGCCTGATGAGTTCGGGCACCGTCAACACCGGATTTGGTCGGATCCTGGTCTTCGCTTATGGCATCCTCGCGTTGAGTGCGACGGCTCGCTCCGCGGTGCAACTCGGCACTAAGGCTGATGAGGCCTTGTTGCCCTATTCGTTGAGTGCTCTGGCCGCCGCTGTCTACATTGTCGCCACTTGGGCCTTGGCCACCGATCGCCGCGGGATTGCACTTGCTGCGGTGGTCTTTGAGCTCTTCGGCGTGCTGGTCGTGGGCACGACCAGCATGACTTTGAGCCAAGATTATCCGGCTGCAACCGTGTGGTCGGAGTTTGGCAGAGGCTATGGCTGGGTGCCCTTGGCCTTGCCGATCCTGGGCCTTTGGTGGTTGTGGCGCACTCGTCCGCTCGGGTGATTTGTGTCATGAATCACCCTCAAGACCGCCGCCAGCACATAGCCTGACCTGAAGATGATGGACTCTCCAATCGGCATTTTTGACTCCGGCTTTGGTGGCCTCACGGTCGCTAGAGCTGTGATCGACCAATTGCCGCACGAGTCGATCACCTATCTGGGAGACACTGCCCGGCAACCCTACGGACCCAAGCCGATCGCCGAAGTGCGGGAATATGCACTCGAGTGCCTTGATCATTTGGTCGACCGTGGGGTCAAGGCTCTGGTGATCGCCTGCAACTCCGCAAGTGCCGCCGTACTCCGCGACGCGCGTGAGCGTTATGAAGTGCCCGTGATCGAGGTGATCCTGCCAGCAACTCGACGGGCGGTTGCCGCAACCCGCAACAACCACATCGGGGTCATCTCAACCAGGGCGACC
>WBZM01000195.1_pt1 | contig 98891 bp, 86 predicted proteins | sample 5204271 | NCBI WGS metagenome assembly WBZM01 (sample SAMN12344346, study PRJNA552823) | activated sludge metagenome | biome: Activated sludge suspended growth; feature: Nitrification reactor; material: Wastewater; isolation source: activated sludge from nitrification reactor of wastewater...
GATGTACTGGTACGCGTGGGTGTGGATCCCTTCCTCGAAGGCCTGACGCAGCAGGAACTGGCGGCACTCGGGCGCGGTGATGTGCCGGTAGGTGCCCAGCACGATGTTGTTGGCCGCGAGCGAATCGGCGGTGACGAAGAAACCCAGGTTGCGCTTGACCAGCCGACGCTCGTCCTCGGTGAGGCCGTTGGGGTCCTTCCAGAGCCCGATGTCGCGGCTCATGTTGACCTCCTGCGGCATCCAGTGGTTGGCGCAGGTGGCGAGGTACTTGTCCCAGGCCCAGCGGTACTTGAACGGCACCAGCTGGTTGACGTCGGACGCACCGTTGATGATGCGCTTGTCCTCGACGCGCACGCGCCGCTCGGCGGCGTCGTCACGCGCCACGGTCGGCCGAGGCATCGGGGGCAGACCGACCGCGTCGGGTTGTTCCGAATGCCGCGCGAGGGTCGGCGCGGCCGGCGCCGGCTGGCGCACGGTGGGGCCCGGTTGACGGGTCGGGAGGTTTTCCGGACCGGCGGGACGGGTGCCCGGCGACCGGGCGGGGAAGCCCGACGACACCGGCGCCGCCGGTGCAAGGCCCGTCGGCGCCGCCATCGGCCCCTTGGGCAAGGCCGGGCGAGCCGGCATCATCGGTGAAGAATCGTCCCAGGACAGCATTTAAGGTCTCGCTTCAAACAGGGCACTTAAGCCGTTGTCTTGCCGCGAGATTCCGCCGTTATTCACAGGCGAAATCTTACGTCGGCTGTGGATAGCTCGCAACGAATTCACAACAGTGTCTTGACTTTTGAGGTCGCCCGTCGGCGTTCACGCAACACAATGAACGCCAAGCACAACACAGGCGACCTGTCAAATCAGACCCCTATTGACAAGCCTCGCAGGTTGGGTCATCGAGCGCGCAGAACTTCGGCGCGTCGCTGCCGTCACTGGCGGCCTGGCCCATCGCCTGCGCGCCTTGCGCGGCGTAGGAGAATCCGGCCGCGTGGCCGTCGGCCGAGACCGCGTTCAACTGGCCGATGCGGTCCGACGTGGACTTCTCGGCGCTGGTCGCGCCAAGCGTGCGCAGGTAGTAGGTGGTCTTCAGTCCGCGCAGCCAGGCCAGGGCGTACGTGTCGTGCAGTTTCTTGCCCGAGGCGCCGGCCATGTAGATGTTCAGCGACTGCGCCTGGTCGATCCACTTCTGCCGACGCGACGCCGCCTCGACGAGCCACGACGGATCGACCTCGAACGCGGTGGCGTAGATCGCCCGCAACTCGGCCGGGATCCGGTCGATGCGCGCGAGAGACCCGTCGTAGAACTTCAGGTCGGCGATCATCACTTCGTCCCACAGGCCCAGCCGCTTCAGGTCGCGCACCAGGTAGTCGTTGACCACCGTGAATTCGCCCGACAGGTTCGACTTCACGTACAGGTTCTGGTACGTGGGCTCGATGCAGGCCGACACTCCGATGATGTTCGAGATGGTGGCGGTGGGCGCGACCGCGACGCAGTTGGAATTACGCATGCCGTACGTGGCGATGCGCTGGCGCAGCGCGTTCCAGTCGAGGGTTTCGGAGCGGTCGACATCGACGTAGCCGCCCCGCTCCTGCTCGAGCAGGTCGAGGGAGTCCTTCGGCAGGATGCCCAGGTCCCACAGCGAGCCCTTGAAGCTGGAGTAGCGCCCCCGCTCCTCGGCCAGCTCGGTCGAGGCCCAGTACGCGTGGTAGCACACGGCCTCCATCGAGCGGTCGGCGAACTCGACCGCCTCGGCGCTGGCGAACGGCACCCGCATCAGGTGCAGGCAGTCCTGGAAGCCCATGATGCCCAGGCCCACCGGCCGGTGCTTCAGGTTGCTGTTGCGCGCCTTGCCGACCGCGTAATAGTTGATGTCGACCACGTTGTCGAGCATGCGCATCGCGGTGCGCACCGTGCGGGCGAGCTTGTCGTGATCCAGCACCTGACGGGCCTGGCCGTCGGGGCCGACCACCTCGGTCATGTGGGCGACCAGATTCACCGACCCCAGGTTGCAGACCGCGATCTCGGCCGGGCCGGTGTTCAGCGTGATCTCGGTGCACAGGTTCGAGCTGTGCACCACGCCGACGTGCTGCTGCGGGCTGCGCAGGTTGCACGGGTCCTTGAAGGTGAGCCAGGGGTGGCCGGTCTCGAACAACATCGAGAGCATGCGCCGCCACAGGTTCACCGCCGGGATCTTCTTGAAGAGCTTGAGCTCGCCGCTGGCCGCCCTGGCCTCGTAGCGGGTGTAGGCCTCTTCGAAGGCGCGACCCACCTTGTCGTGCAGGTCGGGGCAGTCGGACGGCGAGAACAGCGTCCACTCGCCGTTCTCCATCACCCGCTTCATGAACAGGTCCGGAATCCAGTTCGCGGTGTTCATGTCGTGGGTGCGGCGACGGTCGTCGCCGGTGTTCTTGCGCAGGTCGAGGAATTCCTCGATGTCCAGGTGCCAGGTCTCGAGGTAGGCGCACACCGCGCCCTTGCGCTTGCCGCCCTGGTTGACCGCGACGGCGGTGTCGTTGACCACCTTCAGGAAAGGCACCACCCCCTGGCTCTTGCCGTTGGTGCCCTTGATGTGGCTGCCCAACGCGCGCACCGGCGTCCAGTCGTTGCCCAGGCCGCCCGCATACTTGGCCAGCAGCGCGTTCTCCTTGATCGCCTCGTAGATGCCGTCGAGATCGTCGGACACCGTGGTGAGGTAGCACGAGGACAGCTGCGAACGCTGGGTGCCCGAATTGAACAGCGTCGGCGTCGAGCTCATGAAATCGAAGGTGGACAGCAGCTCGTAGAACTCGATCGCCCGGGCCTCGCGATCGATCTCGTTGAGCGCCAGGCCCATCGCGACGCGCATGAAGAAGGCCTGCGGCAACTCGATGCGAACTTCGTCGACGTGCAGGAAGTAGCGGTCGTACAAGGTCTGCAGGCCGAGGTAGCCGAACTGGAGGTCGCGCTCGGCGGCCAGCGCCGCGCCGAGCCGGGCGAGGTCGAAGTTGGCGAGCTTCTCGTCGAGCAGCCCCGCCTCGATCCCGTGGCGCACGAAACGGGGGAAGTACTCGGCGTACTGCGTCTGCATCTGGTCCTGCGAGACCTCCTCGCCGAGGACCTCGCGCCGGATCGTGTGCAGCAGCAGGCGCGCGGTGACCTGGCTGTAGGCCGGGTCCTTCTCGATCAGCGCCCGGGCCGACAGAATCGTGGACTTGTGCACTTCCTCGAGCGGCACGCCGTCGTAGAGGTTCTTGATGGTGTCCTCGATCACCGCGTCGACCTGCGTGTAGGCCTCCAGGCCCTGACACGCCGACGTGACGAGCGCGCGCAGCGCGGCTTCGTCGAGCGGCCGGCGCTGGCCGGCGTCCACCACGTGCAGCACCGGCCGGGCCTCGGCCGCGGCGCTCTGCAGGCGGGCCGCGCGCTCCTGCGCCCGGCGCTCGCGGTAGAGCACGTAGGCGCGGGCCACCTCGTGTTCGCCCGAGCGCATCAGCGCGAGCTCGACGTGGTCCTGGATGTCCTCGATGTGGAAGATCGCGCCGCCGCTCTTGCCCCGGGTGAGCGCCTGGATCACGCCCGACGTGAGGCGGTCGACGAGGTCGCGCACACGGGCCGAGGCCGCGCCCTGCCCGCCGTTGACCGCGAGAAACGCCTTGGTCATGGCGATCGAGATCTTGCCGGGCTCGAACGCCACGACCGACCCGTTGCGCCGGATCACCTTGAAATCCGCGAAGTGCGTGGCCTGCGCGGCAGCCTCCTCGGCGCCCACCACACCCGACCACACCGGCACCGGATTCACCGACGCCACCGGGGCGTTCTCACCTACCCATTGCATGAAGATCCCTCCAACGACATTGTTCGGACGATGCCTTGACCGAGGCATTCGGCGCGAGCGACCACGAAAAACCCCTCCCGACGCGCGCGCGCAGGGCGGGCACGAAAAGCACTAAATGTGGGGGTCGGATCGCTCGGCAGCACTAATTCTAGTGGCCCGTCGCGCCGCAACGCAAGCCTCGAAACGTGGCGCATCGCAAGCCACGAATGCTCGACGAATCATGTGCTTACGAAGGACTTCGGCGAATCCCGCTCAAATCGTGGATGCGCCGTGCCGAAGGCGCGAAGGTCGCGCGTCTTCAGGCGATATCGCGCGGAAAGTCTTGCGAAATCTCGATGCGTGGCATCGCGTTCAGCAACGGCGCGGGTTCGGCTTCAAAAGGGCCTGGAGATCCGCATGCCGTCGAGGTCGGCGAGATAGCGATTCCATTCGAAGCATGGACCGGGATCGTGCTTTCGCCCCGGTGCGATGTCGCTGTGGCCCGCCAGCCACCGCAGGCCCGGGTGGCGTTCCTGCAACAGCCGCGTGACCGAAGCCAGGCGTCGGTACTGCGCCTCGGTGAAGCGGTGTTCGCCATCGCCCTCGAGCTCGATGCCGATCGAGAAGTCGTTGCAGCGCTCCCGCCCCTGGAACACGGACACGCCGGCGTGCCACGCGCGATCGTCGGTGCGCACGAACTGCACCAGTTCGCCACGTCGGCGGATCAGGAAGTGCGCCGACACCCGCAGCGAGGCGATCTCGCGGAAGAAGGGGTGGCCGGCCGGATCGAGTGTGCCGGCGAAGAAGCGCTCGATGGCGTCGCCCTCGAAGCGGCCTGGCGGCAGGCTGATGTGGTGGATCACGAGCAGCTCGACCGGCGTCGCGGGCGGGCGAGCGTCGTGGTGCGGCGAGGCAACGCGGCGGGCGCCGTCGACCCAGCCGGGGGCCGACGACGACCAGGTCAGGGCGGACCGGCGGGTCAGTGGATCTCGAGGCGCTGCATCCGATAGCGCAGCGCCCTGAAGGTGATGCCCAGCAGCCGGGCGGCCGCGGTGCGGTTGTAGCGGGTCTTCTCGAGCGCGCGCAGGATGGCCTCGCGTTCGATCTGGTCGAGGTAATCGGGCAGGGACTCCGGAATGCCGTCCTCGCTGACCCCCAGCGCCTTCGGCGCGCGCTCGCTGGACACCGCCGGCGGGCGTTCGTCGTCGTCGCGCTCGTCGGCCTGGGCCTCCGCGGTGATCGGACGCAGGCCCAGGTCCTCGACGTTGATCACCTCGCCATTGGAGAACGCGAGCGCACGCTCGAGGACGTTCTCGAGTTCGCGCACGTTGCCCGGAAAGGCATAGCTCTGCAGATAGCGTGCCGTGATCGACGACAGACGCGGCGGCGTCGGCAATCCGGCGCGCGCCGCCAGCCGCACCAGCATCGCCTCGGCCAGGATCGGCACGTCCTCGGGCCGCTCGCGCAGCGCCGGCAATTTCAACTCGATCACGTTCAGGCGGTAAAAGAGGTCTTGCCGGAAACGGCCGGCCGCGACGCACTGGGCGAGGTCCTGGTGGGTGGCGCTGATGATGCGCACGTCCACCGGCTCCTCGGCCGTGGCACCCACCTTGCGCACGCGCTTCTCCTGGATCGCGCGCAGCAGCTTCACCTGCATCGGCAAGGGCAGATCGGCCACCTCGTCCAGGAACAGGGTGCCGCCATGGGCGGCCTGGAAGAAGCCGTCTCGGTCCTGATCGGCGCCGGTGAATGCGCCCTTGCGGTGGCCGAAGAACTCCGACTCCATCAACTGTTCGGGAATCGCGCCGCAATTCACCGCGACGAAGGCCTGGCCAGCCCGGGCCCCGCAGGCGTGCACCAACCGGGCGGCGAGTTCCTTGCCGGAACCCGACTCGCCGGTGATCGCCACCGGCGCCATGCTTCGTGCCAGCCGAAGGATCTGAGACCGCACGCCGACGATCGCCTCGGACACGCCGAGCATTTCGGAGACCGGGCTCGCATCGCCGCCGCCGCCCGATGCGGCACTGGGCTCGACGGGCGCCTGGATCGCCCCGCGCACCAGACTGCGAAGCGCATCGAGCGCCACGGGCTTGGCGAGGTAGTCGAAGGCGCCCGCCTTCAGCGCCGCGACCGCGTTCTCGGCGCTGCCGAACGCGGTGATCACCGCCACCGGCGTTCCCGGGTGCTGCCGGTTGATCGTGGCGACGAGGTCGATGCCCTCGCCATCGGGCAAGCGCATGTCGGTCAAGCACAGCGCATAGCCGCCACGGGCGAGGTGCCGATGGGCCTCCTGCAGGTTGGCCGCACAATCGACGTCCAGGCCCATGCTGACCAGCGTGATCTCGATCAGCTCGCGCAGGTCGGCCTCGTCGTCGACGACGAGCACGCGCGGCACGCGCGACGGCGCGCGGGTCGGGGCGACGCCGTCGGTGCTCATTGCCGGGGCCGGATCACGAACGCGCTGCGGTAGGGCGCCTCGTGCTCTCGGCTCTCGTAGCGGATGCTGGCGCCGTTCGCGTCGCAGAATTCCCGGGCCAGATACAGACCCAGCCCGGTGCCGCGGGCCTCGGAGGTGAAGAACGGTTCGAAGGCGTGCTTGAGCATGTCGGGCGATAGCCCCGGTCCGTCATCGGCGACAATGAATTCTAATCGATCGTCGCCTGCGCGACGCCAGGCGATCCGGATCGCGCCTGGCCCGGCGCTGGCGTAGCGCAAGGCGTTGGTGAGCAGGTTGACGAGCACCTGGCGCAACTGATGGGCGTCGAACAGGATCGGGTCGGGCGCGTCGACCTGCAGGCGAATGCGCCCCTCGTCGACCTGCCCGCTCGCCATCAGCTCGCCGATCACGGTGCGCAGGAACTCGCCGACCGGCAACGGCTCGGTCGACGGACGATCGCGCCGCGCGATCGACAGCACGTCCTCGACGATACGATCGATGCGCACCGAATTGTCCTCGACGATACGCGTGAGCCTGCGCGCGAGCGGAGCATCGAGCTGCTCGGCCAGCAACCCGTTGGCGTGGCGGATCGCCGCCAGCGGGTTGCGGATCTCGTGGGCGATCGACGCGGACAGCCGCCCCATCGAGGCGAGCTTGAGCTGCTGCGCGCGCTCGTCGACCTGTCGCAGGTCTTCGATCACCAGCACGCTGTCGCCGCCCGGGCGTGGCGAATCGGGAACGAGGTGGCGAACGCGCACGCGGTGCAGCCCGGCGCCCGCGCCGACCTCGACGTCGATCTCCTGCTCCGGCGACTGCCGGGCCTGCGCGATCCGCGCGAGCGCCTCGGACTGACCGGCGGCGCCCAGCAGGATCTGCGCCGACCGGTTCATCGTGCGCACGGCGCCCTGCGCATCGAGCACCACGACGCCCTGCGGCAGCTCCGCGATCACCAGCTGCGTGACCGCGAGCTGCGCGCGCAGGTCGTCGCCGCGCCGCTTGGCCAGCTCCTCCTGGGCGGCGAGCCGGGTCGCCAGCCAGCTCACGACGATGGCCACCGCGAAGCAGGCGATCCCGGTGAGCGCCGCCTGCACCAGGCCGGCCGGCTCGAAACCGTCGCGCTCGAGCAACCCCAGCGCGCTCTCGGCCAGCAACAGCAGCGTCGCGAAGGCGGCGAAGAAGGCGGCCATCCGCGGCACGCACAACACCGCGGCCCCGGCAACCGCGCCGATGATCAGCACGCCGACCCCGCTGCGACCGCCACCCGCGGCGTGCATCAGCACGGTGATCGCCAGCAGATCGACGCTGACATGCGCCACGAGCTGCGAGTGGAACCAGGGCCGCAGCCGGTCGACCGCCAGCAGGAACACCACGGCCACCGCGAGATAGGTGCAGGCCACCCAGATGAACAGGTGTCGGTCGAAGCCTTCGCCCGCGGCCTGGCCGCGACCGTCGAGCACGACGAAGGTGAGCAGCAGCGAGACGAGCACCACCCGGCTGATCGCGAGGAAGCGCAGCGACGTCCAGAAGCTTTCGGTGGGCGGCGGCCAGAGCCGGGAGGTCGCTCCCTGCGGCGCCAGCGCAGCGTCGCGCGAGCCCTCAGGCCGCATCGGCGTCCCGGTGTTCGGGGCAGCAGTAGTGCCGTCCGCGAGCGGGGATCATCTCCGAGGCCGGGGCGTGCACGCCGCAGTGCGAGCAGGGCAGCATCCGCTCACCGGCGCCGGCATCGGCGGCCGGAACGGACGATGCGGCATCCGACGGCCGGTTCGCCGCCGCCCGCTGCGCCTTGCGCTGGAGCACCACGACCAGACGCATCACCGCGTAGACCACGGCGATCAGCAACACCCAGCTCAGCAGCTTGCCCATGGTGGTTCGGTCCGGCGCGCCGGGGCTCAGGCCCGCTGCAACAGCACTTCGTGCACGAAGCGACTGCCCACGTAGGCCAGCAGCAGCAGCAGGAAGCCCGCCAGTGTCAGACGCAACGCCGTGCGCCCGCGCCAGCCACGCAAGCGACGACCGAGCAGCAGGACCCCGAACACGCCCCAGGCGATCACCGCGAACAGCGTCTTGTGGTCGAAGCGCATCGGCCGGCCGAACGTGGCCTCGGAGAACAACACGCCGCTGAGCACGGTGAGGGTGAGCAGTACGAAGCCCAGCGCGATGAAGCGGAACAGGATGCGCTCGAGCGCGAGCAGCGGCGGGAGGTCTTCGAGCCAGCGCCCGAACAGCGAGCCGTGAGAGGTGCCCGCGTCGTGCAAGGCCCGCTCCGCGGCGGTCATCAGCGTGGCGTGCAGCGCGGCCAGCATCAACACGCCGTAGGCCAGCGTGCCCACCAGCAGGTGCGGCAGGAACAAGGGCCGCGCGCCCTCGTGCGTGAAGGCGATCCCGGGGAACGGCAGCGGCAGCGCACAGCACAGCGCGGCCACCGGCAGGATCAGCAGCCGCAGCGCCTGCGCGCGGACCGACAGACCCTCGAACCACAGCAATGCGACGCCCACCCAGAAGGTGGCCGACAGTGCCTGCGCGAACCCGAAGCGAAAGCCCTCGGGCGTGTGGATCGCGAGAAAGAGCGCCACCGCGTGCGCGACGACGCCGCCGGCCAGCCACACGGAGGCCGCATCCAGCCGGCCGGGGTGCATCGCCTGCGCCGCGCCAGGGGTATCGGGCGCGCCGCCCTCGGCATCGGGGCGCTCGGCACGCGATCCGCGCAAGGCCGCGATCCAGGCCGGCGCATAGAGCGCCGCGGCCAGCAGGGTGGCGATAACCAGTAGAATCGACATCGGTCCCGCATCGGTGGGAAGCGGGCCAGTTTACTCCAAGGCCATGCTCGACAACCTCTCTCAGCGGCTCGCCCGCGTCGTCAAGACCCTGCGTGGCGAGGCGCGCCTCACCGAGGCCAACACCCAGGAGATGCTGCGAGAGATCCGCATCGCGCTGCTCGAGGCCGACGTCGCGTTGCCCGTGGTGCGCGACCTGATCGCCCGCATCAAGGAGAAGGCGCTGGGCCAGGAGGTGCTCTCCAGCCTCACGCCGGGCCAGGCGCTGGTGGGCGTGGTGCACCGCGAGCTCACCGAGCTGATGGGCGGCGCCTCGGCCGAGCTGAACCTGGCCACCACGCCGCCGGCGGTCATCCTGATGGCGGGCCTGCAGGGCGCGGGCAAGACCACCACCGTCGGCAAGCTCGCGAAGTGGCTGCGCGAGACCCAGCGCAAGAAGGTTCTCACGGTGTCCTGCGACGTGTATCGGCCGGCCGCGATCGAGCAGCTGCGCACGGTTGCCGAACAGGCGGGCGCCGACTTCTTCCCGTCCACGCCCGATCAGAAACCGGCCGACATCGCCCGCGCCGCGGTGCAGTGGGGCCGCACGCATTATCACGACGTGCTGCTGGTCGACACCGCGGGCCGCCTGGCGATCGACGAACGCCTGATGGCCGAGATCCGCGAGCTGCACCAGCTGCTCTCGCCGATCGAGACCCTGTTCGTGGTCGATGCGATGCAGGGCCAGGACGCGGTCAACACCGCGCGGGCCTTCGGCGAGGCGCTGCCGCTCACCGGCGTGGTGCTCACCAAACTCGACGGCGATTCACGGGGCGGCGCCGCGCTGTCGGTGAAGGCGGTCACCGGCAAGCCGATCAAGTTCGTCGGCGTCGGCGAGAAGCTCGGCGGCCTGGAGGGCTTCCACCCCGAGCGCATGGCCAACCGCATCCTCGGCATGGGCGACATCCTGTCGCTGGTCGAGGAGGCACAGAAGGCGGTCGATCACGGCGCCGCGCAGGAGCTCGCGGCCAAGCTGAAGTCGGGCAACCGCTTCGACCTGAACGACTTCCTCGTTCAGCTCGGCCAGATGAAGAAGATGGGCGGGCTGTCCTCGCTGCTCGACAAGCTGCCTGCGCAGATGCAGGCGGCCGCGGGCCAGGCCGATCTCTCCCGCGCCGAGAAGGACATGAAGCGCATGCAGGGCATCATCCACTCGATGACCGCGGCCGAGCGCAGCAAGCCCGAACTGATCAAGGCCAGCCGCAAGCGGCGCATCGCCGCCGGCGCCGGCGTGCCGGTCCAGGAGGTCAATCGGCTGCTGTCGCAGTTCGAGCAGATGCAGTCGATGATGAAGAAGATGCAAAAGGGCGGCCTGGCCAAGATGATGCGCGGCATGAAGGGCATGATGCCGGGCATGCGCTGACCGCCCATCCGTCCAGCCGCCCTGCCCTCAAACCATTCCGCCCCACCCGCCGACCGATGAGCGCCACCGACCTGTCAGCCCAATTGCTCGCCCTGGGAATCCCGCTCCATGCCGACCCGGCTGTCACGCTGACCGACTGGCGCAAGCGCTACCAGGGGACGGCCCGTGCGGTGGCAAGCCCGGGCTCGACCGACGAAGTGGCCCGGTTGGTCAGCCACTGCGCGCGCGAGCGGATCCCGATCGTGCCCCAGGGCGGCAACACGGGCCTGGTGGGCGGCGGCACGCCCGACGACTCCGGCGAGGCCGTGCTGCTGTCACTGGCCCGGATGAACCGGATCCGCGCGATCGACACCGAGAACGACACCATCACGGTGGAGGCCGGCTGCGTGCTGGCCAACGTGCAGCAGGCGGCCCGCGAGGCCGGGCGGCTCTTCCCGCTGTCACTGGCGGCGGAAGGCTCGTGCACGATCGGCGGGAACCTCTCCACCAACGCCGGGGGCGTGCAGGTGCTGCGCTACGGCAATGCGCGCGACCTGTGCCTCGGCCTGGAGGTGGTGACCGCCCAGGGCGAGGTCTGGGACGGCCTTCGCGGGCTTCGCAAGGACAACACCGGCTACGACCTGCGCGACCTCTTCATCGGCGCCGAGGGCACGCTGGGCGTGATCACCGCCGCGACGCTCAAGCTCTTTCCGCTGCCGGCCGCCCAGCTCACCGCCTTCGCGGCCGTTCCGGACGTGGAGTCGGCGGTGGCGCTGCTGAACCTGGCCAAGCGCCGGCTGGGTTCCTCGCTGACCGCCTTCGAACTGATCAGCGAGTTCTGCCTGACGCTGGTCGACCAGCACTTCCCGCAGTCGCGACGCCCGCTGGCGAGCGCCTCGCCCTACTACGTGCTGATGGAGTCCTCGGATTCGGAGAGCGCCGAACACGCCCAGGCGTTGTTCGAAGCCCTGCTGGGCGAAGCGATCGAGTCGGGTCTCGTCACCGACGCGGCGGTGGCCGCGTCGATCGCGCAATCCAAGGCCTTCTGGGCGCTGCGCGAGAACATCCCACTGGCGCAGGCCATGGAAGGCAAGAACATCAAGCACGACATCGGCGTGCCGATCTCCTCGATCGCCGAGTACGTGGCACAGACGAACGCGGCGCTGGCCGCCGCCGTGCCGGGGATCCGGATGGTGGTCTTCGGCCACCTGGGCGACGGCAACCTGCACTACAACGTCTCGCCGGCGGTCGGGGCGGATGACGACGTCTTCATGGCCAACGAGCCGCAGGTCAATCAGATCGTCTACGAAGCCGTCGCCCGCCACCAGGGGTCGATCTCCGCCGAGCATGGGCTGGGCCAGCTCAAGCGGAACGAAAACGTTCACTACAAGTCGGCCATCGAACTGCGCCTGATGCGCGCGATCAAGCAGGCGCTCGACCCGCTCGACCTGATGAATCCTGGAAAAGTGTTACCGGATTCCCCCTGAAGGGGCGCGTGGCGGGCGGAGCGCCCGCCGCAGAGTGTAAAGCGGCCCGACATGCGCCAACGCTCCGGGTGGCCGCCCCCAGATGGCGGCCGACGCCGTCTGGACACCCCCCTTCCGGACGAAAAAAAACCGGGCCGAAGCCCGGTTGTCTGAACGCCTGCGACCGCGTCAGTCGGTGCGCCGGCGGCGCTTGGACATCCACAACGCCAAGCCACCGACGCCCAACAATCCGACCACCGAGGGCACCGGAACCGCGTTGGTGTTGAGATCGGCCGCACCCAGCAGCGAGAGCGAGCCCGGACCGGTGGGACACGGGATGTCGACGTACTCGGTGATGGTTTCCGTGCGGTACGTCGGCGCCGGCGGGGGCGGGGGCGGGGGCGGTGTGTTTTCGACCGTGTTCGTGTAAGTGAGCGTTTGCGCCCAGCGGGCGCCACCACCCCCCACGCGACGGGTGACGGTGGTTGGGGGCGGCGGCGGCGCGGCCACCGTGGGCGGGGGCGGCGCCACCTCGACCGTGATCGTGCGGGTCAACGGCACGCGGCCACAGGCCTGCGGCGCGGGCGGCGGCACCTCCGCCACGGGCGCCGGTGCCGGCGCGGGGTTCGGGGCGGCCGCGGGCGGCGGCGGCGGCGGGGGCGGGGGACGGTTGATCGTCTGCTGCCAGCGGGCCGCAGCGACTGCATCTCCGGCGGGCGCGGACAAGCCGGACACCGCGGCACATACCGCGACTGCCAGACCGATCGACCCACGAGTGCTCAGATTTTTCATGCTTGCTTTCCGGTAAGTGCCGTCCCGCTCAAATAAGCAATCACCGTGCCAGGTTCCTAAGTGCTTGATTCGCAAGGAATCAGAAATGGCCGTCCCGAGTGAGTGTCAGAAAGCCTGACGTGCGATTTCGCACGTCTTCCGCGCCCGAGTGTACTGCAATCCGTCGGGCGCAGCGAGATCCGTTCAGTACGGCAGACCAACGTAGTTCTCGGCCAGCGCGCCCGCCGCCGCCGCCGAGTGCACCAGGTAGTCGAGCTCGGCGCGCTGCAGACGCTGCTCGAAGGGACTCACCTCGGGAAATCGGTGCAACAGGCTGGTCATCCACCAGGAGAACCGCTCGGCCTTCCACACCCGCCGCAGCGCCCGTTCGGAGTAGTGGTCCAGGCCGAGAGAATCGCCTCGCCGGTACCAGTCGACCAGGCCGCTCGACAGATAGTGCACGTCGGAGGCCGCCAGGTTCAGGCCCTTGGCACCGGTGGGTGGAACGATGTGGGCCGCATCGCCCGCGAGGAAGAGTCGACCGTGGCGCATCGGCTCGGCAACGAAGCTGCGCAGCGGCGCGATGCTCTTCTCGATCGACGGACCGGTGACCAGCGCGGCCGCCGCGCGTGCATCGAGGCGTTGACGCAACTCGTCCCAGAAGCGGTCGTCGGACCATGCCTCGACCCGATCCTCGAGCGAACACTGCACGTAGTAGCGGCTGCGGGTGCGCGAGCGCATGCTGCACAAGGCAAAGCCACGCGGGTGGTGCGCGTAGATCAGTTCCTCGGACACCGGTGGCGTCTCCGAGAGCACGCCGAGCCAGCCGAACGGGTAGACGCGCTCGTAGGTACGCAGCACCTGCGACGGCACACTGGCGCGCGACACGCCGTGGAATCCGTCGCAGCCCGCGACGAACTCGCAAGCCAGTTCGCGCACACTGCCCTGCCAGCGGTAGCGCACGACGGGGTTCACACCATCGACTCCGTGCAGGCTCACGTCCTCGGCCTCGTAGCGGGTGATCGCACCGATCTCCTGACGGGCCTGCATCAGATCGCGGGTGACCTCGGTCTGCCCATAAACCGTCACCGCCTTGCCGGTGTGCCCCCGCAGGTCGATGCGGTGCCGCTCGCCGTCGAAGCACAGTTCGATGCCGTCGTGCACCAGGCCCTCGCGGGCCAGCCGCTCGCCCACGCCGGCCTCGCGAAGCAGGTCGACCGCGCCCTGCTCGAGCACGCCGGCACGGATGCGCCCGAGCACGTAGTCGGCGCTGCGTTGCTCGAGGATGATGTTTTCGATGCCCGCCCGAGCGAGCAGTTGTCCGAGCAGCAGGCCAGCGGGGCCCGCGCCGATGATCGCGACCTGCGTACGTTCCAACCCATCCTCCCTGTCGTGCCCCCGCCCATCCCCGATGTCGGACGCGCACCAGCCGGATCATGCCTCGACACGGCGGCGCCGGCACGCGGATGCCGCACTCAGTAGAATCGCGGCTCCGTCGACACCCCCATGCGCCCGACCGGTCGCCGCCCTAGCCACCCATGAATCCTCCCGAGCCGAACCGCCTGTTCAAGCGCGCCTTCAGCCCCACCGACCTCGACCGGATGCACCGGTCGACGATCGTGTCGCTGCTGGGCATCGAGTTCACCGAGGTGGGCCCCGACACGCTCAGCGCGCGGATGCCGGTGGATCGACGAACGGTTCAGCCCGCGGGCATCCTGCACGGCGGCGCCTCGGTGGTGCTCGCCGAAACCCTGGGCAGCGTCTCGGCCTGGATGAGCCTGGACGACGATTGGAACGCGGTGGGGCTGGACATCAACGCGAACCACATCCGGGCGGTGCGCGAGGGCTGGATCCACGGCCGCTGCCGGCCGATTCACGTCGGTCGCAGCACCCAGGTCTGGCAGATCGAGATCACCGACGACGGCGGACGGATCGTCTGCGCCTCGCGGATCACGATGGCGGTCGTGCCGGCGCAGAAGGTGTCTCGCCCGGTCTGAACGCCCACTTCTGCATCGCGCGCAGCACCGCGTTGGGATACTCGGGACGGCCGCGGCTGCCGTTGTAGCGCCCCAGCGCCAGGAACAGGTTGCCGCGTTCGATGTCGATGTAGTGGCGCAGGATGTTGCAGCCATAGCGCAGGTTCGTGCGCATGTCGAAGAGCTTGGACGCGTCGCCGTCGCCGATCACGTCGGCCCAGAAGGGCATCACCTGCATGTAGCCGCGCGCACCCGCGTACGACACCGCGTAGCGCCGGAAGTAGCTCTCGACCTCGATCAGCCCGAGCACCAGTTGCGGGTCGAGACCGGCGCGCGCCGCCTCGTAGCGCACCGTCTTCAGGAAGTCGATGCGCTGGCGGTAGTCGGGCTTCCATCGGCGCGGCAGGCGCTCGGACATCGTCGCCAGCCAGTCGACCTTCTCCTGCAGGCTGGCGAACTGCGGCTCGGGGGGTGAACGGTCGGCCGCCACCGCGGCGGTGAGCGCGCCGCGCACGGCGGCACTCATCGGTTCGTACTGCTGGGCGCCCGCCCAGGCCTGGCCGGCAACCAGCGCCAGACCGAGCCACGTGGCCCCCCGCCCCAGGACACCCGATGCGCGAAGGCACCGGGCGGCCGCCCCCGGCTTCAGGTCCATCGAGGGCCGAAGAAATCGGCCAGGGCCTTCGCGCAGGCCTGCGGTTGCTCCTCGGCCACGAAGTGGCCGCAATCGAGCGCGACCTCCTGGGTGTCGTCGGCCCAACGTTGCCAGGTGGACAGCGGCGATTGGCTGGACAGATAGCGCAGCGCCCACATCACCAGGACCGGGCACTGAACGCGCCGGCCGGCCTCGCGGTCGGCCCGGTCGTGCTGGACGTCGATGCCGGCGCCGGCTCGGTAGTCTTCGCAGCACGCGACGACGGTGGCGGGCTGCGCGAAGCTGCGCTCGTAGTCGGCCATCGCCGCCGGCGACAACGCGCCGAAATCGCCGGCCCAGCGGCGCAGCAGGTGGTGCAGATAGAAGCGCGGGTCGGCGCCGATCAGCGTCTCGGGCATCGGGGCGGGCTGCGCGAGGAAGGCCCAGTGGTAGCTGCGCAGCGCGCCGGCCATGCCCATGCGATCCCACATCTCCACCGTGGGCACGATGTCGATCGGCGCCAGCGCGCACACCGCCTGCGGTTCGTCGAGCGCGAGCCGATAGCCCACCCGTGCCCCGCGGTCGTGCCCCGCGACGAAGAAGCGCGGATGCCCCAGCGAGCGCATCAGCGCGAGGATGTCCTGCGCCATCGCGCGCTTGGCGTAGCCGGCGTGATCAGGATCGGGCGCCGGACCGGTGCTTCGGCCGTAGCCGCGCAGATCGGGGACGACGACGGTGAAGCGCTCGGCGAGCAAGGGTGCGACCCGATGCCAGGCGGCGTGGGTTTGTGGAAATCCGTGCAGCAGCACCAACGCGGGCCCCTGGCCGCCGATCCGGTAATAGAGGCTGGCCTGCGGGAGATCGAGCCGGCCCTCGGCGAAGCCCTCGAACCAGGTCTCGGCCATCACAGGCTCGCCAGCGCCGCGCGCACCGCGGCGAGCGCCTCGCCGACCGCGACCGGTTCGGTCTGCAGGCCGCGGCGACGCACGAGTTCGACCTTGCCCTCCTTCAGGCTGCGATCACCGATGTTCACGCGCAGCGGCACGCCGATGAGTTCCCAGTCGGCGAACATCACGCCGGGACGTTCGTCGCGGTCGTCGAGGATGACGTCCAGGCCCGCGGCCTGGAGCTCGCGGTACAAGGCCTCGGCGGTCTCGCGCACCGCGGGCGACTTGCTCCAGCCCAGGGGCGCCACCACCACGTCGAAAGGCGCGATCGGGCGGGGCCAGATGATCCCGCGCTCGTCGTGGTTCTGCTCGATGGCCGCGCCCAGCAAGCGGGTGACGCCGATGCCATAGCACCCCATCTCGATGACCTTGCTCTTGCCGTCGTCGTCGATGAAGGTGGCGTTCAGCGCGCCGGAGTACTTCGTGCCCAGGTAGAACACGTGCCCGACCTCGATGCCGCGCTGGATCGACAGCCTGCCCTGGCCGTCCGGGGAGGGATCGCCCTCGACGACATTGCGCAGGTCGGCGATCTCGAGCGTGACGCCGTGCGAGGCCAGCGCGGGCGAGACGTCGCGATCCCAGTTCACGCCGGTGTAGTGATGACCGGGCCGGTTCGCGCCGCAGACGAAATCGCTCATCAACGCGACGGTGCGGTCGGCGATCACGCGCACCGGGCGTCGTGTGCCGATCGGCCCGAGATAGCCGGGTTCGCAGCCGAAGTGCTCGACGATCTCGGCCTCGGTCGCGAAGCGAAAGCCCTTCATCCCGGCCACCTTGCCGGCCTTGACCTCGTTGAGCTCGTGATCGCCGCGCACCAACAGCAGGCTGACGACCGACCGCGCGCCGGGTGGCGCATCGGCCGGCGGATCGACCGCCAGCACCAGCGACTTCACCGTGCGGGTGAGCGGCAGACCCAGCAGCGTCGCGACGTCCTCGCAGCGGGCGGCGCCGGGCGTGGGCGTGTTCTCGAGCGGCTGCGTGGCCGGCCCGCGTTCGGCCAGCAACGGCAGCGCCTCGGCGAGTTCGACGTTGGCGGCGTACCCGGATTCGGGGCACCAGGCGATCGCGTCCTCGCCGGTGTCGGCGATCACCTGGAACTCGTGGCTGGCGGATCCGCCGATCGCGCCGGTGTCGGCGGCCACCGCCCGGTAGGTGAGCCCCATCCGGTCGAAGATGCGCACGTACGCGTCGAACATCGCCTGGTAGCTGGCGAGCGCGGCGGTCTTGTCACGATCGAACGAATAGGCGTCCTTCATCGTGAACTCGCGGCCGCGCATCACGCCGAATCGAGGCCGGCGCTCGTCGCGGAACTTCGTCTGGATGTGATAGAAGTTCTTCGGCATCTGCCGGTAGCTGCGGATCTCGGCCCTCGCGATGTCGGTGATCACCTCCTCCGACGTGGGCTGGATGATGAAGTCGCGGTCGTGCCGGTCCTTCACCCGCAGCAGTTCGGGGCCGTATTGCTCCCAGCGCCCCGACTCCATCCAGAGCTCGGCGGGCTGCACCACGGGCATCAGCAGCTCGATCGCGCCCGCGCGGTTCATTTCCTCTCGGATGATCGCCTCGATGCGGCGGATCACGCGCAGGCCCATCGGCATGTAGTTGTAGATCCCGCCCGCCAGCTTGCGGATCATGCCGGCGCGGGTCATCAGCCGGTGGCTGACGATTTCGGCGTCGGCCGGGGCTTCTTTCAGGGTGGAGACGTGAAACTGCGAGGCTTTCATGGGGGAACCGTCTATATAATCGATTCATTCTAAGGGATCGAGGGGTTGGCCCATGCTAGACCGAGATGGCTACCGCCCCAACGTAGGAATCATTCTGGTCAACCATCGGAACGAGGTCTTCTGGGGTAAGCGGGTTCGCGAACACTCGTGGCAGTTTCCGCAGGGCGGCATCAAGCGTGGCGAGACACCGGAACAGGCGATGTACCGGGAGCTGCACGAAGAGGTCGGCCTGCAGCCGGAACACGTGCGGATCATCGGCCGCACGCGCGAGTGGTTGCGCTACGAGGTCCCCACCCAGTGGGTCCGGCGGGAGTGGCGAGGCCACTACCGCGGGCAGAAGCAGATCTGGTTCCTGTTGAGGCTCGTGGGCAGGGACACCGACGTGCACCTGCGCGCCACGGACCATCCGGAATTCGACGCCTGGCGTTGGCACGACTACTGGATACCGCTGGACTCGGTGATCGAGTTCAAGCGAGACGTGTATCGACAGGCGCTCGACGAGCTCTCGCGCTTCCTCGAGGAGGCACAGGAGCCCATCCGCTTCCTGCGCCAGCGCCCGCGCGCCCGCGCCCGGGCGCTGCCCTCGGGTGTGCCCGGCGACGCCGATGCGCCCGGAGCCGCCGCGGGCAACGCACCCGCCAAGGCCCCCTCTCCGTCGGGCGAACCACGATGAGCCGCCCGATCCGGCGGGCCGTGGCCGGCCTGCTGCTGGCCTGGCCTTTCGCGCTCGCCGCGCAAGGTTTCCTGGGGGCGATCAGCGATCCGAAGCCGCCGGTCGAGCCGAAGATCCCCGCCGCGCTGCCGGCCGTGGCCGGCACCCAGTTGATCGAACTGCCGATCGACGCGCCGGGATCGAACCGCTACTTCGTCGACGCCGCCAGTCTGGCGGTGGACGAGGAACGGCTCGTGCGCTACGCGCTGACGGTGCGCGCCGGGGGCGGCGCGCGCAACGTGTCCTATGAAGCGATCCGCTGCGACACCCGCGAAATGAAGCTGATCGCGCTCGGCCGCGCCGACGACAGCTGGTCGATGCTGGCCAATCCCGTCTGGCGCCCGATCCGCTCGGACCTCCTCGTGAACCGCCAGCACATCGAATTGTTCACCCGCCTGTGCGAGGGGGGCAGCGCGGCCTCGCCGCGGATCGATCGCCTCGCGGCCCGCTTGCGGCAGACCGCGACGATCGGGCCCTGAGGCGCGGGCTGGGGTCGTCAGGCCAGTGGCGCCGGGGCGGCCACCGCGAGACGTTCGCCCCAGGGCGCCAGCGAGGGCAGGATCGACGGGTGCAGCGCCACGCCCCGCGCAAGTTGTTCTCGCTTGCGGGCGATGCCCCGCTCGCCCGGCAGGCGGACCGGCGCGGCCGGATCGCGCGGCGGACTGCTGCGACAGGCCTGGGCGATCCAGTCCATCTGCGTGTCGAATGCGGCGGCACCGGCGAACGCGGCCGGATCCCAGAGCTGCAGGTGCACGGTGGCGCCCCAGCCGTCGGCCGGATCGGCTCGGCCATGTCCGGCCAGCCCACCGGTGAGCGCCTCGATCATCAGCGCCAAGCCATACCCCTTGTGCCCTGCCTCCAAGCCCCCCAGGGGCAGGATGGTGCCTGGCGGCTGCTCGAAGAGCACCGCCGGATCGTCGCTGGGCCGGCCCTGCCCGTCGAGCCACCACGCGTGCGCGCCGCGGCCTCCCGCCTGGCGCAGGCGGTTGCTCATGCCGTTCGTGGTGACCGAGGCGGAGATGTCGATCATCACCGGGTCGCCGCCGGTGGGAAAGCCCACCGCCAGCGGGTTCGGGGTGAAGACGGCCCGCACGCCACCGTACGGCGCGACGCTCGCGGTGGCCGGGTCCGAACTGGAGAGCATCACCACCAGCCCGGCACGCGCGACCGGCTCGAGATACGCGGCCAGGCACGCGATGTGGTGCGAGCGGCGGATCACGACCGTGGCGCTGCCGTGGTCGCGGGCCCGCGGCAGCGCCCAGTCGATCGCGCGACGCACGAGCCAGGGACCCGGCAGCCGCTCGCCGTCCCAGGTGGCGGCGACCGTGCGTTGCGCGATCACCCGCGGCTCGCCCGCGGCGCGCATCGAGCCACGATCCAGTTCACCGAGATAGCCCGCCAGCAGGGCCAGACCATGGGTGTCGTGGCCCAGCAGGTCCCCTTCGACCAGGACCTCGGCGACCGCCTGCGCGGTCTCGCGCGGCACCGCCAGCGCCTCGAGCAGTGCCCGCGCGTGGCGGATCAGGTCGGGCGCGGCGTGGCGCGCGCTGCCGGCCCGGCCGGCGTCGGCGGACGCCATCGCTCAGTACACCGCGCGTCCACCGGACAGGTCGAACACCGCCCCGGTGGAGAACGAGCATTCCTGGGACGCGAGCCACGCGACCATCGCCGCGACCTCCTCGACGAGACCGAACCGGCCCATCGGGATCTTCGAGAGCATGAAGTCGATGTGCTGCTGGGTCATCTGGTCGAAGATCGCGGTGCGCACCGCGGCCGGCGTGACGCAGTTGACCCGGACCCCGGAGCGGGCCGTCTCCTTGCCCAGGCTCTTCGTGAGCCCGATCACCGCCGCCTTGGACGTGCTGTAGGCCGACGCGTTCGGATTGCCATCCTTGCCCGCGATCGAGGCGATGTTGATCACCCGGCCGTAGTCGTTGCGCAGCATCTCGCGCACACCGGCGCGATTGCAGTAGAAGACGCCGTTGACGTTGATGTCCATCACACGCCGCCACTGTTCGGGGTCGTATTCCCAGGTGGTGGCGTTCGGGCCGCTGATGCCGGCGCTGCACACCAGGATGTCGAACCGACCGGTTCGCGCGCTGACCTCGGTGGCCGCGCGGCTGACCGCCGGCTCGTCGGTGACGTCGAGCGTGACGCCCGCGTGCGCGCCCTCGGGCACCGCCGGCAAGGCGGCCGCGGCCGCCTGGGCCGCCGGCCCGTTCTGGTCCCAGATCGTGACCCGTGCCCCGCTGGCGGCCAGCCGGTGACAGATCGCCAGGCCGATGCCCGCGCCACCCCCGGTGACCACCGCGCTGCGGCCCGACAGATCGATACGATTCATGAAGCGTCTCCTCGCGGCGGTTCGGCGGGCAGTGGTAGTGTCGCGCACTCGTCAACCGCCCATTCAATCGCGCCGGAGTTTCGCATGAAAGTCCTCTTCACCGACCACGACCTGCTCGACATCTCGCTGGAGCGCGGGATCTTTCGAGACGCCGGGATCACGCTGATCGAGGCGCAGTGCCGCACGCAGCGCGAGGTGATCGAGGCCTCCGAGGGTTGCAGCGCGCTGCTGATCCAGTACGCGCCGGTGTCCGACGAGGTGTTCACCGCACGCCCGGGCATCGGGCTGTGCTCGCGGATCGGTGCGGGCTTCGACACGATCGACACCGCCGCCGCCACGCGCCACGGGGTCTGGGTCGCGAACTCGCCGGACTACGGCGTGGGCGAGGTCTCCACCCACGCGCTGGCGATGATGCTGTCGCTGCTGCGAAACGTCGCGCGCTACGACCGCGACATCCGATCGGGTCGCTGGCACTACACCACGGCCGGCCGCATTCCGCGCGCCACCAGCCTGACGGTGGGCATCGTCGGCCTGGGCCGCATCGGCAAGCGCTTCGCGCACATCGCCCGCAACACCTTCGGCGAGGTGATCGCGTACGACCCGCACATCATCGATGGCGATTTCCCCGCCTACGTGCGGCGCGTGCGCAGCCTGGACGAACTGTTCGAGCGGGCCGACGCGGTGTCGATCCACTGCCTGCTGAACGCCGAGACGCGCGGCATGATCGGCGCCCGCCAGCTGCGACGGATGAAGCCCGGCAGCTACCTGGTCAACACCGCGCGCGGCGCGATCATCGACATCGCGGGCCTGGTCGAGGTGCTGGCCGAGAACCGCCTGGCCGGCGTGGGCCTGGACGTGCTGCCCGAGGAACCGATTCCGGCGGGCCACGCGCTGCTGGCCGACGAGCGGGTGCTGCTGTCGCCGCACGCGGCGTTCTACTCCGACGAATCCGAGGTCGAGCTGCGGCGAAAGGCCGCGATGAACATCGTGACCTGGATGCGCACCGGCCGACCCGACTATCCGGTCGTGGTCGGCACGCGACAACCGCCGGCCTGAGGGCCGCTCGCGCGTCGGCCGACGTACGGCGACGACCGATCGGCGGTGGCTGGCAGCGCACGAGCGGTGGACTGACGCGTCCGGTGTGATCAAGGCCCGCGCGCTCGGCGGCAAGCTCGGGCACACTGCCGCGGTACTCGTCTCCGCGACCGCATGCCTCGTCTCGTCCATCGCCTGTTCCAGCAGCGCACGCTCGCCTTCCAATTGGTCGCGCTCGTGGTGAGCGGCACCCTCGTGGTCGGCGGGCTGCTGTTCGCGCTGGCGCAGGCCGTCTTTCCGGTCGAGTTCGACGCGGGCGCCATCGTGCTGGTGGCTTCGACGATCATCCTGCTGCTGGCCGTCCTGACCACCTGCATCCCGCGAATCCTTCGCCCGCTGACACGACTGGCCGAGATCGTCGGCACGGTGGCCCGCGAACAGGACTACACGATCCGGGCCCCGGAGGCGCCCGCGCGCGACCTGAACCAGCTGGCGACCACGTTCAACCAGCTGCTCGGACAGATTCAGGCGCGCGACCGGATCCTCGCGAAGGAGCTGTCCGAGAAGACCGAAGCGCAGACCCGCCTGTCCCGATTGGCGCACTTCGATCCGGTGACCGGGCTGCACAACCGGCACTACTTCCACCAGGCCGTCGAGCGGATCCTCGGCGGCGAATCGACGACGACCGAGTCGGCGGTGATGTTCATCGACCTGGACGACTTCAAGCAGGTCAACGATTCGCTGGGCCACGCGGCGGGCGACGCGCTGCTGCGGGAGGTCGCCCGGCGGATCGCGGGCGCGCTTCGCAAGACCGACATCGTCTGCCGGCTCGGCGGCGACGAGTTCGCGGTCATCCTGCCGGTCACCGAGGGGACCCATGAGGCGGGCAACGTCGCGGCCAAGCTGCGCGCCAGCCTGGCGCTGCCCGTGCGGCTGGACCAGCACGAGGTGTTCGTCGGCGCCAGCATCGGCGTGGCACTGGCCAGCGCCGGCGCGGTCGACCCCACCGAGCTGCTGCGCCGGGCCGACGTCGCGATGTACGAGGCCAAGACGGCGGGCAAGGGGATCTACCGGATCTTCGAAGAGCAGATGACGGTGCGCGCCTCGCGGCGCGCCGGCATCACGCAACGGCTGCGCGGTGCGATCGAGTCCAACTCGCTGAGCCTCGTCTATCAGCCTCAGGTGGACCTGCGCGATGGGCGGATCCTGCGGGTCGAGGCCCTGCTGCGTTGGGACGATGCGGAATTCGGCTCGGTCTCGCCGGCCGAATTCATCCGGGTGGCCGAGGAGACCGGCACGATCCACGCGCTCGGGCTCTGGGCGCTGGACCGCGCCTGCGAGGACGTCACCGCGCTGCGGCACCGCATCGGCCGGTCGATCCCGGTCGCGGTCAACGTGTCGATGCGCCAGCTGTGCGACCCCGACTTCGCCGACCACGTCGAGGACGCGCTCGCCCGCCACCGGATGGACGGCAGCCTGCTCGAGCTCGAGGTGACCGAGAGCAGCCTGTTCTCGGACTGGGGCGGCGCGCAGGAGCAGCTCGAACGGCTGCGGGCGTCGGGCATCCGGATGGCGGTCGACGATTTCGGCAGCGGGTTCACCTCGCTGCGGTCACTGCGGCGCCTGCCGCTGCAGCGCCTGAAAATCGATGCCGGCTTCGTCGCGAACGTGCCGGCGGACCTCGCCGATACCGCGATCGTCCGCGCGATCGTGGGTCTCGCCGAGCAACTCGGTCTGGATGCGGTCGCCGAAGGGGTGGAGACCGTGGAGCAGCGCGATCTGTTGCGCGCGCTGGGTTGCACCGCCGGCCAGGGCTACCTGTTCCATCGGCCGATGGACCTCGAAGGCCTGTCGCGGTTGCTGACGGGCACCGACCCGGTGCCCGCGATCGGCGAGGCGCCCGCTGCCTCCGCGGCGAGCAACCCCGGCGTCAGAGCTTGAACTTGACGATGCGCTGGGTCTGCTGACCCAGGCCCTGGATGCCCAGGGTCACGACGTCACCGGCCTTCAGGAATTGCGGCGGCTTCATGCCCAGGGCCACGCCCGGGGGCGTACCGGTGGTGATGATGTCTCCCGGGTTCAGCGTGAACAGCGCGCTGACATAGGACACCAGAGTCGCGCAATCGAAGATCATCGTCTTCGTGTTGCCGCGCTGGCGCTTCTCGCCATTGACGTCCAGCCACATGTCGAGCTTCTGCGGATTGCCGACCTCGTCGGCGGTGACCAGCCAGGGGCCGACCGGACCGAAGGTGTCGAAGCCCTTGCCCTTGTCCCAGGTGGCGCCGCGCTCGCTTTGCCACTCGCGCTCGGAAACGTCGTTGACCAGTACGTAGCCGGCGACGTATTCGAGCGCCGACTTCTTGCTGACGTAGCGCGCCCGGGTGCCGATCACGATGCCCAGTTCGACCTCCCAGTCGGTCTTCACCGAGTTCTTCGGCAGCATCACGTCGTCGTCGGCGCCCTGCATGCAAGAGAGGGTCTTGTGGAAGACGATCGGCTCCTTCGGCACCGGGTTCCCGGTCTCGGCGGCGTGGTCCGAGTAGTTCAGGCCGATCGCGACGAACTTGGTCGACCCGCTGAAGGGCACGCCCATGCGCGGCTTGCCACGCACCAGCGGCAGCTTCTCGGGCTTGATCTTCGCGAGCTTCTTCAGCGCAGCCGGCGAGAGCTGCGCCGGACCGATGTCGGGCACGACGCCCGAGAGGTCGCGGATGCGCCCATCGGCATCGACCAGGCCGGGCTTCTCCTTGCCGGGTTTTCCGTAACGAACCAGTTTCATGCGGGTCTCCAGTGGGGGGGGGGGGTACGACGACGTGGCGCCGCGGCGGCGATCAGATGGTGATGCCGCCGTCGACGTTGAACATCTGGCCGGTGGCGAACGAGCTCTCGTCACTGGCCAGGTAGATGACGATCGGCACGACCTCCTCGGCGGTGGCGAGCCGGCCCATCGGCTGGCGCGCGACGAACATCCGACGCGCCTCGTCGATGTCGCCGAGTTGCGCCATCCGGTCGTGCAGGCTGGGGGTGTCGACGGTGCCCGGGCCGATCGCGTTGCAGCGGATGCCCCGGGTGACGAAGTCGGCGGCGACCGACTTCGTCAGGCCGATCACCGCGGCCTTCGTGGTGCCGTAGATGAACCGGTTCGGCAGTCCCTTCACCGACGAACACACCGAGGCCATGTTGATGATCGAGCCACCGCCATTGGCGAGCATCGCGGGCAGTGCCGCCTTGATCACCCGGAACATCGAGCGGACGTTGATCGTGAAGCTGAAGTCCCAGTCGTCCTCGGTGCACTCGAAGAGGGTGCCCTGGTGCACGTAGCCGGCGCAGTTGAACAGCACGTTCAGCGGCGGCAGGCGGTGCAGCAGGACGTCGATCGCGGCGGGCTTCGTGACGTCGAGTCGATGCGTCTGCAGCGGGTGGCCGGCGGCCCGGGCCTCGTCGGCCAGCGTGGCCAGCAGGTCTTCCCGGATGTCGGTCGCGTGGACGACGGCGCCCTCGCGGGCCATCGCCAGTGCGGCCGCCCGGCCCATGCCCTGCGCCGCGGCCGTCACCAGCGCGGTCTTGCCGGCGAGTCGGTTCGCCATGGTGTGAACTCCTCGTGAACAGGGCGCAAGGGTAGCGCATCACCGCGCCCGCCGCGACGCGTCGGGTACTGGCCGGTTCCGCTCGCCTCACGCGGTGAACTGCATCGCGGCCAGCTTCGCGTACAGACCCGGGCGCGCCACCAGCTCGGCGTGCGTGCCGGTCTCCACGACCCGTCCGCGGTCGAGCACCACGATCCGGTCGGCGCCGGCCACGGTGGCCAGCCGGTGCGCGATCACCAGCGTGGTCCGACCGCGCATCGCGGCCTCCAGCGCCGCCTGCACCGCGTGTTCGCTCTGCGCGTCCAGCGCGCTGGTCGCCTCGTCGAGCAGCAGCAGTGGCGGGTTCTTCAATAGCGCCCGCGCGATCGCGATCCGCTGCCGCTGGCCGCCCGACAGCCGCACGCCGCGCTCGCCGACGTAGGTCCGGTAACCCTGCGGCAAGCGCACGATGAACTCGTCGGCGTGGGCCGCACGGGCGGCGTCGATCACCTCGTCGTCAGTGGCGTCGAGCCGGCCGTAGCGGATGTTTTCCATCACATCAGCGGAGAACACCACGCTGTCCTGGGACACCAGGCCGATGCCCTCGCGAAGACGGGCCGGTTCGAACGTGCGCACATCCCGGCCGTCGACCCTCACCACGCCCGATTGCGGGTCGTAGAAGCGCAACAGCAGCGAGAACACGGTGGTCTTGCCGGCGCCCGACGGCCCCACCAGCGCGACGGTCTCGCCGGGCCGCACGTTCAGCGTGAAGCGCGCGAGCGCGGCCTCGGCCGGTCGGGAGGGGTAGTGGAAGTCCACCGCGTCGAAGTCGACCGACGCGCCTTGGCGAGCGGACGCACGGGCCCCCGGCGCCGTTGGCGGGACCGGCCCGGGCGCCGCCTCGGTCGCGCCGGCGCGCTGCCCGGCTTCCCGGTGGACTGGCCCCACGATCCGCGGTTCGGCCGACAGCAGCTCGATCAGCCGCTCGGCCGCCCCCGAGGCGCGTTGCACGTCACCCAGCACTTCCGAGAGCGCGCCCACCGATCCGGCGACGATCGCCGCGTACAGGATGAACTGGGTGAGCTCGCCCGCGCTGATGCGCCCCTGCATCACCGCCTGCGCACCCAGCCACAACACGAAGACGATCGCCCCGAACACCAGCACGATGGCCAATGCGGTCAGCAGCGAACGCGCCCGGGTGCGGCGGATCGCGGTTTGGAAGGCCTGTTCGGCGGCGTCACGGAAGCGCCCGGCCTCGAAGGGCTCGCGCGCGTAGGCCTGCACGATCTGGATCGCCGACAGCGTCTCGCCCGCGAGCGCGGAGACATCGGCCACCCGGTCCTGGCTCGCGCGCGAGAGCTTGCGCACGCGGCGGCCGAACAGCAGGATCGGCAGGATCACGACGACCAGCAGGCCGACGATCATCAGCGCCAGCCGCGGGCTGGTCGCGATTAGCATCACCAGACCGCCGACGAAGAGCACCGCGTTGCGCAATCCCATCGAGACGCTGGTGCCCACCAGCGTCTGGATCAGCGTGGTGTCGGCCGACAGGCGAGAGAGCACCTCTCCCGAGCGCAGGCTCTCGAAGAAGATCGGGTCCTGCCCGAGCACCCGGCGATAGACCGCGGCCCGCAGGTCGGCCGTGACCCGTTCTCCCAGCCAGGAGACGAAATAGAAGCGCACCGCGGTGCCGAGCGCCAGGACAGTGGCCACGCCGAACAGCCCGAGGAACCAGAGGTCGACGCTGCGCCCGGCAGCGGCCGCCTCGGCCACGCTGCGGGTCGCGAAGCCGAGGTCGATCAGCTGGCGGAACGCCACCGGAATCGCGAGCGCGGCGAACGCGGCGACCAGCAAGGCGACGCCGGCCGCCACCACGCGCCAGCGGTAGGGCGCGAGGAAGGGCAGCAGCGCCCGAAGCACCACCCGGTTGTCGCGGGTCAGGATCGCCGCTCCTGATCGTCGGCCTCGACTCGCGCCAGCCAGCCCACGCTGCCGTGACGCATAAGACCCTCGAGGTGCCGGCCGACCGCGGCGCGCCAGCGCGCGTCGGACCCGAGGTCCGCATCGATCACCCCGGGCAACGACATCAGCGCGTCCACCTGCGCCGCGCACCCCTCGCCGGCATCGCGCACCACACGGCACAGGGACCCGGCGATCGGATCGGCGACCTCGTACCCGAGCCCGGCGCGAGTCACTCCGTGCAGGTAACGGATCCACGCGGCGGTCCCGATCGCCACGCCCTCGATCGACTGACCGCGAACCAGGCGCTCACGCAGCGTGGGCCACCAGCGCAGCGGCAGCTTCTGCGAGCCGTCGCTGGCGATCTGCAGCGTGCGGTGCGCGAGCGACGGGTTCGCGAAGCGCGGCATCAGATCACGCACGTACGCCAAGGCCCGCGGCTGCCAGGCCGGCGGCAACGCCGCGATGGCCTCGTCGTGCCAGAAACGATCGATGAAGCGGGCCATGACCGGACGCCCCACGGCCGCGTCGACGGTGGCCAGGTCATCGGGCACACCCAGGTAGGCGATCAGCGAGTGCGCCGCATTGAGCAGGCGAAGCTTCATCGCCTCGGCCGCGGTGACGTCGTCGACGAATTCGACGCCCGCCAGCTCCCACGGCGGGCGGCCGGCGACGAAGCGGTCCTCGAGGACCCATTGGGTGAACGATTCGGTGCCCACCGGCCATGCGTCGTGCAGGCCCAGCGCGCCTTGCACCCCGTCCCGAAGTTCGGGCGTGGTGTGCGGCACGATGCGGTCGACCATGCCGTTCGGAAACGACAGCGACGCCTCGATCCAGCGCGCCACGGCGGCCGATCGCAGCGCGGCGTACTGCCGCAGCAGCGCCCGGGTGGTGTCGCCGTTGTGCGAGAGGTTGTCGCAGCTGACCAGCGCGAAGCCCGCCGCCCCGCGCCGCTGGCGCAGCGCGCAGGCCTCGTGCAGCAGGCCCCAGACGCTGCGGGGCCCCGGCCCGGCCTCGGCCGCGCACCCGAGGTCGTGGTGGACCGCCGCATCCGACTCGTCCAGCGTGCCGTCCGCGCGGCGCGCGTAGCCCTTCTCGGTCACCGTCAGCGACACCACACGGATCGCCGGATCGGCCAGGCGCTCGACGACGGCCCAGGGGGCGTCCGGGGCGACCCGGCACTCCCGCAGCGAACCGATCACCCGCAGCGACACTGGCGCATCCGCCCGGTGCTCGAGCAGCGTGTACAGCCCATCCTGTGGCGCGAGGGCGTCACGCATGTCGGGCCGTCGCAGGCTGACGCCCGAGATCGCCCACCCGGGGGATCGGCGCAGCACCGCGTCGGTGTAGACGGCCTGGTGGGCCCGGTGGAAGTTGCCGACCCCCAGGTGCACGATGCCCACGGCACAGGCCCGCGGATCGTAGTCGGGCCGCTGGACCCCGGCGGGCAGGCGTGCGAGCGTGTCGAACGCGAGCCGCGGCGCTGGCGAAGGAACCCGCATCCGCCCGGCGGGCGCACTCATGCGAGCGGGGGCCGCAGCGACACGTCCGGGTCGGCCCATCGGCTGTTGGGCACCAGCGGATACCAACCCGGGCGGCCCGGGTCGCGGTCGTACGGATAACCACCCTGCGACAGGAAGAGTTCGTGGTACCGGCGCAGCTTCTCCTCGTCGAGCGTCACGCCCAGCCCCGGCCCGGTGGGCACCGCGATCGCCCCTTCGCGATAGGGCATCTTGCCGCCGACGATCACGTCATCGACCAGGTGGTGATAGTGCGCATCGGCCGCATACCCCAGGTTCGGCACCACCGCGCCCATGTGCAGCATGGTGGCGAGCTGGATGCCGAGCTCGCCGGACGAATGCACGGCCACGCCGATGCCGAAGGTGTCGCAGACCGCCGCGGCCTTCAGGCAGGGCCGGATGCCGCCCCAGAACGTGGTGTCCAGCAGCACGACATCGACCGCGCGCTGGGCCACGTTGGCCGCGAGCTGCTCGAAATTGACCACCACCGTGTTCGTGGCGGTGGGGATCCGGACGAACTCCCGCAGCCGCGCGAGCTGGGGCATGCCGAACACCGGGTCCTCGAAGTAGTCGTTGTTCAGGCCCTCGATCGCGCGACCGAACTCGATCGCGTCACCCAGCGACAGCGCGCAATTGGGGTCGTAACGCAGGCGCTCGCCGGGCAGCGCCGCGGCCAGCGCCCGATAGCAGGCGAGCTCGTGGCGCGGCGGGTAGACCCCGCCCTTGAGCTTGTGCGAGCGAAAGCCGTGCTCGGCCTTCAGCGAGACGGCGTTGGCCACGAGCTGCTCCGGCGTGCGCACCTCGGCGCCGGCCGGGCCCTCGCCGGGGTAGCGGAAGAACAGGTACGAGGCGAACTCCACCGCATCGCGCACCCGGCCCCCGAGGAACTCGCTGACCGGGATGCCCAGCTTCTGCCCGATGATGTCCAGACAGGCGAACTCGATCGCCGCGTGCACCTGCGTGCGGTTGTTGTAGAGGCTGGCGGTGGGGTTGCAGATCGCGAAGCGCAGCGCCTCGAGCTTGAAGACGTCGTGTCCGCGCAGGTAGCCGATCAGACCCTCGGCCGCCTGCGTCGCGGCCTCGCCGCCGCCGCCGAACTCGCCCAGGCCGCGGTAGCCATCGGCCGTCTCGACCTCGACGATCGTGCGCACGAAGCGCCCCCAGTGCGCGCCATTGCTGTGCAGCAGCGGCGCGTGCAGCGGCACGGTGACCGGCGTGGCGCGGATGCGGGTGATGACCGTGGCGCTCATGCGCGTTCCCGTCAGACGAAGTAGTGGGCGTTCTCGGCCGCGATGTTCTCGATCGCGTCGAAGATGGAGGCCAGGTGCTCGCGCATCGCGGCCACGGCCGCCGGCGCGTCGCCGTCGGCGACGCTGCCCACGATGGCGCGATGTTCCTTGAAGCGCTTGCGCGAGCGCCCCGGGTCGGCCAGCGACAGTCGCCGGACCCGGTCGAGCTGTGCCTTGGCCTGGTGGATCACCTGCCAGGCGTTCTCGTGGCCGGCCAGCGCCGCGAGAAGCCGGTGCATCGCCTCGTCGGCCCGGAAGAACGCGTCGGGATCGCCGGAGGCGATCGCCGCGGATTGTTCGGCGATGTTCGCCTTCAGCGATCGACGTGCCGCGGTGTCGGCGCGCTGCGCGCCGAGCTCGACGATGCGGCACTCGAGCGTTTCCCGGATGAAGTGGTTGTCGCGCACCGTCTGCAGGTGGATGCGGGCCACGAAGGTGCCGACCTGCGGGATCACGTCGAGAAAGCCGTCCTCGGCCAGGCGCTGAAAGGCCTCCCGCACCGGCGTGCGGCTGACGCCGAAGGCCTCGGCGATGCGCGCCTCGGACAGCGCCGCGCCCGGCTCGAGCGACACCGACACGATGCGCTCGCGCAGATTGGCGTAGATGTCGGGCTTGATCCGGCGCGAGGGACGGCCGGCGCCACGCGAGGCGTGCTGGGGTTCCGGTGTCGACGCGAACATGTACACTAGTATACTAGTGTGCTGTCGCGTGTCGACGCGAACGCGTCGCCCCCCTGGAGTCGTCGATGCTCGAATGCAAGGTCCACGCCGCGAACGATCTGCGGGTGCTCGAGTCGCCCATGCCGGTGCCCGGCCCGGGCGAGGTGCTGGTGCGCCTGGGCGCCGCCGGCATCTGCGGCTCGGACATGCACTACTACGCGCACGGTCGCGTCGGTCAGTTCGTGATCCGCGAACCGCTCACGCCGGGGCACGAGGCCTCGGGCGTGGTGGCCGGCATCGGCGATCGCGTCACGCGGGTGCGGCCGGGCCAGTGGATCGCGATCAATCCCTCGCACCCCTGCGGACGTTGCGCGGCGTGCCGCGAGGGTCGCGAGAACCTGTGCTCGCAGATGCGCTTCCTGGGCAGCGCCAGTGTGTTCCCCCATGTGCAGGGGCTCTTTCGCGAGTACTTCCTGATGCCCGAGCGCCAGTGCGTCCCGCTGCCGGACGACGCGCTCGCCGATCTCTCGCTGGGCGAGATCGCGATGGCCGAGCCGCTGTCGGTCGCGCTGCACTCGGCCACGCGGGCCGGCAACCTGCTCGGGCGGCGCGTGCTGATCACCGGCAGCGGCACGATCGGCTGCCTGATGGTGATGGCCGCGCGTCTGGCCGGTGCGGCGCACGTCACCGTCACCGACGTGGTCGACCACCCGCTGTCGGTGGCCCGCACGGTGGGGGCGGATGCGGTGGTGCGCACCGATCGCCTGCCCGCCGGTGCCACACTGGCCTCGCTGATCGGCGAACCCGATGTCGCGTTCGAGATGTCGGGTGCGCCCGCGGCGCTGGCCGCCTGCATCGAGACCGTGCGCCGCGGCGGCGTCATCGTGCAGGTGGGCACGCTGCCCGCCGAGGGCATGCACCTGATGGCCAACCAGATCATGGCGCGCGAGCTCGACCTGCGCGGCTCGTTCCGCTTCGGCCCGGTGTTCGAGCAGGCGGTGGCCACGATCGCCCGGCGCCGGCTCGATGTCCGCCCGGTGCTGTCCGGCGAGCACCCGCTGTCGCAGGCGGCGCAGGCGATCACCCTCGCGCGGGACAAGAACCGAAGCATGAAGGTGCAACTGGTGCCGGGGTGAACGCCCACGGTACCATCGACCCACGAACCGGGCGCCATCGATCAGCGCGCCCGCCAACAACCGGAGGAGACCCCCGATGAAACTGATCGCCAGCCTGATGGCCGCGTGCGCGGCCCTGACCCTCGCGGCGCCCGCCGCCGCCCAGACCAAGCTGAAGTGGGCGCACGTCTACGAGACCTCCGAGCCGTACCACAAGTGGTCGGTGTGGGCCGCCGACGAGATCTAGAAGCGCACCAACGGCAAGTTCGACATCCAGGTCTTCCCGGCCTCGCAGCTGGGCAAGGAGACCGACATCAACCAGGGCCTGTCGCTGGGCACGGTCGACATGATCATCTCGGGCCCGTCGTTCGCCGCGCGCAGCCTGCCGCGGCTGGGCATCGCCTACTATCCGTTCATCTTCCGCGATGCCGACCACCTGCTCGCGTACTCGAAGAGCGACGTCTTCAAGGAGATGGTCGACGCCTACCGCGCGAAAACCGGCATCCAGATGACGGCCTACACCTACTACGGCGCCCGCCACACCACGTCGAACCGCGCCTTCACCGACTGCGCGGGCATGAAGAACCTGAAGATCCGGGTGCCCGACGTGCCGGTCTACATGGCGACGCCGAAGTCCTGCGGCGCCAACCCCACGCCGATCGCGTTCGCCGAGGTCTACCTCGCGCTGCAAAACGGCACCGTCGAGGCGCAGGAGAACCCGCTGACCACGATCGAGGCCAAGAAGTTCTTCGAGGTGCAAAAGCACATCATGCTGACCGGCCACATCGTCGACGGCCTGGTCACGCAGGTGGGCCCCCATGTCTGGAACAAGCTGAACGACGCCGAGAAGAAGCTGTTCACCGAGGTGACCCAGGAAGCCGCGGCCCGCGCCACGGCGGACATCAAGAAGCGCGAGTCGGAGCTCACCGACGAGTTCCGCAAGAAGGGCCTGAACATCGTGCAGGTCGACCGCGCCGGTTTCCAGCAGGCGGTGCTGAAGAACGCCACCCTCGAGTCGATGAACTTCGACAAGAAGGACTTCGACCGGATCCAGGCGTTGAAGTAAGCGCCGGACTCCCGCCGCCGGGCACGCCCCCGGCGGCGATCCCGCGCGACCGGCGCGTGCCGGTCGCCCCGACACCGAACCGCGGCCCCTGCGGGCCGTTGCTGGCGGCCTCATGAGCGACAACGATCCCGTCCTGGACGAATCGGGGCACTTCCACGCCACCGATGCGCCGATCGACCTCTCCGGCTACACCTGGGAGGACTGGGTGACGCTGGCCTTCTTCTGGTTGCTGGCGCTGGACGTCTTCTACCAGTTCTTCACCCGCTACGTGCTGTCGGACTCCGCCGCCTGGACGGAGGAGATCGCCCGCTACCTGCTGATCGTGGTCACCTTCATGGGCGCCTCGATGGCGGTGCGGCGCAACACCCACATCCACGTGGAGTTCGTCTACCGCTACCTGCCCGCGGCGGTGGGTCGCGCGATGTCCACCTTCGTGGACCTCGTGCGCATCGGCTTCTTCGGCTACGCCACCTGGCTGGGCCTGGAACTGGTGCCCAAGATGCAGAACCTGAAGATGACGGTGATCGACTGGCCGATGAGCATCATCTACGGTTTGGTGACGCTGGGCCTGGCCCTGTGCTGTTACCGCTCGATCCACGTCGCGCTGCGCCACTGGCGCCAGGGCTGGAGCGTGCTGGAGCGACCTGCCGAGAGCGAAACCGCATGAACGCACTGTTCTTCACCTCGTTCCTGGCGGCGATGGCCACCGGGATCCCGATCGCGATCGCGATGTGTCTCGGCTCGCTCGCGTACATCTGGGCCACCGGCGCGATCCCGCCGTTGACGGTGGTGCACCGGATGGTGGGCGGCGTGGATTCTTTTCCGCTGCTCGCGGTGCCGTTCTTCATCTACGCCGGCAACCTGATGAATTCGGCCGGCATCACCAACCGGATCTACAACTTCGCGCTCGCGCTGGTGGGCTGGCTCAAGGGCGGCCTCGGGCACGTCAACGTGGTGGGCTCGGTGGTGTTCGCGGGCATGTCCGGCACCGCGGTGGCCGATGCCGGCGGCCTGGGCACGATCGAGATCAAGGCGATGAAGGACCACGGCTACCCGGTGGAGTTCGCGGTGGGCATCACCGCGGCCTCGTCCACGCTGGGGCCGATCATCCCGCCCTCGCTGCCTCTGGTGATCTACGGGGTGCAGGCCAACACCTCGATCGGAAAACTGTTCGCCGGCGGCTTTCTCCCCGGCGCCGTGATGGCACTGTTCCTGATGGGCATGGTGGCCTGGTACGCCCATGCCAGGAAGTACGGCGCCGACATCGTGTTCTCGTGGTCGCGGATGGGCCGGGCATTCATCGAACTGGGCGCGGTGGCGATCACCGCGGTGGTGCTCTTCGTGCTGTGGAAGGACGAGAGCCTGGGCGGACTGGTGAAGTTCGGCATCCCGCTGGTGGTGGTGCTGGTCGTCGACAAGCTGATGAAGTTCGAGGCCTTCATGGCGCTGCTCACGCCGGTGATCCTGATCGGCGGCATGGCCTCGGGCCTGTTCACGCCCACCGAGGCCGCGGTGGCCGCGGTGGCCTGGGCGCTGTTCCTGGGCTTCGTGTGGTACCGCACGCTCACCGGGCGGATGCTGGTGAAGATCTCGATGGAGACGATCGAGACCACCGCGACGGTGCTGTTCATCGTGGCCAGCGCGTCGATCTTCGCCTGGGTGCTGACCACGACGCAGGTCACCGACGCGATCGGCGCCTGGGTGCTGTCGATCAGTTCGAACCCGGCGGTGTTCCTGCTGCTGGCGAACCTCTTCCTGCTGTTCGTCGGCTGCTTCATGGAGACGATCGCGGCGATCACCATCCTGGTGCCGGTGTTCATGCCGATCATCGCCAAGCTGGGCATCGACCCGATCCACTTCGGACTGGTGATGGTGCTGAACCTGATGATCGGGCTGCTGACCCCGCCGGTGGGCATGGTGCTGTTCGTGCTGCAGAAGGTGTCGGCGCTGTCGTTCGAACGAACGGTGGCCGCGGTGGCGCCGTGGATGATCCCGCTGTTCGTCACGCTGGCGCTGATCACCTACCTGCCTTCGATCGTGCTCTGGCTGCCGAAGCTGCTGTACCCCTGAACCGGAGCGAACACGATGTCCCGAATCCTCGCCGTCGAGGTGCTGCAGGTGGACCTGGCCCCGATGGTGCCGAGGTCCGACGCGATCCAGAGCTTCGTGACGCAGGAGACGCCGATCGTGCGCCTGCTCACCGACGACGGGCACCGCGGCACCGGCTACAGCTACACGATCGGCACCGGCGGCTCTTCGGTGGTGGCGCTGATCGCCGACCACCTGGCGCCTCGGTTGATCGGGCGCGACCCCGACGAGATCGAGGCCATCTGGCGCGATCTGTTCTTCGCGACCCATGCCACCGCGGTGGGGGCGATCACCTCGCTGGCCCTGGCGGCGATCGACACCGCGCTGTGGGACCTGCGGGCGCGCCGCTTGGGCCTGCCGCTGTGGAAGCTGGCGGGCGGCGCGCAGCCCAAGGTGCCGGTCTACAGCACCGAAGGCGGCTGGCTGCACCTGTCGGCCGAGGCGCTGGTGACCGAGTCGCTCCAGGCCAAGGCCCAGGGCTTTCGCGGCGTGAAGATCAAGGTGGGTCGGCCGACGATCGCCGAGGACATGGCGCGGCTGCGCGCGGTGCGCGAGGCGGTGGGTACGGGCTTCGAGATCATGACCGACGCGAACCAGTGCTTCACGGTCTCGGAGGCGATCCGGCGGGCCCGCCACTACGAGACGGTGGACCTGGCCTGGTTCGAGGAGCCCCTGCCCGCCGAGGACCTCGGCGGTCACGAGCGCCTGTCGGCGAGCACCTCGCTGTCGATCGCGGTGGGCGAGTCGATCTACAGCCTGTCGCATTTTCGGGAGTACCTGCAGCGCGGCGCCTGCTCCATCGTGCAGGCCGACGTGGCGCGCATCGGGGGCATCACCCCCTGGCTGAAGGTGGCGCACCTGGCCGAGAGTTTCAACGTGGCGATCTGTCCGCACTTCCTGATGGAACTGCACGTCTCGCTGACCGCCGCGGTGCCCAATGCGCCCTGGCTCGAGTACATCCCGCAACTGGACCCGATCGCCCATTCGCGGGTGCGCATCGAGGACGGGTACGCGATCCCGCCGGACAACCCGGGCCTGGGCATCGACTGGGATGAGGCCGCGATCGACCGGCAGGCGGTGGCGCGCCGCCAGGTCGGGCCGGCCATCAAGGCGTGATGGCCGGGACGGGCGCTGACGCGGCCCCGCAGACGCCCGCTCGGGTGGGCGGCGCGACGGTCGCGCCCGCGGCCGCAACGGCGGGCACGCCACCTGGCGCATTCGACGGCATCTGGCCGATCCTCTTCGCGTTCTTCGACGAACAGGGTGCGCTGGATCGCGGCGGCTTCGAGCGCCAGATCGACGCGGCACTCGCCTGGGGGGCGCCGGGCATCGCGGCCCTGGGGCTGGCCACCGAGGTGGGCAAGCTCGGCGATGCCGAACGCCGCGAGGTGATCGGCTGGATCGGCCAGCACCTTCGGGCCCGTCGGGCGCGAACCCCGTTCGCGATCACGATCCACGGCGAGACGGTGGACGCCCAACGGCGCCTGGCCGACGCCGCGGTGCAGGCCGGCGCCGCCTGGCTGATCCTTCAGCCCCCGCCCCTGGCCGCGACCGGCCGGCAACCGGAGTCGTTCTACATCGATTTTTTCGCCGCGGTGATGGACGGCCTGCCGGTGCCGGCGGGCATTCAGAATGCCCCGGAGTACCTCGGCGTGGGCCTGTCCCCGCCCAGCCTGGTGGCGCTCGCCCGGCGCGCACCCCGTTTCGCGATGATCAAGGGGGAAGCCTCGAGCACGGTGATCCGCGAGACGATCGAGGCGATCGCCGGGCAGGCGCCGTCGCGGCCTCTGCCGGTGCTCAACGGCCGTGGCGGGCTGGAACTGCTCGAGAACCTGGCCGCGGGCTGCGCCGGTTTGATCGTGGCCCCGGACAGCGCCGATCACCAGCACCGGGTGTACCAGGCCTGGCGGGCCGGCGACCACGAACTGGCGGCGCATCGGTACGCGATTGCGCTGCCCTCGATCGTGTTCACGATGCAATCGCTGGAGAGCCTGATCGTCTATGGCAAACGCATCGCGGCCCTGCGGCTGGGGTTGCCGCTGTCGGCGGTGCACGATCGGGCGCCCACCCAGGCGCCAACGGCATTCGGCTTGCGGATGGCCCAATGGCATGCCCGACGCCTGGGCCCGCTGGCATACTGATCCTGATCCTGCTTGCTTTCGATTCTGCTGACGAGAGGTTTCGCGATGTCCAAGGTGGTTTCCCTGATTCGGCGCCCCACGCTGCGCCTGAACGCACACGACGACGTGGTGATCGCCGCCCGCCCCCTGGCCGCGGGCACCCGGGTGGAAGCCGAGGGCGTGGAGTGTCGCGATGCGATCCCGGCCGGCCACAAGCTGGCGGTGCGGGCGGTGGCCAAGGGACAGCCGGTCAAGCGCTACAACCAGATCATCGGGTTCGCCACCCAGGACATCGCGCCGGGCCAGCACGTGCACACGCACAACCTGGCATTCGAGCGCTTCGAGCGCGACTACGCGGTGGGCGCCGATCTGCGTCCCACACCGGCGCCGACGGACTCGGCCAGCTTCATGGGCATCGTGCGCTCCGATGGCCGTGTGGCCACGCGCAACTACATCGGCGTGGTCTCCACCGTGAACTGCTCGGCGTCGGTGTCCAAGCTGGTGGCGGCGCACTTCACGCCGGAACGGCTGGCGGACTTCCCGAACGTGGACGGCGTGGTGCCGATCACCCATTCGTCCGGTTGCGGCATGGCCTCGGCCGGTGAAGGCATCGACGTGCTGCGCAAGACGATCGCCGGCTACTGCCGGCACCCGAACTTCGCCGGTGTGGTGATCATCGGTCTGGGCTGCGAGGCCAACCAGATGGACGCGCTCTTCCAGGCCCAGCAGATGAACGAGGGCAGCCTGCTCAAGCCGCTGGTGATCCAGACCAGCGGAGGCAGCCGCAAGACGATCGAGGCGGCCGTGGCCGCCGTGGCGTCGATGCTGCCCACCGCGAACGCGGTGCACCGCCAGCGGGTGCCGGCCAGCCACCTGACGATCGGCCTGCAGTGTGGTGGCTCGGACGGTTATTCGGGCATCACCGCGAACCCGGCCCTGGGCGCGGCCTGCGACCTGCTGGTGGCCCACGGCGGCACGGTGATCCTCTCGGAAACGCCCGAAATCTATGGCGCCGAGCACCTGCTGACCCGGCGCGCGGTCTCGCCCGCGGTGGCCGACAAGCTGATCAAGCGCATCCGCTGGTGGGAGGCGTACACCGACAAGCTCGATGGCAGCATGGACAACAACCCCTCGCCCGGCAACAAGGCCGGAGGTCTGACCACCATCCTGGAGAAGTCGCTGGGCGCCGTGGCCAAGGGCGGCACCACGAACCTGATGGACGTGTTCGAGTACGCGGACCCGGTGACCACCAAGGGCTTCGTCTTCATGGACACGCCGGGTTACGACCCGGTGTCGGCCACCGGCCAGGTGGCGGGCGGCGCGAACCTGATCTGCTTCACCACCGGACGCGGTTCGGTCTACGGCTGCAAACCCTCGCCGTCGATCAAGCTGGCCACGAACACGCCGCTGTACGAACGGATGGTGGAGGACATGGACATCAACTGCGGGGAGATCGTCGACGGCACCGTGAGCATCGCGGAGAAGGGCCGAGAGATCTTCGAGTTGATCCTGCGCGTGGCCAGTGGCGAAGCCACCAAGAGTGAGGCACTGGGCATGGGCAACGACGAGTTCGTGCCCTGGCAGCTGGGTGCGGTGATGTGACATCGCGGCGCCTCAGTCCCCCGGCAGCAGCACGCCCCTGAAGGGGTCGGTGGCGGGATCGGGGCCGTGGCGCAGGGCGCCGAGGTGGCGGGCGCGCTGACGCAAGCCCTGGTCCGGGTCGTACATCGCCTGGTAGAGCTGTCCGTCCGCGTCGGCGTAGCGCGAATCGTAGGAGCCCAGCCCCAGGCGCTGCAGTTCGGCATCGAGCACCGCGATCTTCGCGGCGAGTTCCCGGCGCTTTCGCGCCTGGTAGGCCTGATCGGATTCCGGCGCGCGGGCGCTGGTGATCATCTCGCGGTGCTCCAGCGCGCCCGTCCTCAGGAAGCGCTGGACCGCCTCGGTGATCGCGGTGAACCCGACGACCGGCGTCGTGCCGAAGAACCGCCCCATCGCGAAGTAGGTCTCCTGCGCCATGCGCAGCGTGCGCTCCTCGTTCCAGCGGTAGTCCGCGAACTGGCGCACGACCGAACCCACCGGGGCCAGGCTGTTGAGCACGTCGTAGGTCTGGTCGGGATCGTGGCCGGCCACCAGGTGACCACCGCGGTAGCCGAAGGGCACGTTGTTCTCGTCGCGATGCGCGAACGCGTCCTCGAAGGTGTGCAGGTACTCGCCGAACAGGATCACGCGCGCGCACTCGGAGGCGCCCGAGGCGCGCGCGGCCGACAGCAGGTTGTCCAGTTGCGGGCTGCGCGGATCGAAGTACCGGGTGGAGGCATCGGCGACCCGGTCTCGGCCCACCATCACGAAGTGGTAGAGATCCCGCGCCCGGAAATTGCCCGGTGTCTCCGGCCGGGTGAGCGGATCGTCGTCGATCGCCTGCGCCGCGGTGGCCACCATGTACGCGCGCTGCGGGCTGACGCCCGCCGCCCGGGCGAGGAAGTACGTGAGGTAGTAGTGGACGTCGACCTCGTACAGACCCAGCGGGTCGACGCGGTTGATCGGGTCATGGCCGGCGTACGCGCGCGCATCGCCCCCCACCCAGGCGCCCAGGGGATCGGGTTGGACGTAGCGCCCGAACGAAGCCCGGTAGCTGCGCCAGCCGTTCTCGTGGAGCCCGGTGGCGGGATCGTGCCACTGCCCTGGCAACCGCAGTGCCGGTGCTTCGCGCGGGTCCGGCGGCTGTGACGCGAGCCCTTCGCCGAACGCGCTCAGGCGTCCCGTCCATCGGACCTGCCCCGCCTCATCGACCGACCGGATGGGGGCGCCACGCGGGTCGGTGAGCCACCACCGAACGCCGGTGAAACGCCCCGCGTCGAAGCGCAGCTCCGCGAGCGGCCATCCACCCAGCCGAACGAACCAACGGCGCAGGCGTCCCTGTGCATCGGCCTCGCCGACCCGCTGCCCCTGGTGGTGCAGGTGCACGGTGGTGTCCTCGGATCGGGCCTCCCGGGTTCGCACGCGCAGCCCACGCGCGTCGTGGTCCATGAGGGCGTGGACGCCCCGCGCATCGAACACTGCGGTCTCGCGGCCATGGGGACCACGCCAGAAGCCGCGCCAGGGCGGGCTCGCCGAGGCACCCGATAACGGATTGGGCAGGGCTTGGATCGACCACTCCAATCCCACCCGTCCCCCGCCGGCTCGTGCGAACCGCATCGAGGCCGCACCCGGGGTGGAATCGAGCGCGAGCAGGTGTCCCTCGCGGTCGTGCTCGTACCGATCGACCTGCCAATCGGTGCCCACCTCGCGCAGCACCCGGATCCGGCGCCGCCCGTCATCGTCGTAGGCGAAGCCCTCGGCTCGTCGGGCATCGGCCGCACCGATCAGGCGCCCCCGCGCGTCGTAGGCGAACGCGGACACCTCGTCATCGGTCTGGAGGGTGGTGATTCGCCCCGACGCGTCCCGCTGCACCCGCCACCCCAGCACGGGGCCGGTCCGGGTGGACGCACGCATCGCGCGGGCGTCGCCCGCCGGATCGATGTCCAGCGTCCATTGCAGCCCGGTCTGCGACCGCCACCCCACCAGCCGCGGCGCAGCAGCGCCGTCACCCGACCACGCGATGTCCCCCGCGAGCACGATCGATCGCCCATCGGATGCCCGAAAGACCAGGGCACGGGCACGCCCCTGCGCATCGACGGACCACCCCAGGGCGTGTCCGCCCGGCAGCACCTGGGCGGTCTCCCGACCCGTCGCGTCGGTGTGCCACGCGCTGACCATCACGGTGGGATCCTGCGACTGCCGATCCCCCACCCGGACCGCCTTGGCGACCAGGCGGCCTCGCGCGTCGTATCGATACGCCACCGTCTGAACCGGATCGGAGAGCGACTGCAGGCGGGTGCCCTTCCAGACCCACCGCACGCGGGCGGGGTCGAGACGATCGCCTTTCGTGAGCGGCCGCCCCAGGGCGTCATGGCTTAGTCGCTCGAAGGCGCCCGATTCGTGAAGACGCATCAGAACGCGCCCGGCCGCGTCGTGGTGGTGAAGGATCAGACCACCGATCGGAGACCACTCGGCAACGAGGTCTCCCAGGTCGTTTCGCCATTGCCGGAAAGACCGGGCATCGAACGTCCCGGTGCCCGCGGGAGCGGGGGACATCTCGGGGCGGCGAGCACCGGAGGCCCCGGCGCCCACGACATCGCGCGGGTCCACCGAGGGCACGCGATGCGTGGCGCCTCGGGCATCGATCCAGGTCTGGGGCGCACCCGCCTCGGCGAAGTCGGCACCGAGCAGCCGCTCACCGTCACGGGTCAACCAACGAACGCCCTGCGGGTCGAGCGAGACCCGGGCCGTGGCCTCGCCGGAGGACAGACGCACCGGGAGTCCGTCGGGACCGTGGGCGAGCCGCACCGTGTGGCCATCGGGATCCCGCCATTGTTCGAGCCGTCCCTGCGCATCCCACGCCCAGTGCTCGACGAGCCCCTCGGGGCGTTCGATGCGCGCGAGCCGGCCGCGCTCGTCGTAGTGCAGTCGCGTGCGGTCGGCCTCACCCGGCAAGGGACCGTCGACGTAGGCCAGCCGCCCGCGCGCGGCACCGGTGGCCTCGTAACCGTAGCGCGTGGTGCGGGCGATCGGCTGCCACCGCCGGGGTTCGCCCGTCCGCGGATCCCAGGACCGCCACACCGGCGTGTGTCCATGCACCGTGCGCGCCAACACGCGCCCTTGGTCGTCGTGTGACCATCGGATGCCCGCCCACCGACCGGGCGCGAGCGAGGGCACGCGGATCTCGACCAAGGGCTGATGCAGGCCCTCGCCGAGGTACTCGAAGGCCCGCAGCGACACCCGTACCGGGGGGGTCGGCCCCGTCCGATGCCAGCGCTCCCAGCGCGTGACCCGCCCGCGGTGGTCGCGTCGCCAGCGCCACTCGACACCGCGCCCCGGCCACGACTCGAGGAGCAACCGATCCGCCGAGTCGTGTCGACGAACGAACCCGGTGGGCGGGCACACCGGGCACCCGGGTCCCTCTGCCGAGAGCAACACGGCATGGTGCTCGTGCGTCCGATAGCGCCAGCGGTAGCGGCTGACGGCCCCGCCGTCATGGGTGACGATCGATTCGCCGATGCCGCCCGATACGACCGGAAGGCGGTACGCGACCTGGATCCCGGGCTCGCCGTGGCGTTGCGAGGCGATCGCCCGCCCTTGCGCGTCGTACCGCACGCGCAGCCATTCACGATGCCGACCATCTTCGACGACCGCCAACGCATGCGGGGCGTCGAGCCCCTGGTATCGGTAGTGTCGCTCGCTGCCATCGGCGGCCCGCACATGGATCAGCGCACCGTGGGGGTCGTAGGCGTACCGCGTGACTCGCCCATCCGGGTGAGTGAGCGCGACGAGCCGGCCCGAGGCATCGTGGCTCAGCTGCAGGCGGACGCCGCTGGCGTGTCGCACCTCGCGCAGCAGTGGGGCATCGGCCAGGTAGTCGAGCTCGAATCGGCCCCGGTATGGGTCCGTGAGCAGCGCGAGGCGGCCGACGCGATCGAAGTGCATCTCGCGGCCGTCGGGAAGGCGCCATCGCCAGGGCCACCGCCGGGCGAGGTCCCGGTGATGCGACAGCCGGCCGACCAGGGGATCGTGGCTTTCGAAGGGCTCGAGATCGGGCGGTGCCGCGGGAGCCGCCAGCCGGTGGAAGACGCGTCGCCCGCCATCGGCCTGCAGCACCTGCGCTTCGGACGCCGAGACCCGCACCACGCGGGTGTCCCAGCTGTGGCTCCAGCCAGGGCCCAGGGTTCGGGCGAACCCGTTGCGCGAGTTGTAGTGACGCGCGAGGATCAGACCATCAGGCCAACGTGCGTCGACCTCCCTCAGGTACTTGTTGCCAGTGACCAGGTCGATCGAGCGCAGGGTGCCGGTATCGGCGGTTTCTCCCCGGGGGCTCGCGGGTTCTTCCTCCGGCGCCGCCGCGCACGCGGGCTCTTCCGGCCGGGTATCACCGCCCGCGGCACCGCAGGTCTGCGCACGGGCGATCACCACCCCCAGGAACACGGCGAGCCCGCACAGGCAAGCGAAGCGGGTGGGGATTGAGCGTGGCATGGCGACGGGCTTTCGCGAGTGACGCGCCGAGGGGCACGGGACCGCTGCAGCGTAGAGGTCGCGTCGAGCGCGCGCGATCGGCCCGATGGCCGATCCGACGACCTAGACCGACGGTTCGATGGCGCCGATCCCATCGCCGGTGCACGCTGTCTTCACGAACGAAGGCCCGCGATCGGCGGTGTTTGCCGCCAAGGCCAGGCGTCCGTACGATGCGGGACCAGTCCGCGATCGAGGATCCTCGAGATGAAGTGGCTTTGGGTGGTGGTCGGCGCACTGATCGGCGCCGCGGTGGGAGAGTTCCCGGGCGCGGTGCTGGGTGCGATCCTGGGTGCCGTGCTGCCGGGCTGGATCGACAAGCGGCGACAGACGAACCCCTCGCCTGGCGCGACCCCAACCAGCGCCGACGCCGAGACCCCGGCCTCCTCGGCGCTCCCGCTCGCCCAGCGCGTGGCCGCACTCGAGCGCGAGATCGCCGTGCTTCGCGCCCGAATGGACGCGATCGCCGGGCCCGCGTCGGCGATCCCCGCTGCGCCCGTCGCCGACGTGGCCCGCGACGGTACCGCTGCGCTCGCCGAGGTCTCCGCGGCACCGGCGGGCGAAGCCCCCGCGCCGACGCCCGCCTCGATGGCCGAGGCGATCGCCGCACGCGAGGCGATCGAAGGCGGGCACCCGACACCGTTGTCGGCCGCCACGAACCCACCGGCGCCTTCGCCGCCGAGCGTCGCCGCGCGGGCGATCGATTCCGCACGCGCATGGCTCTTCGGTGGCAACACCGTCGCGCGCGTGGGCATCCTCGTCCTGCTCGTGGGCCTGAGCTTCCTGGCGAAGTACGCCGCCGATCTCGGACTGTTCCCCCCGTCGGCACGCGTGATCGCGATCGCCGCGATCGCGGTCTGTCTGCTGGCGCTGGGCTGGCGCCTGCGAGACCGCCGGCCCGGCTTCGCCGCCCTGCTGCAGGGCGCTGCGGTGGCCGCGCTGTACCTCGATGTGTTCGCCGCGTACCGCTGGCTGCACCTGCTGCCCGCCGCGTTCGCTTTCGGCCTGTCCGTGGCACTGGTCGCCTTCTCGAACCTGCTCGCCGTGCGCCAGGACGCGCCGTCGCTCGCGGTCATCGGCGCGGCCGGTGGCTTCGCGGCCCCGGTGCTGATGTCCAGCGGGCAAGGCAGCCACGTCGCGCTGTTCTCCTACCTCCTGTTGCTCGACATCGGCATCGCCGTGGTTGCGCTGCGACGCTCCTGGCGCGTGCTCTATCTGCTGGGGTTCGTGGGCACCTTCGTGCTGGGCGGTCTGTGGGGGCACGAGGCCTACCGTCCGGAGCACTACCAGACCGTGCAGCCCTTCCTCGCGGCGTTCGTGCTGCTGTTCCTGGCGATCGTGATCATCGAATCGCGCAAGACCCCCACGCGCCTGGCTCGCGCCATCGACGGCACGCTGGTCTTCGGTCCGCCGATCGTCGGCTTCGCCTCGCAGCTCGCGCTGGTGCGGGACATCCCCTGGGGCTCGGCCTGGTCGGCGGTGGCCTTCGGTGCGGTCTACGTGTTGGCCGGTGCCGCCACCCGGGCGCTGAGCGGGCTGGGCCCGGTGTTCCTCGTGATCGGAGCGGCCTTCCTCACGCTGGCGATTCCCCTCGGGTTCGACAACCGGGTCACCTCCGCGGCATGGGCGCTCGAAGGCGCGGGGGTCCTGTGGTTCGGGCTGCGCCACGGGCGCTGGACCGCGGTCGCGACCGGCACCGCCCTGCAGCTCGTGGCCGCGGTGCTCCTGCTGATCCACCTCGACACCCTCACCACCACCACGCCCTTGCTCAACGCCCGCTGGATCGGTGTCGTCCTGATCGCGGGAGCGGCCCTCTTCTCCGCGCGAAGCCTGGCGTCGGCCCACCTGCCCGACCACCCCCGCGTGTCGAACGCCCTGCGGCGATGGCTCTCGCCAGCCCTGCTCGCCTGGGCGGGGCTGTGGTGGTTGGGCGGGCATCTCGCCGAGTTCGACGCCTGGACGGCGCTGACCGATCCGCAGCGGATCACCGCCATGCTGCTCACGCTGTCGATCACCGCCGCCGGTCTGCAGTTCGCGCGCCAGCGCCTGGCCTGGCCCCACGCCGCCCACGCGGCGCAGGCGCTGCTGCCGCTGCTGGCGCTCACGGCGCTCGCACAATCCGATCTCGCCCGGCACCCGAGCGAAGCGTTCGCCGGACTCGCCTGGCTGCTCGCGCTGGTCGTCCACCACCGCCTGATGCGCGCCGAGGCCGATTGGGCGCGCCCCTGGTGGCTCGACGCCAACCACATCGGATCCGGCGTGCTGGCGGCCTGCCTGCTGGCCTGGCAGTTGTCCTGGCTCGTGCGCCAGCTCACGGCCGCCGCCGCCTGGCCACTGGCTGCGGGTGGGTTGGTCTTCGCGGCGATGCTCGGTTGGGTGTTGTGGCCCCCCGCCTCGCGGCGCCCGCCCATCGTCGCGCGACCACGCGCCTACCGACCCGGCGCCGCGATGGCGCTGGCGATCCTGTCCGCCGGGTGGCTGCTGGTCGCCGCGTTCCTGCCCGACGCACTGCGAACCGGCATCGCCTACCTGCCCCTCCTCAATCCGGTGGATCTCGCGATCGCGGCGAACGTGCTCGCGCTCGTTCGCTGGTTGGGTCATGGCGGCGAGCCGACATCCCCGCCCGGCTCGGCTTCGCCACCGCCGGGCGCGCGTTGGGCGTCGGCCCTTCTTGCCGGCGTGGGGTTCGCCGCGCTGCACGGCATCGTGCTGCGCGCCGTCTCTCGTTGGTCCGACGTGGCCTACCGGTTCGATGCGCTGGCCGATTCCGCCGTCGCGCAGACCTCGGTGTCCTTGCTCTGGAGCGTCTGCGCGCTGGCGGCGATGCTCGGTGGCGCCCGGGCCGCGAACCGCACGCGCTGGGTGGTCGGTGCCGGTCTGCTGGCGCTCGTGGTCGTGAAGCTCTTCCTGGTCGATTCGTCGAACTGGGGCGGGCTCGCGCGGATCGTCTCCTTCCTCGGGGTGGGCGCCCTGATGCTGGTGATCGGCTACGTGGCGCCGATCCCGCCCTCGGCCCGCGCCGAGCCCGGTACGCGGCCCGCCACCCGCGAGGACGGCCCATGACCGACGCGACCATCGGCCGCCGTCGCGCGCCGCCTCTCGCGGCGCATCCACTGACCGATCACCCCGCCGATCGGCGCAGCGGCGTCGCCCCCCGTCGCTTCGAACGACGCCGGTGGCACGGCGCGGCCGCGGCACTGGTGGCGCTCGCCGGTCTGTCGACCCACCCGCTGTCGATCGCCGCCGACAGCGCGGCCGATTTCGATTGGCGCGCCACGGTCCGCCTGCAGGGCCCGGGGCCGCTGCACAGCGTCGTGCTGCCCGAAGCCGCGTACCTGCACGCGAAGGGCCAAGGCCTGTCGGACCTGCGCGTCTTCAACGCGGCGGGCGAATCGATTCCATTCGCGATCGACCACGCCACCCGCCCCGCGGTCCCCGCCACGGAACGCGCGGTGCCCGCGGTGCCCTTGCGCCTGAACCAGCCGGCGGGGCGCGACCTCGACTGGCCCGAGGTCACGATGAGCCGTGAGGGCTCGCAGCTGCGGCTGACCTGGTCGGGCGCGCCGAAGGCCGCGTCCGGCGAGCCTCTGCGCACCGTCGCCTGGTTCTTCGATGTCCACGAGTCCCCTGGCGCGTCCTCGCCCTCGCCGGTCCGCGCGCTCGTGCTGTCCCTTCCGGAGGGCGCCGACTTCCAGACGCAAGTCCGGCTCGAGGCCAGCGACGACCTGCGCCAGTGGGAAACGCTCGTGCCCGCAGCCCCCTTGCTGCGTGCCGGGCAAGGCGATGCGGCGGTGCGCCACCTGCGCATCGGGTTCGAACCCACGACGCGACGCTACCTGCGCATGACCTGGCCGGGCGCGCTCGGCGCCCTGACGATCACCGAGGCCCGGGTCGAAGCCGCGCCCGGCCCCGATCCGCGGGAGTGGCGTCGTCTGCGCCTGAAGGGGCAGCGCGGCTCGGAGAACGGCGAGGCGCGCGTCACCTACGAGACGCCCGCCGCGCTGCCGGTGGAACGGGTGCAGCTCGTGCTGGGGCAGCCCAACAGCGTCGTGCCCGTCTCGATCGACTCCCACGACGACGCGGCCAACCGATGGCAGAGCCGGCATCGCGCGACGTTCTATCGCTTCGCCGCGGCGGCGGGCGGCCAGGCCGAGGTGAGCTCGCCGGAACAATCGCTGGCGGGCGCACCGGTCTTCGACCGCCGATGGCGGATCCGGATCGACCGCAGCGCTGGAGACCTGCCCGATCCGGCCCCCGAGCTCGAACTGATCTGGCCCGCGCGACGCGTGATCTTCGCCGCCCGGGGTGCCGCGCCCTACACGGTGGCGGTCGGCCATCCCCGGATGCCCGCTGCCGCGCTCACGCTCGCCGCGCTGGTGCCCGACCACCGCCCCGATCGCCCGGTGCCCGCGAGTCCGGCCACGCTGGAGAACGTGCTCGTGCGCCGCGGCGAACGCCCCTGGTGGGACGGCATCGATCGGGGTCAGGCCGTGATGTGGGCCGCGCTGGTCGCGGCGGTGGCGCTGCTCGGCGGGCTCGCCTGGCGAGCGGGCAGGCCCCCGTCGCGCTGACGCGGGCGAACGCCGTCGAGGGCCAGCGCAGAGGGCGATTCGCCGTGCGCGCCGTCCCTCGCGGCGCGCGCCGACGTGTCCGCGATCAATGCGTCGGTTTGCTCGGCCGGAAGATCGCGTAGTTGCCGTTGGCCTGCGCCACCAGCACCTCGTCGCGATACAGGTTCGACACCAGGTTCGCCACGGTCTTGCCGCGATTGACCACCTCGGTGCGGCAGGTGATCGCGCCGGCCGTCACCGGCTTGAAGAAGTTGATCTTGATCTCGATCGTCGCGCAGATCTCGCCGGGCTGAAGCGTCGGGTAGAGCGCCGCACCCATGCCGGTGTCGGCCATCGCGAAGAGCACCGCCCCGTGCACGACCCGGTGCGGATTCAGGTGCTGTTCGCCCGCCCGCAACGACACCTCGCTGCGACCGGGTTCGCTGCCGACCACATGGAGGTCGATCATCTCGGCGAACGGGTGATGGCCGATCTGGCGGGGCGCGGTCATGGCGGGTCTTTCTCGGCCGGGTTCAACGCAGGATCAGGTTGTCCCGATGAATGAGCTCGGGTTCTTGGGTGAAGCCGAGGATGCCTTCGATCTCGCTGGAGGGCTTGCGCATGATCAGGCGGGTCTCGGCGCTGGCGTAGTTGCTCAGGCCCCGCGCGATCTCACGGCCGCTCGCGTCGCGGCAGGCGATCACCTCGCCGCGCTCGAAATCGCCGAGCACGTCGGTGACGCCGATCGGCAGCAGGCTCTTGCCGCCTTCACTGAGCGCCTTGGCCGCGCCGGCATCGAGGATGACCGCGCCGCGCAGCTGCAGGTGATCGGCCAGCCACTGCTTGCGCGCGGTGAGCCGTGGCATTGTCGCGATGAAGCGCGTGCCGATGTCCTCGCCCGCCGCCAGCCGGACCAGCACCTGCGGCATGCGACCGGACGCGACCACGGTGTGCGCCCCGCTGTTGGCCGCGCGCTTGGCCGCCAGCACCTTGGTGATCATGCCGCCCTTGCCGATCGAGCTGCCCGCGCCACCCGCCATGCCCTCCAGCGCGGGATCACCGGCGGTCACCTGCGAGAGCAGGCGCGCCTGCGGGTCCTTGCGCGGATCGGCGGTGAACAGGCCCTCCTGGTCGGTGAGGATCACCAGCGCGTCGGCGTCGATCAGGTTCGTCACCAGCGAGCCGAGCGTGTCGTTGTCACCGACCTTGATCTCGTCGGTGACCACGGTGTCGTTCTCGTTGATGATCGGCACCACGCCCAGCTGCAGCAGCGTGAGCAGCGTGGAGCGCGCATTCAGGTAGCGCTTGCGGTCGGAGAGGTCCTCGTGCGTGAGCAGCACCAGTGCGGTCCCCAGCCCATGCTCGCGAAAGCACGACTCGTAGACCTGCGCCATCCCCATCTGGCCCACCGCGGCGGCCGCCTGCAGCTCGTTCATCTCGTGGGGCCGACGCGCCCAGTTCAGCCGCTTCATGCCCTCGGCCACCGCACCGGAGGACACCATCGCCACCTGCTTGCCCAGGCCGCGCAGGTGCGCGATCTGGCGCCCCCACTCGGCGATCGCCGCGGCATCGAGCCCCTTGCCGTCGTTGGTGACCAGGCTGGACCCGACCTTCACCACCACGCGCTGGGCATCGGCCACCACCGGCCGCATCGGCGTCTCCTGGGACGCTCTGAGGTTCATCGATCGGTCTCCGGGGTATCGGCCTGGCCGCCGTGGGCGGTGAACCGGGGGTCGTCGGGCTGCTCGTCGGGCTCGCGCAGCGACTCGAGGTAGGCCTGGATGTCGACCAGCAGCGCGTCGCAGCCTTCGCGCGTGAGGCCGGAGATCGCGTGCACCGGGCCCACCGGCATCGCGCTCTTGCCGCGCCCGCGGTAGCGCTTCAGGAAGGCGTCGATGCGTTCCTGGCGCTCCTGCGGCGGGATCATGTCGATCTTGTTGAGCACCAGCCATCGCGGCTTGGCGGCGAGCTCCGGGTCGTACTTCGCGAGCTCCTTGACGATCGCGCGCGCGTCCTTGGCCGGATCGGCATCGGGATCGAAGGGCATCAGGTCGACCAGGTGCAGCAGCAGCCGGGTGCGCTGCAGGTGCCGCAGGAACTGGTGGCCCAGGCCGGCGCCTTCGGCCGCGCCCTCGATCAGCCCCGGGATGTCGGCAACGACGAAGCTCTTCTCGGGGCCGACGCGCACCACGCCCAGGTTCGGGTGCAGCGTGGTGAACGGGTAGTCGGCGATCTTCGGGCGCGCGTTGCTCACCGCCGCGATGAAGGTGGACTTGCCCGCGTTGGGCAGGCCCAGCAGCCCGACATCGGCGAGCACCTTGAGCTCGAGCCGCAGACGCCGGTGCTCGCCCTCCACGCCGGGCGTGGACTGGCGCGGTGCGCGGTTGGTGCTGGACTTGAAGTGGATGTTGCCCAGGCCGCCCTCGCCGCCCTTGGCGAGCAAGGCGCGCTGACCGTGGTGCGCGAGATCGACCAGCAGCTCGCCGGTGTCCTCGTCGAACACCATCGTGCCCACCGGCATGCGCAGCGTGATGTCCTCGGCCGCCTTGCCGTACTGATCGGAACCACGTCCGCGCTCGCCATTGCGCGCCAGGTGTTTGCGCGCGTAGCGGAAGTCGACCAGCGTGTTGATGTTGCGATCGGCCAGCGCCCAGACGCTGCCGCCGCGCCCGCCGTCGCCGCCATCGGGCCCGCCGCGCGGGATGAACTTCTCCCGACGAAACGAAACGATGCCCGTCCCGCCGTCGCCGGCGATGACCTCGATGTGCGCTTCGTCGATGAACTTCATGGCTGCTTCCTGGTTGGCCCGCCGGGGGGATGCCGGGCCCGGTCGCGCAACGCGCCGCCGGGCCCCGAAAACAAAAAGCCCCGCGTCGCGGGGCTCTCGGACCCTGCGGACGCGGCCTTACTGGGCCGGGGCCTCGGGCAGCGGGACGATGCTCACGGTGTGACGACCCTGCGGGCCCTTCACCGCGAACTTCACGTTGCCGTCGACCAGCGCGAACAGCGTCCAGTCCTTGCCGACGCCGACATTCACGCCCGGGTGGAACTTGGTGCCCCGCTGGCGCACGATGATGGAGCCGGCCGAGACGGTCTCGCCGCCGTAGGCCTTGACCCCGAGCATCTTCGGCTGGGAATCGCGGCCGTTGCGCGTGGAGCCGCCGCCTTTCTTCTGTGCCATGGTGCTCTCTCCTTACTGCGCCGGGGCGACGGACTCGCCGAGCGACGAACTGATCCGGCTCACCAGGACCTCGGTGTAGTTCTGCCGATGGCCCTGCGTCTTGCGATAGTGCTTGCGACGGCGCATCTTGAAGATCATCACCTTCTCGTGACGACCCTGCGAGAGCACCGTAACCGAAACCGTGGCCCCCGCCACCAGGGGGGAGCCGACGACGATGTTCTCGCCGCTGCCCACCGCCAGGATCTGGTCGAGGGTGATTTCAGTCCCGATGTCCGCCGGCATCTGTTCTATCTTGATCTTGTCGCCGGCAGCAACCTTGTACTGCTTGCCACCGGTTTTTACGACCGCGTACATGGGAACCTCAATGAGGATGGATTGACTGAACCAAAGATTATGACTGGAATCGGGCAAGAAAGCAAGACGCGTTCCCGGACGTGGGTGGACAGGGCGGGTGCGCCTGGCGCCGCCAATCGGCGAACCCGCGGGCCCCGGGAAGGGGGATCGCGGCGAACCCTATAATTCGTCCGTTCATGAAACCGATCGACATGTTCCCGGTGTTGGCCGACGACCTGGCCGAGGTCGATCGGGTGATCCGTGCCCGCCTCGCCTCCGAGGTCGCGCTGATCAACACCGTCAGCGAGTACATCATCGCCGCCGGCGGCAAGCGCATGCGACCGGTGCTGCTGTTGCTCACCGCCCGCGCGCTGAGCTACACCGGCCGGCACCACCACCTGCTCGCGGCGGTGATCGAGTTCATCCACACCGCCACGCTGCTGCACGACGATGTCGTCGACGAGTCGGCGCTGCGCCGGGGCCGCCAGACCGCGAACGCCGCCTTCGGCAACGCCGCCAGCGTGCTGGTCGGCGACTTCCTCTACTCGCGCGCCTTCCAGATGATGGTCGAGGCCGACGACATGCGCGTGATGCGCGTGCTCTCGGACGCCACCAACGTGATCGCCGAGGGCGAGGTGCTGCAGCTGATCAACTGCAACGACCCCGACGTCGACGAGGCGCGCTATCTGCAGGTGATCCGTTACAAGACGGCGCGGCTCTTCGAGGCGGCCGCGCAGCTCGGCGCGATCCTCGCCGGCGCCGACCCGGCGCTGGAGGCCGGTGCCGCCGAGTACGGCCGTCGGCTGGGCACCGCCTTCCAGCTGATCGACGACGTGCTCGACTACTCCGGCGTCACCGCCGACATCGGCAAGAACGTCGGCGACGACCTGCGCGAGGGCAAGCCCACGCTGCCGCTGATCCACGTGCTGGCCAACGGCAATGCCGACGAACGCGCGCTGGTGCGCGAGGCGATCGTCAACGGCCACACCGATCAGTTCGGCCCGATCATGGCCGCGATCGACCGCACCGGGGCGCTCACCTACACCCGCGAGCGCGCGCGCCTGGAGGCGCAGGCAGCCGCCGACGCGATCGCGCCGCTGCCGGCTTCCCCGTTCAAGGAGGCTCTGCTATACTTTTCGACTTACTCGATTCAGCGTGATCGCTGATCGCGGCGCGGCAGACACCGCCCGCACCCTGGCCACCGTCCCGAAGCGGCTGGCCGAACAGGGCAGCGAATCGGCCATCGGGTGCAGTACCCGGCACCAACAATCGTTGGTGCCATCCGTCCGCCGGGTTCTCCGGTCGGCACTCGGGGTGTAGCTTAGCCTGGTAGAGCGCTACGTTCGGGACGTAGAGGCCGGAGGTTCGAATCCTCTCACCCCGACCAATTCCCTGCCCTCGCCGCGCCGTCAGCGCGCCAGCCCGCGCCCCTTCAGGAAATCTTCCGCCACCAGCGCCGCGCCTTCCGGGCTGTGGTGCACGTCGCCGGCGATGAACAGCCGCTGCAGCGCCACGTCCTTGCCCAGCGCCTGCGCCTGCCCGAAGAAGCTGCCGAACGAGTCGTGAAAGAACCGGCAGCGCCCTTCGCAGAACTCGCGCCACAGGCGCACCTGGCGGGAATCGCGGGTGTCGTGCAGCAGTTGCGAGGGCCAGGGGTAGACACCCACCGACAGCGCGATGCCGTGGCGCGAGAGCGCCTCGTGCAGCTCCCGCATGCGCGCCAGGCTCTGCGCCACCGCCCCCTCGACGCCCATCTCGCCGTAGCCGCCGGACGCCGGGTGGTAGGTCCAGGCGCCGCGTTCGAAGCCGCGCTCGAGGTAGGCGGTGGGCGATTCGACCGGTGCCGCCGCGCCCGCGCGCCCCGACCACCGCGCCTTCAGGCCCGCCAGCCCGGCGTGAGTCAGCGGAAAGGCCCCGTAGGCGACGTCTTTCACGCGCGACAGCAGCGGGTGCTCGGCCGCCCGGCGCGCCGCCGCGGCCTCTTGCGCCTCGGAGCTGGCGGCGCTGCGCACCACGCCATCGGCATAGCGGTAGGTGAGCGCCTCGTCCTGGATGTCGCTGATGTCCACGTAGACCACCAGCTCCTTGAAGCGGTAGCCCTGCGCCAGCAGTGCTCGCACCTTCGAGAGGTAGATCGACGGGGCGTAGCTGGTGACCCCGAGGTTCGCGACGCGCTGGCCGGGCAGCGCCGCGGCGATCCGCCCGACGAAGGTCTGCTCGTACGGCAGCCCGATGCCCTCGGTGAAACTGTCGCCGATGAAGGCGAGATCGAACTGCTTCGAGTCGGCGGCCGGCGCGCCGCAGGCCGACTTGAAGCCGTGCGCATCGGTGCACATCCGGTACGAACCGCGGCCCCACGCGCCACGCCCGTCGTAGTTCGGCGCGAGCGTGTGGTGGTAGATCGGGTGCCCGATCCGGTACTTCTTCTCGAAGGACTGGCTGTCGATCGCGCCGAGCAGGCGCTCGCCGGCGAGGTAGTCGATGCCCAGCAGCAACGCCAAGGTGATCACGAGCGTCGGCGCCACCGCGCGCACCAGGCCGCTAATCCAGCGCATAGTCGACCTTGTAGTCCTTCGCGAGGCCCGCGGGCTGCTCCGCCTTGCGCAGCAGCACGTTGCCCACCACCAGCAGGTCCAGCTCGGTGCCCATGAAGCAGCGGTAGGCGTCCTCGGGCGTGGAGACGATCGGCTCGCCACGCACGTTGAACGAGGTGTTCACCAGCACCGGGCAGCCGGTCAGCGCCTTGAAGCGGCTGATCAGCCGGTGATAGCGCGGGTTGGTCTGCGCGTGCACCGTCTGCACCCGCGCCGAATAGTCCACGTGCGTCACCGCGGGGATGCTCGATCGCGGGACGTTCAGCTTGTCGATGCCGAAGAGGGCGCGCTCGGCCTCGCTCATCTCGCGACGGTGCGCCGGCGCCACGTCAGCCACCAGCAGCATGTAGGGGCTGTCGGTGTCCATCTCGAACCACTGCGCCACGTCCTCGCGCAGCACGCTCGGCGCGAACGGGCGAAACGACTCGCGGTACTTCACCTTCAGGTTCAGCAGCTTCTGCATCGACGGCGAGCGCGGGTCGGCCAGGATCGAACGCCCGCCCAGCGCCCTCGGACCGAACTCCATCCGGCCATTGAGCCAGCCGATCGCCTGGCCCTCGGCAAGGGCGCGCGCGGTGAGCTCCAGCGCCTCGTCGGGATCGTGCCGGGTGAAGACCGCGCCGCACCGTGTCAGCCGATCGACGATGTCCTCGTCGGTGTACTCCGGGCCCAGGTAGGAGCCGTTCATCCGGTCCGGCCCGCGCAGCGGCGCGCGCGGCTGGTCGAGCAGCCCGTGATAGGCGCCCAGCGCCGCGCCGAGCGCACCGCCCGCGTCGCCCGCGGCCGGCTGGATCCACAGCCGATCGAACACCTTCTCGCGCAGCAGCTTGCCGTTGGCCACGCAGTTCAGCGCGACGCCGCCGGCCAGGCAGAGCTGACGCTGTCCGGTGGATGTCGCGATGCCGCGCGCGAGCTTGAGCACCACCTCCTCGGTGACCGACTGGATCGACGCGGCGAGGTCCATCTCGCGCTGGGTCAGCGTGGACTCGGGCCGACGCGGCGGCCCGCCGAACAGCGCGTCGAAGCGCTGATTGGTCATCGTCAGGCCGGTGCAGTAGTCGAAGTAGCGCATGTCCAGCGCGAAGGAGCCGTCGTCGCGGATGTCGATCAGGTGCTCCTTGATCAGCCCGGCGTACTTCGGCTCGCCATAGGGCGCCAGGCCCATCACCTTGTACTCGCCGGAATTCACCTTGAAGCCGGTGTAGTAGGTGATCGCCGAGTACAGCAGGCCCAGCGAGTGCGGGAAATGGATCTCCCGATGCACCGTCAGACGGTGTCCGTCGCCGATCGCCAGCGACGTCGTCGTCCACTCGCCCACCCCATCGAGCGTGAGCACCGCGGCCTGTTCGAACGGCGACGGATAGAACGCGCTGGCCGCGTGGCTCAGGTGGTGCTCGGAGAACAGCAGCCGCGTGGACCAGTCGATCCGATCGCCCCAGAGGTCGGCGAGCGCACGAAGGATCACCGACTTCTGGAACAGCTTGTCCTTGATCCACACCGGCAGCGACGCGGCGAAGCTGCCGAAGCCTCGCGGCGCGAAGGCGAGGTAGGTCTCGAGGATGCGCTCGAACTTCAGGAAGGGCTTGTCGTAGAACACGACATGATCGACCTGCGCCGGGCCGATCCCGGCCTGCGCCAGGCAGTAGGCGATCGCGTTCGACGGGAACGCGGCATCGTGCTTGATGCGCGTGAAACGCTCCTCCTGCGCGGCGGCGATCACCTCGCCATCACGCACCAGGCAGGCGGCCGAGTCGTGGTAGTAGGCCGACAGGCCCAGCACGTGCATGCCCGCCCGCCCTCAGAACAAGGTGTAGATGAAGGGCGCGATCACCGAGCCCTGCGCCAGCACCAGCAGGCCACCGAGCACGACCATCACCAGGATGATCGGCAGCAGCCACAACTTCTTGCGCACCCGAAGGAAGGTCCACAGTTCCTTGATGAAGGCCATGCCGGATTCTCAGAAGGGGTTGCGATAGGACTGCGGGTCGGGGCCGGGCGGGTCGCGCGCGATCCAGTGGCTGTCGGTGGCGGAGCGCTTCAAGCGCAGCGCGTCGCGCCCGAACAGGCGCATCAGCACCGCCACCGGTGTGATCAGGCCGAAGAAGATCAGGCCGAGCACGATCGGGCTGACCACCCTGCCCATCAGCAGGCCCAGTCGGAACCACGCGCGGTTCAGGCCCGTCAGCCACGCCGGCGCGGCCACGCTCACCAGCGCCAGCGCCACCGAGATCCCTCCCGCGGCCACGCCCCAGCCCAGGCCCCAGCGCCGGCCCAGGTACCAGGCCAGCACCGCGAAGACGAGCGTGAAGAAGCCGCCGAACTTGCGGTTGCTGGGCAATGCCGGTGTGGAATCGGTCACGGTCGGAGGCGCGGTGGGCGAAGACCGCTCATCTGACCAGAACCGCCGCCGACGCGTCGCGGTACTTCCGCACGAATGCCGCTTGCGCGGTTACAGCGTCACCCCGCCGTCGACCACGAGTTCGGCGCCGGTGATGTAGCGGGCCTCGTCGCTGGCCAGGAACAGCGCCGCGTGCGCGATGTCCCAGGGGCTGCCCATGAAGCCCATCGGGCAACGCTTGTGGCGTTGCTCCACCTGCGCGGCCTTCTGCGCCTCGCTGCCCGCCATCGGCGTGCGCACGTGCGGCGTGTCGATCAGCCCCGGCAGGATCACGTTGGCGCGGATGCCCGCGCGCGCGTGCCGCCGCGCGAACACCCGGGTGAAGTGGTTCAGCGCCGCCTTCGAGGTGTAGTACGAGTAGTACGGCACGCCGCCCCAGCGGATGCTGGCGATCGACGAGATGTTGACGATCGCGCCCTTGCCCTGACGGCGCATGTGCGGCACCACCGCCTGACAGGCGAACACCACGCTCTTCAGGTTGACGTCGTGCACGCGATCCCAGCTCTCCTCGGTGAGGTCCTCGAGCTCGCTGCTCTCCTCGATGCCAACGTTGTTGTGCAGCACGTCGACCCGTCCGAAGTGCGCCACGCAGGCCTCGACCATCGCGCGCACCGCAGCCGGCCGTCGCACGTCGGTCTCGAGCGCGTGCGCCTGCCCGCCCTCGGCCGCGATCAGCGCCACCGTCTGCCCGGCGGCCGCCAGCGACCGGTCCACACAGAACACGCGGGCGCCCTCGCGGGCATACAGCGCCGCCGCCGCCTTGCCGTTGCCCCAGCCCTCGCCGATGGACCCCGCACCGGTCACCAGCACCACCTTGTCCTGCATGCGTTGCGCCATGCGCGCCCCCTGTCGTGACGGTCCGAGGCGCCATCGCTGCGCCCGCCCGGCCGATCGTCCCGATCGAGTATGGCACGCCCATTCCGGAAAGCACGGCAGCCCGGACGGGCGCCTGCCGGGATTCGGTATGGTCGCGCCCTGGCGCCGTCGGCGCCCCGCCGACTGCGCGTCCGCGGTCGTTTCCACGGAGCCCGAATCGTGTCCCAGCCCGGCTTCCGGATCCTGCCCCGGATCCACACCAGTCCCAGTCTCGTCGCGCTGTTCGACGGACTGCCCGCCTCGATCATCAGCGACAACCTGAGCCGCCTGTGCGGCACGCAGTCGCTGCGACCGGTGCACCGACCCGGCCTGACGCTGGCGGGCACCGCGCTGACGGTGCGCGTGCGCAGCGGCGACAACCTGATGATCCACAAGGCGCTGCAGCTCGCCCGCCCGGGCGACGTGCTGGTGGTCGATGGCGGTGGCGTCTGCGACCGCGCGCTGATCGGCGACATCATGAAGAACGTCGCGAAGATGCGCGGTCTCGCGGGCGCGGTGATCGACGGCGCGATCCGCGACAGCGCGGCCTTCCGCGACGACGACTTCCCCTGCTACGCGCGGGGGGTGTGCCACCGCGGCCCCTACAAGGATGGCCCGGGCGAGATCAACGTGCCGGTCTCGATCGACGGCAACGTGGTCAACCCGGGCGACATCGTGATCGGCGACGACGACGGCGTGGTGTTCATCACGCCCGCCGAGGCCGAGACGCTCGCCGCCGCCTGCCGCAAGAAGGCGGCCGACGAGGCCGCGACGCTGGACGCGATCGCGCGCGGGGCCTACGACGACGCCTGGATCGACCAGACGCTGCGCCAGAAGGGAGTGTTGCCGAAATGAGCCCGACCCGTGCGCGCGTGACGCGCTTCACCTCCTGGGTGGATGCCGCCTTCGATCAGCGCTTCGCGAGCGAGCCCCAGATCGACCTGCGGGTGCTCCCGGTCCCGCAGACGCCCCAGGCCACCTGGGCGGCGCTCGCCGACGCCCACGTCTTCCACGTCTCGGCCGCCAAGGACGAGCTGCCCAGGCACTGCCTGGTCGGTGCGGAGCTGCTCGCCCACTGCCCGTCGCTGCTGTGCGTGTCCTCGTACGGCGCCGGCTACGACCCGATCGACGTGCCCGCCTGCACCGCCGCCGGCATCGCGGTGGTCAACCAGAGCGGCGGCAATGCGGTGTCGGTGGCCGAGCACACGCTGGGCCTGATCCTCGCGATCACCCATCGGCTGGTCGAGAGCGACCGGCGGCTGCGCACCGAACGCGGTTTCTCGCGCGAGGACCTCACCGGCCGCGAGATCGCGGGGAAGACGATCGGTCTGGTCGGCATCGGCAACATCGGCCGGCGCGTGGCCGCGCTCGCCGCGGCCTTCGGCATGACGGTGCTGGCCACCGATCCGTTCGTGCCGCCCGACGAGATCCGCCGGCGCGGCGCGCAGCCGGTCGGCCTGCCCGAGCTGCTGGCCGCCTCGGACGTGGTCTCGCTGCACTGCCCGCGCGATCCATCGACGATGCGCATGATCGACGCGACCGCGCTGGCGGGCATCAAGCCGGGGGCGATCTTCATCAGCACCGCGCGCGGCGGCATCCACGACGAGCAGGCGCTCGCGCAGGCGCTGGCCAGCGGCCGCGTGGCCGGCGCCGGCCTGGACGTCTGGGACCAGGAGCCCCCGCCGCTGGACCACCCGCTGCTGCGTTTCCCGACGGTGGTGGCCACCTACCACACCGCGGGCGTCACCACCGAGGCGCGGCGCAACATGGCGCGCATCTCGGCCGATCAGATCGTCGCGCTGCTCGCTGGCCAGCGGCCGCCCCGACTGGTGAACCCGGAGGTCTGGCCGGCGTACGCGAAGCGTTTCGAAGCGGCCTTCGGGCGCGCGCCGGCGGGCTGATCGCATCGGCTACCATCGCCCTTCCAAGAGCCGTACGCACGGCCCGATTCAACCCTGGAGACCAACATGTTCAAGCAGTGGCTCAAGGCCGGCGCGCTGGTCGCGCTCGGCGCCCTCAGCGTCTGGCACGGCGCGGCCCGCGCCGCCTATCCCGACCGTCCGATCCGGATGATCATCGCCTACTCGGCGGGCGGCGGCACCGACATCATCGGCCGCGCGATCGCACCGTTCATCGAGAAGCACCTCGGACCGGGCGCGAAGATCGTCATCGAGAACCGCACCGGCGCCGGCGGCGCGATCGGCTTCCAGGCGATCGCCTCGGCGCCCCCGGACGGCTACACGATCGGCTTCATCAACACCCCGAACGTGCTGACGATCCCGATCGAGCGCAAGTCCCCGTTCACCTGGGAGAGCTTCGAGCTGCTGGGCAACATCATCGATGACCCGAGCAACTTCTCGGTGCACTCGGGCAGCACGATCACCTCGCTGGATCAGCTCGCCGCGCTCGCGCGCAGCAAGCCGGGCCAGGTCACCGTGGGCTCCACCGGCGTCGGTTCCGACGACCACCTCGCGATGATGATGTTCGAGAAGATCGCGAACGTGAAGATGAACCACGTGCCGTTCAAGGGCGCCTCGGACGTGCGAGCGGCCACGATCGGCCGCCAGATCGACGTCGCCGCGGTGAACATCGGCGAGGCGCTGCAGGCGGTCAAGGGCGGCCAGCCGCTGCGCAACTTCGGGCCGATGAGCCTCGCGCGCACCGACCTCGCGCCGGACCTGCCCACGTTCAAGGAGCAGGGCTACCCGATCGAGCTGTCCTCGCTGCGGGGCATGGCCGCGCCCAAGGGGCTGCCGGCCGACGTGCGCGAGAAGCTGGTCTCCGCGATCGCCAAGGCCGCCGCCGACCCCGAGTTCATCAAGGCCGCCCACGCCTCGTTCGCGCCGCTGCGCTACCTGGCGCCCGCGCAGTACGGCGCCGTGCTGCGCGAGGCCGAGGCGGGTTTTCGCAAGCTGTGGACCGAGATGCCCTGGGGCGAGAAGTAAGCCTCCCGCGTTCCGTCAGCCCTCAAGAGCCGGCTCGCACGGCCGATATCCCGAACAGGACGTCGACCGCGAGCCGGACATGGACAACTTGAGCACCTCCGCCGTCACCCAGGTGTCGGCCACCACGCCGGGCAGCGCCCAGTCGGCGGCCGCAATCCTCGCCTTGCGCAAGGCAATCCAGATCGAGTCCGCCGGGGCCCTGGAACTGATCGATTCGCTCCCGCCGCAGCCGGCCCTGGCCACCCGGGGCACGGTGGGGACCCGGATCAACACGTACGCCTGAACCGGCGGCTCGCCGGGCGGCGGCCCGGTGCGTGTCGACCGCGGCGCGCGAAGGCCACACCGCGCTCGCTCAACGTCGCCGCAGGTGGCGCGCCGGGTCGAGTTCATCGAGCCGGTTGACCCCCAGCATCGCCATGTCGCGCGAAATCTCCTCGCTCATCAGCCGGATCGCGTGGGCCACGCCCGCGTCGCCCGCGATCGAGGCCGCATAGGCGAAGGGCCGGCCGACGAACACGAAGCGCGCCCCCAGCGCCAGCGCCTTGAGCACATCGGTGCCCCGGCGCACCCCGCTGTCGAGCATCACCGGCAGATCCGGGCACGCCGCGACCACCTCGGGCAGCATGCGCAGCGGCGCGATCGCGCCGTCGAGTTGGCGACCGCCGTGGTTCGAGACGATCACGCCCTGCGCGCCGTGGTCGCGCGCCCGGCGCGCGTCGTCCGGCGCCAGAATGCCCTTGATCACCAGGCGCCCCTGCCACCGCGCGCGGATGCGCGCGATGTGAGCCCAGTTCAGGTGCCCGCGCGAAGCGAAGTCGCGGGCCACGTGCTTCGAGACGATGGGAGCGCCCCGGTGCGCATAGTTGTTCTCGAAGTGCGGCATGCCGTGGCGCATCAGCGTGCGCAGGAAGGTGCCGAGCAGCCAACGGGGGTGGGAGAGACCGTCCCAGGCCAGCCGCAGCGAGGGGCGCAGCGGCGTGGAGAAGCCGGTACGCACGTTGTTCTCGCGGTTGGCCGACACCGGCGTGTCCACGGTGATCACCAGCGTGGGAAAGCCCGCCGCGGCCACGCGGTCGATCAATGCCTCGATCTGCGCCACGTCGCCCGGCAGGTAGGCCTGGAACCAGGTGCCGGGGCTTTGCGCGGCCACCTCCTCCAGGCGGATCAACGACGACCCGCTCATGATCATCGGCAGTCCGGCGCTCGCCGCGCCGCGCGCGAGCACCAGGTCGCCGCGATACGCGTACAGGGCCTCGATGCCCATCGGCGCGATGCCGAAAGGCGCCGACCAGGTCTGGCCGAAGAGTTCGGTCTCGGTGCGTCGCCCCGAGATGTCGACGAGCGTGCGCGGCACGAACGCGAATTCATCGAAGGCCTCCCGGTTGTCGCGCAGCGAGCGGTTGGTCTCGACCGCGCCGGCCACGTAGCCGAAGATCGGTCGCGGCAGGTGCCGTCGGGCCGCGGGCTCGAAGTCGTCCAGGCACAGGATCGCATCGAGCCGGCGATCCCACATCGAGGCACGGGCCATCGCGCTCATGCTCAGCCCCCGATCAGATCGCCCAGCACACGCGCGGCCAGCTCGCACTGGGCGAGGCTCACGTCGCGGTGGGTCACCAGGCGCAGCGTGCGCTCGCCCAGCGCGTTGATCCACACGCCGCGCTCGCGCGCCCGCGCCGCCACCGTCGCGGCGTCCGGGGCCTCGGGCGCGAGCGTCAGCACCACGATGTTCGTCTGCACGCGGGCCGGATCGATCGACACCCGCGAACTGCCGGCGAGCACCTGGGCCAGGCGCCGCGCGTTCGCGTGGTCCTCGGCCAGACCGGCCAAATGGTGGTCCAGCGCGTGTTCGGCCGCCGCGGCCAGCAATCCGGCCTGGCGCATCGCGCCGCCCAGCATCCGGCGCTGGCGCACCGCGGCGGCGATCAGTTCGCGCGGGCCCGCCAGCAGCGAGCCCGCCGGCGCCCCCAGGCCCTTGGACATCGACACCATCACCAGGTCGAAGGGCTCGGCCAGGTCCGCGACCTCGGCGCCGCTGGCCACCGCGGCGTTCCACAGCCGGGCCCCGTCGAGGTAGGTGGCCAGGCCGCGCTGGCGCGCCGCCGCGCAGATCGCCCGGACCTCGTCCTGCGGGAACACGACGCCCCCCATCCGGTTGTGGGTGTTCTCGATCTGCACCAGCGTGGTCGGCGCGAAGATGTCCAGCGAGCGCGGCTTGATCGCCGCCAGCATCTGCGCGGCGGTGAACACGCCGCGATCGCCGATCTCGCAGGCGTGCACGCCGGCGTTGGCCGCCGAGCCGCCCGCCTCGTGCCACACCGAGTGCGCCTCGCGCGCGACGATGATCTCGTCGCCGGGCCGGGTCAGCAGGCGCAGCGCCACCTGGTTGGCCAACGTGCCGGTGGCCATCCACAGCGCGGCGGGTTTGCCCAGGCGCTCGGCGATCCGTGCCTGCAGCCGGTTCACCGACGGGTCGTCGCCGTACTGGTCGTCGCCCACCTCGGCGCGCGCGATCACCTCGCGCATCGCCGGCGTGGGTCGGGTGACGGTGTCGCTGCGAAGATCGATCGGGCTCATGTCGAAGTCTCGGGAGTGTGTTTCACTGCGGGTTGCCCATGCTGACGTTCACCGCCGCCGTCTTCTTCCTGCTGATCACCCCGGGCCCGGGCGTGCTGTCGCTGGCCGGCGTGGGCTCGGGCTTCGGCTACCGGGCCGGCGCGCGCTTCTTCGTGGGCCTGCTGATCGGCACCAACGCGGTGGCGTTGCTGGTGATCAGCGGCGTCGCGGCGCTCGCCTTGTCGGTGCCGTGGCTGCGCACGGTGCTGCTCGTCGGCTCGGTAGCCTACCTGCTCTATCTCGCCGCGCGTATCGCGATGTCGGGCTCGCGGATCACTTTCATTCACAAGCAGGATCCGCCCGGCGTCTGGAACGGCATCACGCTGCAGGCGATCAATCCGAAGGCCTACGTGGTGAACACCGCGCTGTTCACCGGGTTCCCGTTCTGGCCGGACAGCCTCGCCACCGAGACGCTGATCAAGCTGGCGATCGTCAACCTGATCTGGGTGCCAATCCACCTGCTGTGGCTGTGGTTCGGCGTCACGCTGCGCCGCCTGCAGTTGCCCAGCCGCGTCCAGACCACGATCAACATCGCGATGGCGGCCTCGATGCTCGCGGTGGTGGGCCTGGCCTTGTGGTCGCGCCGCTGAGCGCAGGGGCGCCCGTGCGGCGAGGCGCGCCGTCAGCGCGCGATCAGCGCCGGGTGCCGCCGGCGCCGGCACGGCCCGGCGCGCTCGCCCACACCGGCAGCAGCAGCAGCAGGTACAGACCCGCCGACAGGTAGAACACGTCGGTCACCGCCAGCGTCGCGGCCTGCTGGTCGATCAGCCGGTTGACGAAGCCCGCCGCCTGCTGACCGCTCAGGCCGCTGGCCCGAAGCTGTTCGAAGATCGGGTCGGCGCCGGGCATGCCCGTGCTCACCTGCTCGGTGAGCCGCGCGTGGTGGAAGGCGGCGCGCCGGTCCCACAGCGTGGTGAACACCGAGGTGCCCATCGCCCCGCCGATGAAGCGCACGAAGGTGCTCAGCCCGCCGGCGGCCGGCAGCCGCGCCGGCGGCAGGCCCGCATAGATGATCGCCTGCAGCGGAATGAAGTAGAACGCGGTCGCGACGCCCTGCAGCACGGTGGGCAGGATGATCGTCGTGATGTCGGCGTCGGTGTTGAAGCGCGATCGCAGCCACAGCACCAGCCCGTAGCCGACGAAGGCGATCGTGGTCATCAGCCGGGGGTCGATCAACCCCACCTTCCGCCCCACCCAGGGCGAGAGCATGATCGCGAAGATGCCCACCGGCGCCAGCGCGAAGCCGGCCCAGATCGCGGTGTAGCCCATGTGCTGCTGCAGCCACAGCGGCAGCAGCACCACGTTGCCGAAGAACAGGCCGTACGAGACCGAGAACGTGATCGTGCCGAGCACGAAATTGCGCTCGGCGAACAGGCGCAGGTCGACCACCGGGTGATCGTGCATCAGCTCCCAGGCGACGAAGATCACCAGGCCCACCACCGCGATCACGGTCAGCGTGACCACCTCGTCGGACTCGAACCAGTCGAGCTCCTTGCCCTGGTCGATCATCAGCTGCAGCGACCCGACCCAGATCACCAGCAAGGCCAGTCCGATGCGGTCCAGTGGCGTGGGGCCGTGCGGCGCCTCGCGACGGTGGTAGACCCACCAGGTCGTCAGCCCGGAGAAGATGCCCACCGGCACGTTGATGTAGAAGATCCACGGCCACGAGATGTTGTCGGTGATCCAGCCCCCCAGCAGCGGCCCCACCACCGGTGCGACGAGCACCGTCATGCCCCAGGCCGCCATCGCGGTGCCGGCCAGCGCGGGCGGATAGCTGCTCAGCAGCAGCACCTGCGAGAGCGGGATCATCGGACCCGCCGACAGGCCCTGCAGCACCCGGGCGAGGATCAGCAGGTCGATCGTCGGCGCCACACCGCACAGCCACGAGCACAGCACGAAGGTGAGGATGCTGGCAACCAGCAGGCGCACCTGGCCGAAGCGGCGTGACAGCCAGCCGGTCAGCGGCACCGCGATCGCATTGGCGACCGCGAACGACGTGATCACCCAGGTGGCCTGCGCGGGGCTGACCCCCATGTCGCCGGCGATCGCCGGCACCGACACGTTGGCGATCGAACTGTCGAGCACCGTCATGAACGTGGCCAGCGACACGCCGAGCGTGCCGACCACGAGGCGCGCGCCCCGCAGCGGCTCCAGCGAGGGCGCGGCGCTGGGGGTGGACACTCAGCGCCGTCCCAGGTTCTCGGCGATCACCCGGCGCACGATCTCGTCGGCGGCCTGGCGGGCGCTCTCCTCGCCACCGGCGTTCACGACGGTGGGCGGCTTGAGCACCGGCGCGAGCACCGGTCCGTCCTGGGAACGCACGTCGACGGTCGCGCGCATCGACAGCCCGACCCGCAACGGGTGCTTGGCCACCTGTGCCGGGTCCAGCGCGATGCGCACCGGCAGTCGTTGCACCACCTTGATCCAGTTGCCGCTGGCGTTCTGGGCCGGCAGCAGCGAGAACGCCGAGCCGGTGCCCGAGCCGATGCCGTCGATCTTGCCGCGGTACTCGACCTGCTGGCCGTAGACGTCGGCGAACAGGCGCACCGACTGCCCCAGGCGCAGGTGCTTGAGCTGCACCTCCTTGAAGTTCGCGTCGACCCAGACCTTGTCCAGCGCCACCAGCGACATCACCGCGGTGCCCGCCGCGACCCGCTGCCCGATCTGCACGTTGCGCCGCGCCACGTAGCCTTCGATCGGCGCGACCAGTTCGCCACGCTGCAGCGCGAGCTGCGCCTCGTGCACGCGGCTGGCCGCCCGGGCCACGCTCGGGTGGCGCTCGACGCTGGTGCCATCGGTGAGCACCTGATTGCTGGCGAGCTGCGCGCGCGCGGCGGCCAGCGCGGACTGCGCCGCGGCGAGCTGGCTGCGCAGGGTCTGCACCTGCGAGCGGGCGTGCTCCACCTCCTCGAGCGCCACCGCGCCGCTGGCCAGCAAGGGCTCGCGCCGCTCGATGTCCTGCGTCACCCGCTTCAGCTCGGCACGCAGCCGCTCGAGCTCCGCGTTGCGCACCTCCACCTGGCTGGCCAGGGTCTGGTTGTTCGCGAACAGCGTGCGCACCTCGCGCACCGTCTGCCCGAGCTGCGCCTTGGCCTGCTCCAGCGCCACCTGCGCATCGGCGGGATCGAAGCGCACCAACGTCTGGCCTGGCTTCACATGGTCGGTGTCGTCGGCGAACACCTGTGTGACCGTGCCGCTCACCTGCGGGGTGATCTGGACGATGGTGGCCTGCACGTAGGCGTTGTCGGTGCTCTCGACGTGGCTCAAGAAGTACCAGTGATACGCCGCCCAGCCCGCGCCCGCCACCACGAAGAGGGCAATGATCCAGCCCAGCACACGGCGACGAGCGCCGGACGGCACGGGCGAAGCGGGCCGAGGCGGTGGCGTCGGACCGGGTGCAGCGCCCGCGGGGGCACCCGGGCCCGGGGCACCGGGTCGGGCGGCGGCGCTGTTGTCGGGTTCACTCATGGTGTCTGCACTCCGGCCTCGGGCGGGCCTCAGGGCCCCTCGGCGACGTAACCGCCACCCAAGGCGCGAATCAGGGCGAATTGCGAATCGAGGCGACGGGCCGTCAGTTCCAGCGTCTGCTGGCGTTGCGTCAGCACCCCCGCCTGCGCGGTCAGGACCGCGAGGCGATCCCCGATGCCGGCCTTCAGCCGTTGTTCGGCCAGTGTCTGCGCGGCCTGCGCCGCCTGCTCGGCACGGGACTGCTCGTCCTGCTGGCGTGCGAGCGCACGCAGGCTGCCCAACTGGTCGGCGACCTCGCGGATCGCCTCCACCAGGGTCTGGTTGTAGGTCTCGATCGCGAGATCCACCTCGGCCTGCCGCGCCTGCAGGTTCGCGCGCAGGCGCCCGCCGTCGAACAGCGGCAGCCGGATCGCGGGACCCGCGCTGGCCTGCAGGCTGCCCGCGCGGATCAGGCGGTCCAGGCCGATGCTCGACAGCCCCACCAGCGCACCGAGGTTCACGTTCGGATAGAACTGGGTGCGCGCGAGCGCGGCGTCCTGCACCGCGCTCTCGACACGCCAGCGCGCCGCGACGAGATCGGCGCGCCGGCCGATCAGGTCCGCCGGGACCTCGGCAGGCATCGGCAGTCGCGGCGCGAGCGTCAGGCGTGGCGCGAGCTGCGCGAGCGCCGCCGGCGGTTGGGCGCTGAGGGCGGCCAGCGCGTGGCGCGCCAGCGTGATCGCTTCGTCCAACGCCGCCAGTCGCGTGCGTTGCTCGGCGATCGCGACCCGGGTTGCCTGGCTGGGCCGCTCGTCGTCCAGGCCCGCGTTGCGCCGCTGCGATTGCAGCGCCAGCACCCGTTCACGCTGCTCGAGCACCTGACGGGCGAGGTCGTGTTGCTCGATGAGCCGCGCCAGTTGCGCGTAACCGCGCGCCAGTTGGCTGGCGAGCAGGTTGCGCGCCGCATGCGCCTCGGCCTGCAAGGCGCGCTGCTGGCCCAGGGCCGATTGCAGCCCCGCCTCGTGGCGGCCGAAGAAGTCGACCTCCCAGGTCACGCCGCTCTGCACGGTGGCCAGATTGCGCACGGTGCCCGCCAGCGCGGCGGGCACGAGCCCGTGTTCGGTGAAGCGCTGCCGCGACGCATCCAGCGACAACTGCGCCATCGGTTCGGACGCGGCGCGGGCGCCATCGACGATCGCCTGGGCGCGGGTCAACCGGGCGGCGGCCACCCGAAGGCTGGGCGCCTCGGCCAGGGCCCGATCGATCAGCGCCGCCAGCGCCGGTTCGTCGAGGTCCCGCCACCAGGTCGGTGAGACGATCGGGGCGGAGACGTCCGCCTGGGCGCCCAGACGGGTCGCGTCGAGATAGGACGCGGGCGGTGCGCTCGGACCGGGTTTCGCGCAGCCGGCCACTGCCAGCACGCTCGCCACCACGAGGCCTCGCCACCCGACCGGGACGAATGCTTGTCCGAGCTTTGGTTGCATAGGCAAGCAAACAGGCGAACGATCGGTTCGGCCAGCCATCTCAGCGGGACTCCGCCACCGCCGGCGCGTTGGCCAGCATCCGCCGCAACAGCTCCTTCAGGGTTTCCCACTCGGCCCGAGAGAAGCCGCGCAGGTAGCCGTTGAGGACCTCGGCGATCGCGCCCGGGACCTTGTCCGCGGCCTGTTCGCCTTCGGCGGTGAGCTCGATGTTCACCACGCGGCGGTCCTGGGTCGAACGGCTGCGGCGTAACAGCCCCTTGGCCTCCAGCCGATCGAGCATGCGTGTCATCGCCCCGGCGTCAGCCTGGCAGACTCGCGCGAGTTCGGCCGCGGTCTGCGCGGCACCCAGCCGCAAGGTGAACAGCGGAACCCACTGCGCGTTGGTGAGGCCGTGCGGTTCGAGTCGGCTGTCGGTGGCTTGCCGGATGCCGGCCAGCACCCGGCGCATCAGGTAGCCCACGCTCTCGTCGGGGGAGTAGCGATCCGCGCGATAGAACGGCACCGACGGCGCGCCCGCGTCGTCCGCGGGGGCCAGCGCTGAGGCTCCGGCTGCGCCGGCAGAGACGGTGCGGCTCGGCGTCATGACCCGATCAATCCCCGGCGCGGATGCCGTGTTCCTTGACCACCGACGCCCAGCGCGACATCTGCGGATCGAGGAAACGGGTGAACTCTTCCGGGCTGGACGCGTGGATGTTCATGCCCTGCCCGGCCAGCCGCTCGCGAATCTGCGGGTCCTTCAGCAACTTGGAGACCTCGGCATTCATCCGGGCAAGGATCGCCGGCGGCGTCTTGGCCGGCGCGAGCAGGCCCCACCAGGCCAGTGCCTCGAACCCGGGCAGGCCCTGTTCGCTGACGGTGGGCACGTCGGGCAGCGCCGGATCGCGCTGCGCGCTGGTGACCGCCAACGGCGCCAGCACGCCACTGCGGATGTGCGGCGAGAGCAGCGCGGTGGAGGCGATCGCGATCGGCACGTGCCCGGCGATCGCGTCCTGCGCCAGCGGGCCGCCGCCCTTGTAGGGCACATGGTTCGTGGTGAACTTGCCGAGCGCGTTCATCTGCGTCATCGCCAGGTGCGCGAGGCTGCCGGTGCCGATCGTGCCGTAGGCGATCGTGCCGGGTCGCGCCTTGGCCGCCGCCACCAGCGCGCCGAAGCTGCGATAGGGCTGCGTCTGATGGGCGGTGATCACCATGGCCCCGGTGGCGATCAACATCACCGGCGCGAGATCGGCGCGGGTGTCGAACGGCATGTTCGGGATCAGGCTGGGGTTCACCGCGTGCGTGTCGAACACGAGCACGAAGGTGTAGCCGTCCGGGGGCGACTTCGCGACCATGCCGGTGCCGATCGATCCCGCGCCACCGGGACGGTTCTCGACGAGGACCTGCTGCCCCAGGGCCTTGCTCAGCGGCGGGGCGAGAAGGCGCGCCAGCAGGTCGGTGGTGCCCCCCGGCGGGAACGGCGACACGAGCTTGATCGGTCGGCTCGGCCACGCCTCGGTCTGGGCCTGGACGCCGCCAATCGCGGCGACGGCCAACCCGGCCGCCAAAGCGGACCGCCACAGCAAACGGCGATTCATGCGGGTCTCCTCGTGGGCTCGCGGGCAATCGCCCGTCGGCCGTTCTGGTCTGTGCGGTCATCTTACTGTGCGGGGGTCGCCAGGGGTACCGCTCGCGTTCCAGGCAACGCGCAAGCTTCCGTGCGCACCGGCGCGAAAGGCGCCGGCCGTTCAGAATCGCTGCTTCGCACAGGAGCCTCCGATGACCGAACGCCGCTTCCAGCAACTCGACGTCTTCACCCGCCACGCGATGCTGGGCAATCCGCTCGCGGTCGTGCTCGACGCCCAGGACCTCGACGACGCGCGGATGCAGGCCTTCGCGCGGTGGACGAACCTGAGCGAGACCACCTTCCTGCTGCCCCCCTCCGACCCGGGCGCCGACTACCGGGTGCGCATCTTCACCCCGGGCGGCGAGCTGCCCTTCGCCGGCCACCCCACGCTGGGCAGTTGCCGTGCCTGGCTGAGCGCCGGCGGGCGCCCCCTGCGCGCGGGCGAGGTCGTCCAGCAGTGCGGCGTCGGCCTGGTGCGCATCCGGATCGATGGCGACACGCTCGCCTTCGCGGCGCCACCGCTGCGCGAGTCGGCGCCCTCCGAGACGGAGCGTCGCGACGCGGCCGCCGCGCTCGGCATCGCGCCGGGAGCGATCGTCTCGGCCCGCTGGCTCGACAATGGCCCCCGCTGGCTCGCGCTGCGCCTGGCCCACGCGCAGCAGGTGCTCGATCTCGAGCCCGATCACACGCGGCTCGCCCGCCTGGCCAAGGTCGGCGTGGTCGGTCCCTGGCCGGCCGGCACCCACGAGGCGGACATCGAAGTGCGGGCCTTCGCCGCGCCGATCGGTGTGCCCGAGGACCCGGTCACCGGCAGCCTGAACGCCGGATTGGCGAGCTGGCTGATGGCCGAAGGCGTGATCGGGCCACGCTACATCGCCGCACAGGGCACCCGACTGGGGCGACGCGGCCGCGTGCACGTGCGATCCGATGGCGACACGCTGTGGATCGGCGGCGAGGTGGCGCCCTGCATCGAGGGCATCGTGCGCCTCTGAACGGGCTGCTACCCTTGGCGCTCAGACGCGGCGAGCGTCGCCGGCGCGCCCGCCGGGCCGTCGTTCACCGCACCGTCGCCGACTCCGGAGTGCCCCCGATGCCCCTGATGCCCGCCCCCTCGCTCGAACACGTCACCGACCTCACCGTGCTGGTCGACACACCGATCGAGGTGGGCGACACCGGCGCGGGACTGCGACGGCTGATCGCGATCCGCGGCGGCACGGTGCAGGGGCCCCGGCTCAATGGCCGCATCCTCCCCGGCGGGGCCGATTTTCAGCTCGTGCGTCCGGACCATGTCGCCGAGCTCGATGCCCGCTACGTGATCCAGGCCGACGACGGCACGGCCGTGTACGTGATGAACCACGCGATCCGACGGGCCAGCGCCGAGGTCACCGCACGCCTGGTGCGCGGCGAACCGGTCGATCCCTCGCTGGTCTATTTCCGCTGCACGCCCTGCTTCGAGGCGCCGCAGGGCGCGCACCGGTGGCTCGCCGAGAACCTGTTCCTGGGGGTGGGCGCGCGACGCCCCGATCGCGTCGAGCTGTCGATCTACCGGGTGGCCTGAGCCCGCCCGACGCTCGCGATCACGCGCCCGGATCGGGCGCGCGGGTGTATTCCTGGCTGCAGAAGGCCCCGCCCTGGAAGCGATCGCCGACCGGGTCGGGCGTCTCGACACGGGCGAGCACCGACGCGGCGTGGTCCTCCGAGCGGGCCCGCGGCCGATAGCCAAGTTCGAGCGCGCGGCGGTTGTCCCACCAGGCACGCGCGTTGTCGGACGCGCCGTAGAGGATCTCGTACCGCACCTCGGGATGTTCGAGACCGATCGCGATCAATTGCAGCAGGTCGTCCGGGTGCAGCCAGATCGCCAGGCGACGGCGGTCGATCGGCGCATCGCCGACGTTGCCGATGCGCAGGCAGGTCACCCGCAGGCCGTGCTTGTGCGCGTACAGGGCGCCCAGCGCCTCGCCGAACACCTTCGTGACGCCGTAGCGGCTGTCGGGCAGCACCGGCGCCGTGTGGTCGATGGTCTGCGAGCGCGGGTAGAACCCGACCGCGTGGTTCGACGAGGCGAACACCACGCGCTGCACGCCGGCCACGCGCGCCGCTTCGAACAGGTGGAAGCACCCGTCGATGTTCGCGGCCCGCACCGTCTCCCAGGGCCCCTCCACCGAGAAGCCGCCGAGGTGCACGATGCCGTCGATTCCCTGGACCGCCCGCGCCACCGCCGCCGGGTCGGTGAGGTCGGCGGCGACGAAGGTCTCGTCCGGGTGGAGATCGGCCGGCGGGCGCAGGTCCGACAGGCGAAGGCCCGGATAGCGCTGCCGCAGCCCCGGTCTCAGGCGACGACCGACGTCACCGCCCGCCCCCGTCAGCAGCACACGCATCGACGGTGCCTTCGCGCCGTACGGACCGTCGGCCTCAGGGTCCGTAGACCTTGCCGAAGCGCACCCAGTTCTTGCCGTCCCAGCGCTGCAGCTGCTGGCGCTCGATCGGGAAGAAGTCGTCCGGACCGGTCTTCACGTTGACGCCGTTCAGCAGCATCGGCAGCGTGAGGTCCAGGTTCGACGCGACCTTCATGATGTTCTCGCGCGTCAGGTTGTCCCCGGCCCGCTTGAGCACCTCGACCAGCGTCTGCGCCACCGAGTACCCGTAGACGTTGTTCGCGTCCTTCAGGTCACCCTGCGGGTAGTACTTCTGCATCCACTCGAGCCAGTCCTTGTACTCCTTGGTCGTCTGCCACTGCGGATCGGTGGGGTCCTTGATGTAGTACGCGGTCATCACGTCGACCGCGTTCTGCGGCCCGGCCGGGATGATCACCGAAGCCACCGAGGCGGACACGCCGTTCAGGTAGTGCACCGGCTTCCAGCCGATCTCGGCCGCCTTCTTGATCGCCTGCGCCGCGAACTTCGGCGTGGTGATGTTGAAGAAGGTGTCCGCACCCGAAGCCTTCAGCGTGACCATCTGGCTGTCGATCGTCGGATCGGTGACCTCGTAGCTCAGCTTGCTGACGATCATCGTCTTGGCCTTCTCGCCCAGACCGTCCTCGAAGCCCTTCAGGTAGTCCTTGCCGTAGTCGTCGTTCTGGTAAAGGATCGCGATCTTCGCGTTCGGCTTGGTCTCGAGGATGTGCTGCGCGTAGATCTTCGCCTCGCTCTGATAGCTCGGCTGCCAGCCCATCGTCCAGGGGTGACCCTTCGGATCGCCCCACTTGGTGGCGCCGGTCGCGTTGAACAGCTGCGGCACCTTCTTCTGGTTCATGTACTTGTGGATCGCCGAGTTCGGCGGCGTGCCCAGCACGTTGAACAGGAACAGCACCTCGTCCTGCTCGACCAGCTTGCGCGCCATCTCGACCGTCTTGGCCGGGTTGTAGCCGTCGTCGTACGACACCCAGTTCAGCTTGCGGCCGTTCACGCCGCCTTCGGCGTTGACCTTGGCGAAGTACGCGCCGATCGCCTTGCCGATCGTGCCGTAGGCCGAGGCCGGGCCCGAGTAGGGGCTGATCCCGCCGATCTTGATTTCCTTGTCATTGGCGCCCGTGTCGTACCTCTTCTGGGCCCAGACAGGGTTGACCATCGCGGCGGCCGCGATCGCCAGCAGACCGCCCGCCCATTGACGCTTGTTCATCGAAGTGACTCCCGATCAGAGATGTGGGTGTTCGACGGCCCGTCGCCCGGGCCGTTCGCGTGTCGAAGCGGGCATCGGCCCGACGGTCCCGACTCGCGCGGGCGAAGCTTGCCACAACCGGGCCGACGGCCCGGCAAGCCCGCATCGCGAAACCGCCCTTTCGGGCGAATCCGGCACGCCCAAAGACAAGACGCCACGAGGGCAGGTGCCGTCGTGGCGTCGGGCGGGCCGACCCGGAGGGTCGGCGTCGATCGATCAGCGGCCGTAGACCTTGCCGAAGCGGTCCCAGCTCTTGCCGTTGAAGCGGATCAGCTGTTCACGCTCGATCGGGAAGAAGTCGTCCGGACCGGTCTTCACGTTGATGCCGGGCAGCAGCATCGGCAGCGTCATGTCGAGGTTCGCGGCCTGCTTCATGATGTTCTCGCGAGTGAGCACGTTGCCCGCCTGCTTGAGCACCTGAACGACACCCTGGGCGACGTTGTAGCCGAACACGTTGGACGCGTCCTTGAGGTCGCCCGACGGGTAGAACCGACGCATGAACACCAGCCAGTCGAGGTAGGCCTGGTCATTGACCCACTGGGGATCGGTCGGGTCCTTCAGGTACTGCGTGCTGATCACACCGACCGCGTTGTCCAGCCCCGCGGGCACCAGCACCGAACCGACCGAGGCCGAGACGTTGTTCAGGTAGTGCACCGGCTTCCAGCCGATCTCGGCCGCCTTCTTGATCGCCTGCGCCGCGAACTTCGGCGTGGTGATGTTGAAGAACACGTCCGCGCCGGAGGCCTTCATCGTGACCATCTGGCTGTCGATGGTGGGGTCGGTGACCTCGTAGCTCAGCTTGCTGACGATCATCGTCTTGGCCTTGTCGCCCAGACCGTCCTCGAAGCCCTTCAGGTAGTCCTTGCCGTAGTCGTCGTTCTGATAGATGACCGCGATCTTCGCGTTCGGCTTGGTCTCGAGGATGTGCTGCGCGTAGATCTTCGACTCGGCCTGGTAGTTCGGCTGCCAGCCCATCGTCCAGGGGAAGTTCTTAGGATCGCCCCATTTCGTCGCACCGGTCGCGACGAACAGCTGCGGCACCTTCTTCTGGTTCATGTAGCGGTGGATCGCCGAGTTCGGAGGCGTGCCCAGCGTATTGAAGAGGAACAGGACTTCCTCTTCCTCGACCAGCTTGCGCGCCTGCTCGACGGTCTTGGCCGGGTTGTAGCCGTCGTCGAGCGTCACGAACTTGATCTTGCGTCCGTTGATGCCGCCCTCGGCGTTGACCTTGTCGAAGTACGCGGCGATCACCTTGCCGATCGTGCCGTAGGCCGAGGCCGGGCCCGAGTACGGCATGATGTTGCCGATCTTGATCTCCTTGTCGGTCGCGCCCGGGTCGTACTTCTTCTGCGCCAGGGCGGGGCTGATCGCGCATGCGGCAGCCGCCATCACCACCCATCGAGCCAGATGCCTACGGTTCATCTCGTGTCTCCTGTGTCATTGGTACCGGACCACCACCGCGCCCGGCGCACCTGCGCCGGGGCTCCTCGTTCCCGCGAGCCCGAAGGCCCGCTGACGAAATCACTTAACGCCGGACCCTGGTCGCCCGGCTATTGGGGTAAACCCTCGCCGGTCACTTGGAACCGGCCGAGCGCCCGAACCCGTGGAAGATCTTCAGCACCAGCCCCATCACGCCGGTGGGCATCAGGTACATGAAGATGATCAGGAACACACCGTAGATCGCCCAAGGCGCCGACTTGGAGATCTCGTCGGCGATGTTCGGCACGAACTGGATGAAGATCGCGCCGAAGATCGCGCCGGGGATCGACGCCAGCCCGCCGATCACCACGCCGACCAGGAAGGTGATCGACAGGAAGACCGTGAAGCTGTCGGGCGCGACGAACGCGACCACGATCGCGCCCAGCGCCCCGGCCACCCCGGTGAACGCGGCCGAGACCCCGAACGTGATCGTCTTGAAGACCGGCAGGTTGATCCCCATCGCGGCGGCGGCGATCGGGTGGTCGCGGATCGCGACCAGCGCGCGCCCGACACGGCTGCGCAGCAGGTTCCAGGCGATCAGGAACATGATCAGCGCGACGAACAGCGAGAAGAAGTACAGCCAGCGATCGGCATTCAGCGGCGAGCCGAACAACTCGAACTGGAAGGGCGGCTCGGGCTTGGCCAGCACGATGCCTTGAACCCCGCCGGTGAAGCCCTCGATCTTCTTGTACTTCAGCAGCTGCGGCACCGCCAGCGCGAGCGCGAACGTGGCCAGCGCGAGGAAGTGCCCCTCCAGCCGCAAGGCCGGGAACCCCATCAGCACGCCGAACGTGAAACAGACCAGCGCGGCGATCGGCAACGTCGCCCAGTACGGCATGCCGGCCTGGTCCATCAGGATCGCCGTGCTGTAGGCGCCGATCGCGTAGAACGCGCCGTGGCCCAGCGAGAACTGCCCGTTGTAGCCGGTCAGGATGTTCAGGCCCAGCACCGCGATCGCGTAGACGATCACCAGGTTGAACTGGAACACCCGGTAGTTCTTGACCAGGAACGGCAGGATGCACAGCACCAGCAGCGTGACGATGCTGATGACCCAGATCCACTTGCGGTCGATCGTTTTCATACGCGCGTCACCAGGACTTTGCCGAACAGGCCGTTCGGCTTGAGGGTAAGCGTGCCGACGATGAGGATCAGCGCGACGGTGAGCTTCAGTTCGGTGCCGATCACGTACGCCCCGAGCAGGTTCTCGAGCACGCCGACGATGAAGCCGCCGATCACCGCGCCCCACGGGTTGTCGATGCCGCCCAGCAGCGCGCCAGCGAAGCCGTACAGCAGGATGCCGGACATCATGTTCGGATCGAGGTAGACCACCGGCGCGACCATCATGCCGGCGACCGCGCCAATCGCGGCGGCCAGGCCCCAGCCCATCGCGAGCATCCACGACACCCGGATCCCGACCAGCCGGGCCGAATCGGGGTTCTGCGCGGCCGCGCGCATCGCCAGCCCGATCGGGGTGAACCGGAAGAACGAGAACAGCAGCGCCAGCACCACCAGCATCACGATGATCGAGCCGATCTCGTGCGCGTTGAAGTACTTGGTGACGTAGAACGCGTCCTTCGGGAACGGCGACGGGAAGGCCTTGATCGTGTGCTCGAAGATCCAGCCGGCCAGCGCGTTGAAGATCACCAGCAGGCCGATGAACACGATCACGTTGGTCAGCGCGGGGGCCTTCTCGACCGGCTTCAGGATGATCCGCTGGATCAGCAGCCCGCCGACGAAGGAGATGCCCACCGTCAGGAAGAAGGCCGCCCAGTACGGCATGCCCGACTGGATCAGCGCCCAGCCGATGAACGTGCTGAACGTGGCCATCTCGCCCTGGGCGAAATTGATGTGGTGGGTGGCCTGATAGATCATGACCAGCGCCAGCGCCACCGAGGCGTAGATGCCCCCGTTGGCCAGTCCGGCGAAGATCTGATGAAGGAACGCTTCCATGGATGCCTTCCGAAGTCTGTCTCAGTAACCGAGGTAGGAGCGACGCACGGTCTCGTCGTTCTTGATCGTCTCGCTCGGGCCGGAGATGGCGACACGACCGGTCTCGAGCAGGTAGGCGTCATCGGCGAGGTCGAGCGCGATCGATGCGTTCTGCTCCACCAGCAGCATGCTCACCTTGTCCTGCTGGTTGATCTCCCGCATGATCCGGAAGATCTCGGCGACGATCAGCGGGGCCAGGCCGAACGAGGGCTCGTCCAGCAACAGCAGCCGCGGCCGCAGCATCAGTGCCCGACTGATCGCGAGCATCTGCTGCTCGCCGCCCGACAGCGTGCCGGCCTGCTGCTGGCGGCGCTCCTTCAGCCGCGGAAAGCGCGTGTACATGCGCTCCATGTCGGCCTCCACCTCGGCCTTGTCCTTGCGCGTGAACGCGCCCAGCCGCAGGTTCTCCTCGACGGTGAGCATCGTGAACGTGCCGCGCCCGTCGGGCACGTGGCCCACGCCCATCCGCACGACGCTCTCGGTGGCCTTGCCCACCACCTCCTGGCCGTCGATCTTGATGCTGCCGGTGGTCTTCACCGTCTGGCACAGCGCGCGAAGCGTCGTGGTCTTGCCCGCGCCGTTGGCGCCGAGGATCGTGGTGATCTTGCCCTGTTCGAGCGAGAAGCTGACGCCGAACAGCGCCTGCGTCGCGCCGTAGGACGCCGTCAGGTTGGTGACTTCAAGCAGCTTTGGCATTGGCGGGCGCCCCAAGGTACGCGGCGATCACGTCGGGATGATTCTGGATGTGCGTCGGCGTGCCCTCCGCGATCTTCTTGCCGAAGTTCAGCGCGACGATGTGATCGGACACCGACATCACCAGGCTCATGTGGTGCTCGACCAGCAGCACCGTGATGTTCAGTCGTTGCACGACGTCGCGGATCAGGTCGCCCAGGCCATCGAGTTCCTCGTGGTTCAGGCCGGCCGCCGGTTCATCGAGCAGCAGCAGCTTCGGGTCGGAGGCGAGCGCGCGGGCGAACTCCACCCGCTTCTGGATGCCGAACGGCAGATCGCCGGCGGCGCGCTGCGCGAACGGCTCGAGCTTCAGGTAGCTCATGATCTCGTGGGCGCGTGCGCGCAGCCGCTCCTCCTCGGCGCGAACCGACGGCAGCCACAGCGCGCTGGACACGAAGCCCGAGCCCGAGCGGCAATGCGCGCCGATCATCACGTTGCGCTCCACGGACATCGTCCGGAACATCGCGAGGTTCTGGAAGGTGCGTCCGATGCCGAGCGCCGCGATCTCGTGCACGGGCGTCGCGGTGATCGACTTGCCTTCGAAGATCAGGTCGCCTTCCTGATAGTTGTACAGGCGACTCAGGCAGTTGAACAACGTGGTCTTGCCGGCGCCGTTGGGGCCGATCAGCCCGCAAACGCCGCCGTAAGGCACGTCGAAGCTGACCGAGTCGAGCGCGACCACCCCGCCGAAGCGGACGGTGATGCCGCGCACGCTGAGCAGTGCGTCGTTTGCCACCTGTCTCTGTCTCCCCCGGAACGCTGTGCGTCCCGACGATCGTTGTCATGGCGGGCCGCCCCGCGAGACCCGCAGTTATACGGATGTCTCGCCTTGCGCGCAAGCGCACCCGGCATTCCCGCGGCGGCCTGGTCGCCCCCCTGGCACCGGCGCGCGACGCCTGCGATGATCGTGCTCCACGCGAAGCGACACCCGCGCCTATCGCCCCCGACACGAGCGCCCGCCATGAGCCAGGACCGCACCGATTCGTACAAGCTCACCTATTCGACGATGTTCGATCCGCCGGCGTCGCTGCACGAGCGCTTCGAGCGGGCGGTGGCCGCGCTGCCCTCGCGCGAGGGCGCCGATCACCCGATGTGGATCGGGGGTCGCGCGGTGGGCGGCCACAGCCGCTTCGAGACGCGCTCGCCGATCGATCGCGACCGAGTCCTCGGCCGCTTCGTCTCGGCCGATGGCGCGGCCGTCGCCGACGCGGTCGGCGCCGCGCACGCCGCGTGGCGCGGCTGGGCCGCGACGCCCTGGACCGAGCGCGTGCGGCTGTTGCGCCGGGCGGCGGCCTTGATCGAGGAGCGCGTCTACGACATCGCCGCGGTGGTGGCGATGGAGGTGGGCAAGAACCGGATGGAGTCGATCGGGGAGGTGCAGGAAACCGCCGACCTGATCACCTGGTACTGCGACCAGATGCAGGCGAACGAAGGCTTCATCCTGCGCCTGCCGAACGACCCCCTGCCCGGCTGGAGCAGCCGCAACGAGACCCGCCTTCGCCCGCACGGGGTCTGGGCGGTGATCGCCCCGTTCAACTTCCCGGTCGCGCTGGCGGGCGGCCCGATCGGCGCGGCGCTGGTCACCGGCAACACCGTGGTGTTCAAGGTCGCGCGCGACACCGCGTGGAGCGGCACCGAGCTGATGGCGGTTTTCCGCGACGCGGGCCTGCCGGACGGGGTCGTCAATCACGTCACCGGCGACGGGGCCGAAGCCGGCGCCGCGCTGGTGGCCGATCCGCGGATCGCCGGCGTCACGTTCACCGGTTCCCACGAGGTGGGGATGGCGATCGCCGGCCGCATGGCGCAAGGCCCCTGGCCGCGGCCGTGCATCGCCGAGATGGGCGGCAAGAACGCGGTGGTGGTGAGCCGCCGCGCGGATCTGGCGCGCGCGGCCACCGGCATCGTGCGCTCGGCCTTCGGCCTGCAGGGCCAGAAGTGCTCGGCATGCTCGCGCGTGTACGTCGAACGCGACGTCGGCGCCGAACTTCGCGCCCGGATGATCGAGGCGACCCGCGCGATCTCGGTCGGCGATCCGACGCGGCGCGAGCACTGGATGGGGCCGGTGATCAACGAGGCCGCCTTCGATCGCTATGGGCGCTGCGTGAGCCAGTTGCGCCAGCACGGGCGCGTGCTGGTCGGGGGCGAGTCGCTGAACACCGGAGACCGAGCCCGTGGCTGGTTCGTCGCGCCCACGATCGGCGAGGCGGCCTTCGACTACCGGCTATGGCGCGAGGAGAAGTTCATCCCGCTGGTGCTGGTCGGCGACGTCGACAGCGTCGACGAGGGGATCGATCGCGCCAACGAATCGCCGTTCGGATTGACGGCCGGTTTCTATGGCGCCGTCGACGAGATCGAGCCGTTCCTGGAGCGCATCGAGGCGGGGGTCACCTACGTGAACCGGCCGCAGGGCGCCACCACCGGCGCCTGGCCCGGCTATCAACCCTTTGGCGGCTGGAAGGGCAGCGGCAGCACCGGCAAGGCGATCGGGTCGTACTGGTATCTGCCTCTGTATCTGCGCGAGCAGTCGCGCACGATCGTCGACTGAGGGGCCGGGGAGCGCCGGCACGACGGGCCGGCGCAGGCGCGCGGCCCATCGGGCGGCGTCGGTTACAGCGGCTTCTTGATCAGATTGGCGATCTCGCCGATCACGCCGCGCCGGAACGCGAGCACGCAGACGACGAAGATGATGCCCTGGGCCACGGTGACCCAGGCGCCGAGTTGCGCCAGGTAGTTCTGCATCGTGATGATGATCGCCGCCCCGACCACCGGCCCGAACAGCGTGCCCAGGCCGCCCAGCAGCGTCATCAGCACGACCTCGCCGGACATCGACCAGTGCACGTCGGTGAGCGAGGCGAGCTGGAAGACGAGCGATTTCATGCCGCCGGCCAGCCCCGCCAGCGTCGCCGACAGGATGTAGGCCACCAGCTTGTAGCGGTCGGTGTCGTAGCCGAGCGAGAGCGCGCGCGGCTCGTTCTCGCGGATCGCCTTGAGCACCTGCCCGAACGGCGAGTGCACGATCCGTGAGATCAGCATGAACGCCGCCAGGAAGATGACCAACACCACGATGTACATCGAGACGTTGTCGGAGAGGTCGAACAGGCCGAAGAGCTTGCCCCGGGGCACCGCCTGGATGCCATCCTCGCCGCCGGTGAACGGCGCCTGCAGGTAGAAGAAGAACACCATCTGCGAGAGCGCCAGCGTGATCATCGCGAAGTAGATGCCCTGGCGACGGATCGCGAGCAGGCCGGTGACCCAGCCGAGCAGCGCCGAGCAGCCGGTGGCGAAGATCAGCGCGAGCTCGGGCGTGAAGCCCCAGACCTTCGCCGAGTGCGCCGCGGCGTAGCCCGCGGTGCCCAGGAACATCGCGTGCCCGAACGACAGCAGCCCGCCGAAACCGATCAGCAGGTTGAAGGCGCACGCGAACAGCGCGAAGCACATCACCTTCATCAGGAACACCGGGTAGACCACCAGCGGCGCGAGCGCGAAGAATCCGGCGAGGATCAGGAACGCGATCTTCTGGTGGCCGAGGCCGGCACCCGACATCGACGGGGCCGCCAACGGGGCGGTGGAGGTGGCCATGCGGTGCTCCTTACTTCTGGGTGCCGAACAGGCCGGCGGGCTTGATCAGCAGCACGATCGCCATGATCACGAAGATCACGGTGTTCGAGGCCTCCGGGTAGAAGACCTTGGTCAGGCCCTCGATCAGGCCCAGGCCGAAGCCGGTGATGATCGAGCCGAGGATCGACCCCATGCCGCCGATCACCACCACCGCGAACACGACGATGATCAGGTCGGCGCCCATCTGCGGGCTCACCTGGTAGATCGGGGCGGCCATCACGCCGCCCAGCGCGGCCAGTCCGACGCCGAAACCGTAGGTGAGCGTGATCATCCGCGGCACGTTGACGCCGAAGGCCTGCACCAGCGCCGGGTTCTCGGTGGCCGCCCGCAGGTAGGCGCCCAGCTTGGTGCGCTCCATCACGTACCAGGTGCCCAGGCACAGCACCAGCGACGCGACGATCACCCACGCCCGGTAGTTGGGCAGGAACATGAAGCCCAGGTTCTTGCCGCCGGTGAGCTCCGGCGGAATCGGATAGGGCATGCCCGAGGAGCCGAACTCGTTGCGGAACAGGCCCTGGATGATCAGCGCCATGCCGAAAGTGAGCAACAGGCCGTACAGGTGGTCCAGCTTGTAGAGCTTGGACAGCATGTAGCGTTCCATGAGGATCCCGGTCGCCCCCACCACCACCGGAGCGATCAGCAGGGACGGCCAGTAGCCGAGTTCCAACTTGTTCAGCACCAGGTACGCCACGAACGCGCCCATCATGTACTGGGCGCCGTGCGTGAAGTTGATGATGTTGAGCAGGCCGAAGATGACCGCGAGGCCCAGCGACAGCAACGCGTAGAACGAGCCGTTGATCAGCCCGATCAGCAGTTGCCCGAACAGGGCCTGGGTGGGGACGCCGAAGATCTCCATGGAAGCCGCCGATGCGCCTTACTTCTTCGCGACCAACGGGCAGTTGCCCTGGTCCATCGGACGGAACGCCTGGTCGGCGGGGATCGTCGCACGCACCTTATAGTAGTCGTACGGGCCCTTCGACTCGGCCGGCTTCTTGACCTCGACCAGGTAGGCCGGGTGCAGCTTGCGGCCATCCGGACGGATCGTGCCCTTGCCGAACAGCACGTCGTCGGTGGGCATCTCCTTCATCTTCGCGACGACCTTGGCACCGTCATCGCTCTTGAGCGCCTCGACCGCCTTCAGGTAGTGCAGCGTCGCGCCGTACACCCCGGCGTGAACCATCGACGGGTACTTGCCACCCATCTGCGCGGCAAAGCGCTTGGTCCAGGCGCGGGTCTGGTCGTTCAGGTCCCAGTAGAAGGTCTCGGTGAAGATCAGGCCCTGGGCCTTGGCCAGGCCCAGCGCGTGCACGTCGGGCAGGAACACCAGCAGGCCCGCCAGGTTCTGACCACCGGACGTGATGCCGAACTCGGCGGCCTGCTTGATCGAGTTCTGCGTGTCGCCGCCGGCGTTGGACAGGCCGATGATCTTGGCCTTGGACGCCTGTGCCTGCAGCAGGAACGAGGAGAAGTCCTGCGTGTTCAGCGGGTGGCGCACCTTGCCGACCACCTTGCCGCCGGACTTCAGCACCACCGCCTCGGTGTCGCGCTCGAGCGCGTGGCCGAAGGCGTAGTCGGACGTCAGGAAGAACCAGGAATCGCCGCCGGTCTTCACGATCGCCGAACCGGTGGCATTGGCCAGCATCCAGGTGTCATAGGTCCAGTGGATGGTGTTGGGCGAGCAGTCCTTGCCGGTGAGGTCGGACGTGGCGGCGCCGGAGTTCAGCATCACCTTGCCCTTCTCGCGCACGACCTGGTTCACGGCCAGCGCCACCGACGAGGTCGGCACGTCCAGCAGCACGTCGACCTTGTCGGTGTCGATCCACTTGCGCGCGATGCTCGAGCCGATGTCCGGCTTGTTCTGGTGGTCGGCGGAGATGATCTCCACCTTCAGGCCCTTGCGCGCCGCGCCGAAGTCCTCGACGGCGAGCCGGGCGGCCACCACCGAGCCCTGCCCGGTGATGTCGGCATACAGACCGGACATGTCGTTCATGACACCCATCCGGATCACGCCATCGGAAATCTGGGCCTGCGCGGCCGTGGCGCCCAGCGCGAACGCCGCCGAAACCAACGTGGAAACCAGTGTGCGCTTGATCATCTCTGCTCCTAGCGAATTCGCTCTGTTGGCGACGTGTTGACGAATCGACCGATCGGGTGGCGTTCAGACGCCGAGGTACTCGTGCAGCATGTCCATCTTCGCGTCGAGTTCGCTGGCACGGAAGCCCTCGACGATTCGGCCATGCTCCATCACATAGAACTGGTCGGCCAGCGGCGCGGCGAAGCGGAAGTTCTGCTCGACCATGATCACCGTGAAGCCGCGCTCGCGCAGCGTGCGGATCATCCGGGCCAGGGCCTGGACGATCACCGGCGCGAGGCCTTCGGAGATCTCGTCGAGCAGCAGCAGCCGCGCGCCGGTGCGCAGGATGCGCGCCACCGCCAGCATCTGCTGCTCGCCGCCGGACAACCGGGTGCCCTGGCTGCCGCGACGCTCCTTCAGGTTCGGGAACATCGCGTAGATCTCGTCCAGGCTCATGCCGCCGGAGCTGACCTGCGGGGGCAGCATCAGGTTCTCCTCGCACGACAGGCTCGCGAAGATGCCCCGCTCCTCGGGGCAGTAGCCCAGGCCGAGCTGCGCGATCTTGTGCGGGGGCAGGTTCACCGCCTCGGTGCCGTTGATCATGATCGAGCCGGTGCGCCGTCCGACCAGCCCGAGGATCGCCTTCAGCGTCGTGGTGCGCCCGGCGCCGTTGCGCCCGAGGAGCGTGACCACCTCGCCCTTGTTCACCCGCAGGTCGACGCCGTGAAGGATGTGCGACTCGCCGTAGAACGCGTGCAGGTCGGTGATCCGCAGGAATTCGACGCCCTCAGCCATGCGCGCCCCGCAATTCGGTTGCCTCACTGCCCATGTACGCTTCCAGCACCTGCGGATCCTTCGAGACGGTTTCGTAGGGGCCCTCGGCGATCACCTGCCCGCGCTGCAGCACGCTGATGCAGTCGGCGATGCTCGAGACCACGTTCATGTTGTGCTCGACCATCAGGATCGTGCGGTTCGCGGCCACCTTCTTGATCAGCTGCGTGACGCGCTCGACGTCCTCGTGGCCCATGCCCTGGGTGGGCTCGTCCAGCAGCATCAGCTCCGGCTCGGTCGCCAGCGTGGTGGCGATCTCCAGCGCGCGCTTGCGCCCGTACGGCAACTCGACGGTGACGGTGTCGGCGTACTCGCGCAGACCCACGGTCTCGAGCAGTTCCAGCGCCCGCGCGTGCAGGGTCTCGAGGCTGCGTTCGGACTTCCAGAAGTGGAAGGAGGTGCCGAGCTCGCGCTGAAGACCGATGCGCACGTTCTCGAGCACCGTCAGGTGCGGGAACGTGGCCGAGATCTGGAAGGAGCGCACGATGCCGCGGCGCGCCGTCTGCGCCGGCTTCTCCTGGGTGATGTCCTGGCCCTTGTAGAGGATCTGGCCCCGGGTGGGAATCAGGAACTTCGTGAGCAGGTTGAACACCGTGGTCTTGCCGGCGCCGTTCGGGCCGATCAGCGCATGGATATGGCCACGCTGAACCTTCAGGTTCACGTCATTGACCGCGACGAACCCCTTGAATTCCTTCACGAGGTTGCGCGTCTCTAGAATGATGTCGTCAGCCATCCGTGTGTTTTTCTGGTGAGGCGCCGATGGCACCGGCCGAGCTGTCTCCGGGACCCCGCCCTGGTCGGGGAAGGCGGATTATGTCCAAACCCGGGCGGCGAGGCAACGCGACCCCACGGCGCGCTCGGTGAATGCCCATTCACCGAGCGCACGCCGGCGGCGAACGTCGATTCAGTGGTTGTCCCGGGGCACCCCGTGAACCCTGTCGATGCGCTGGTATTTCACCGCGAAGTCCAGGCACCCCCCGTCCTGGAGCTGGCCCACGTACTTGCGCTGGAGTTCCTGCCAGGGCGTCTGGCTGACGAGCTCGGGGGCCTGCCAGGCGTCGCGACGCCGAGCGAGTTCGTCATCGCCGATCAGCATGTCGGCGCGGCGTCGTTTCAGGTCGATGCGCACCCGATCGCCGGTCTTCAGCAAGGCGAGACCACCACCCACCGCCGCCTCGGGCGACGCGTTCAGGATCGACGGACTGGCCGAGGTGCCCGACTGACGACCGTCACCGACGCAGGGCAGCATCGTGATGCCCTGGCGCACCAGGGCGTCGGGCGGCAGCATGTTCACCACTTCGGCGGCGCCGGGGTAACCCACCGGACCGACACCCCGGATGAACAGCAGGCAGTCGGCGTCGATCGCCAGCGAGGGGTCGTTGATCCGGGCGTGATAGTCCTCCGGCCCCTCGAAGACGATCGCGCGGCCCTCGAAGGCGCCCTCGTCCCCGGGTCGCTCCAGGTAGCGGCTGCGGAACTCCGGGGAGATCACCGAGGTCTTCATCACGGCGGAGTCGAACAGGTTGCCCGAGAGCACCGCGAAGCCGGCCTGCGGCAGCAAGGGCTTGTCGTACGCGCGGATCACGTCGGTGTTCGAAGTGGCGGTGTCGCGATAGCACTCGCCGATCGTGCGTCCGGAGACGTTCAGGGCCTCCGGGCGCAGCTTGCCCGCCTTGAGCAGCTCGTGCATCACCGCGGGCACGCCGCCCGCCCGATGGAACTCCTCGCCGAGGTACTGCCCGGCGGGCATCAGGTTGACCAGCAGCGGGATGTCGTAGCCGATCGCGTCCCACTCGCGGATGTCCAAGGGCACCCCCATGTGACGCGCGATCGCGTTGACGTGTGGCGGACAGTTGGTCGACGCCCCCAGCGCGCTGGCGGCGACGATCGCGTTCTCGAAGGCCGCGCGGGTCATGATCTTCGAGGGGCGAAGGTCCTCGTGGACCATCTCGACGATGCGACGCCCGGTGTAGTAGGCCATCTGGGCGCGCTCCCGGTACGGCCCCGGGATCGCGGCGCAACCCGGCAGGGACATCCCGAGCGCCTCGGCGACGCTGTTCATCGACAGCGCGGTGCCCATCGTGTTGCAGTGCCCCACCGACGGCGCGGCCGAGGCGACCATCGCGAGGAACTGGTCGTAGTCGATGCGCCCGGCGGCCAGTTCCTGCCGGGCGTACCAGACCACCGTGCCGGACCCGGCCAGGCCGTTGTTGTAATAGCCGTTGAGCATCGGCCCGCCGGAAAGCACGATCGCCGGCAGGTCGACGGTGGCCGCGCCCATCAGCATCGCCGGGGTGGTCTTGTCGCAGCCGGTGGTCAGCACGACGCCGTCCAGGTGATAGCCGTACAGCACCTCGACCAGCGACAGGTAGGCGAGGTTGCGGTCCAGCGCCGCCGTGGGGCGCTTGCCGGTCTCCTGGATCGGGTGCACCGGGAACTCGATCGGGATGCCGCCGGCGTCGCGGATCCCGTCGCGCACCCGCTGGGCGAGGTCGAGGTGATGCCGGTTGCAGGGGGAGAGGTCGCTGCCGGTCTGGGCGATGCCGATCACCGGCTTGCCGCTGGTGCGTAATTCCTCCAGCGTCAGCCCGAAATTCATCATCCGCTCGAGATACAGCGCGGTCATGCCCGGGTTGTCCGGGTTGTCGAACCATGCCCGCGAACGCAGCCGGGGCCGCTTGCCGCTCCCGCCTTGATTGCCGTCGTCAGCCATCCTGCCGTCTCCTGTTCCTGGTGGCTCGCGAGTGTAGCAAGCACCCACCGCCGGCCCCGGCACCCGCCGCGAACGCCCCGGTCCGGGCGACCGGGCGTCGGTTCCTCGCCCTGTCTGCGGCCGTTCGTCTCCCCGCGGGCGGCCGTCTGTCCAATGTCCGACCGGCGCCCCTTATGTCAGGCGCCGGGGCGCCGCATTATCACGATCACCAGACAAGGGTCATACCAGAACAAAACGCCAACCATGGCCGCTGCCACGCTTCCGACCGCGAATGCCGAGCCCGTCGTGCTCGCCGGGCTCGCCCGCGCGCTCGTCCAGCACCAGATCCTGCGCCCCGACCAGGCCGTTGCACTGCAACGCAAGGCCGAGGCCGCCGGCATCCGTTTCATCGACGAGCTGATCGCCAGCGGAACGGTCAACGCCAAGCAGATCGCGCGATTCGCCGCGGAGACCTTCGGGCACCCGCTGCTGGACATCGCGACGGTGGACTTCCAGACGGTCCCCGGCGACCTGATCGACCGCAAGCTGGCGGCCGAGACACGGATGATCGCGCTCGGCAAGCGCGGCACCCGGCTCTCGGTCGCGATCTCCGACCCCACCGACACCCAGTCGCTGGACCGGATCAAGTTCCAGACACAGTGCACCGTCGACCCGGTGGTCGTCGAGCACGACAAGCTCGTCAAGCTGGTCGAGAAGCACGAGAAGACCGCGAACCAGCAGCTCTCCGACCTCGTCGACGAGAGCCTGGACGTCGACCTGAGCGCGGGCGAGGCGCCCGCCGCCGCGCTGGAAGCCGCCGCGGAAGTCGACGACGCCCCCGTCGTTCGCTTCCTCCAGAAGATCCTGATGGACGCGATCAACGCCGGCGCATCCGACCTTCACTTCGAGCCCTACGAGAAGTTCTACCGGATCCGCCTGCGGATCGACGGCGAACTGCGCGAGTTCGCCCAGCCGCCGCTCGCAATCAAGGAGAAGCTCGCCTCCCGGATCAAGGTGATCTCGCGGCTGGACATCTCCGAGAAGCGGATTCCCCAGGACGGCCGGATGAAGCTGGCGCTGTCGCCATCGAGGGCGATCGATTTCCGGGTCTCGACGCTGCCGACGCTGTTCGGCGAGAAGATCGTGATGCGGATCCTGGACCCGTCGTCGGCGAAGCTGGGCATCGACGCGCTCGGCTACGACCCGGACCAGAAGGAACTGCTGCTCAACGCGGTGTCGCGACCGTACGGGATGGTGCTGGTGACCGGACCGACCGGCTCGGGCAAGACCGTGTCGCTGTACACCTGCCTGAACATCCTGAACCAGCCCGGCGTGAACATCTCGACCGCGGAGGACCCCGCCGAGATCAACCTGCCGGGCATCAACCAGGTCAACGTCAACGACAAGGCGGGCCTGACCTTCGCGGCGGCGCTGAAGGCCTTCCTGCGGCAGGACCCGGACGTGATCATGGTCGGCGAGATCCGCGACCTGGAGACCGCCGACATCTCGATCAAGGCGGCCCAGACGGGCCACATGGTGCTGTCGACGCTGCACACGAACGACGCGCCGACCACGCTGACGCGGATGATGAACATGGGCATCGCGCCCTTCAACATCGCGTCCTCGGTGATCCTGATCACCGCGCAACGTCTGGCGCGCCGGCTGTGCAACTGCAAGCAGCCGGCCGAGCTCGACGAGGACGCGCTGCGACAGGCCGGCTTCACCGACGAGGACCTCGACGGCACCTGGCAGCCGTTCCGACCGGTGGGCTGCGAGCGTTGCGGCGGTGGCGGCTACAAGGGCCGGGTCGGCATCTATCAGGTGATGCCGATCAGCGAGGAGATCCAGCGGATCATCCTGTCCAACGGCAACGCGATGCAGATCGCCGAGCAGGCCAAGCGCGAGGGCGTTCGCGATCTGCGGCGATCGGGTCTGCTCAAGGTGAAACAGGGCCTCACCACGATCGAGGAAGTCCTGGGCGTGACCAACGAATGAGCATGAGAGAGGCGTAGCGAAATGGCGACCAAGGCAATGACCGCGACCCAGGTCAAGGAGTTCACCTTCCTGTGGGAAGGCCGTGACCGCGCCGGCAAGACGATCCGCGGCGAGATGCGCGCGGGCGGCGAGGCGGTGGTGAACTCGACCTTGCGCCGCCAGGGCGTCATGGTGACCAAGATCACCAAGCGGCGCTACAAGAAGGGCAAGAAGATCACCGAGAAGGACATCACGCTGTTCACCCGGCAGCTGGCGACGATGCTGCGCTCCGGTGTGCCGCTGCTGCAGGCCTTCGACATCGTCGCCAAGGGCACCGAGAACAGCTCGGTGGCGCGACTGTTCACCGACATCAAGGGCGACGTCGAGACCGGCACCGCGCTGTCACAGGCGTTCCGGAAGTACCCGCTGTACTTCGACGCGCTGTTCTGCAACCTGGTGGGCGCCGGCGAACAGGCCGGTATCCTCGACGACCTGCTCGACCGCCTGGCGACCTACAAGGAGAAGATGCAGGCGATCAAGGCGAAGATCAAGTCGGCGCTGTTCTACCCGACCGCGGTGGTGATCGTCGCCGCGCTGGTGCTGACCGTGATCATGCTGTTCGTGATCCCGGCGTTCAAGGGCGTGTTCGAGGGCTTCGGCGCGAACCTGCCGGCGCCCACGATGATGGTGATCGCGATGTCGGACTTCTTCATCGCGTACTGGTACCTGATATTCGGCATCACGTTCGGCACCGGCTATTTCTTCATGCAGGCCTGGAAGCGCTCGACGAAGGTGCAGATCGCGATGGATCGCTTCATGCTGAAGGTGCCCATCTTCGGCGACGTGATCCGCAAGGCGACGATCGCGCGATGGCTGCGCACGCTGTCGACGATGTTCGCCGCCGGCGTACCCCTGGTCGAAGCGCTGGACTCGGTGGGCGGCGCCTCGGGCAACTGGATCTACATGAACGCCACCAAGAAGATCCAGCAGGAGGTCTCGACCGGCACCAGCCTGACCGTCGCGATGCAGAACGCCAACGTGTTCCCGAACATGGTGATGCAGATGGCGGCGATCGGCGAGGAGTCCGGCTCGCTGGACGCGATGCTCGGCAAGTCGGCCGACATCTTCGAGCGCGAGGTCGACGACGCGGTCGCCAGCCTGTCGAGCCTGCTCGAGCCGCTGATCATGGTGTTCCTCGGCGTGCTGATCGGCGGCCTGGTCGTCGCGATGTACCTGCCGATCTTCAAGCTGGGCCAGGTCGTCTGACCCTCGCCCGCCGCACGACACCCCGGCGCCCGCGCGCGCCGGCGGTGTCACAATCGCGCCCATGATCGAACTGCTGCAACAGTCCGCCCCGGTGGCCATCGGCTGCGCCGCGCTGATCGGGCTGCTGGTCGGCAGTTTCCTGAACGTGGTGATCCACCGCGTGCCGCTGATGCTCGAGCGCGAGTGGGCCGCCCAGGCCGCGCAGATGCGCGGCGAACCCGAGCCCGAGACGGCGCCGTTCAACCTGATGGTGCCGCGCTCGCGCTGCCCGCACTGCGGCCACGAGATCACCGCGCTGGAGAACATCCCGGTGCTGAGCTGGCTGGTGCTGCGGGGCCGCTGCTCGTCGTGCCGCGCGCCGATCTCCTGGCGCTATCCGGCGATCGAGGCCCTGACCGCCGTGCTCAGCGGCCTGGCGGTCTGGCACCTGGGCGCCACCGCCGCCGGCGTCGGCGCGGTGCTGCTCACCTGGGCGCTGGTGGCGCTGACCTTCATCGACGTCGACACCCAGCTGCTGCCGGACGACCTGACGCTGCCGCTGCTCTGGCTGGGCCTGCTGCTGAACCTGTGGGGGGTGTTCGCGCCGCTGCCCTCGGCGGTGATCGGTGCGATGGCCGGCTACCTGATCCTCTGGAGCATCTACTGGGGATTCAAGCTGCTCACCGGCAAGGAGGGCATGGGCTACGGCGACTTCAAGCTGCTGGCGGCGCTGGGCGCCTGGTTCGGCTGGCAGGCGCTGCCCGGAATCGTGCTGCTGTCCTCGGTGGTCGGCGCGGTGGTGGGCATCGCGCTGATGGTGCTCGCCCGCCGGGGCCGCGAGGTGCCGATGCCCTTCGGTCCGTATCTGGCGGGCGCGGGCCTGCTCACGCTGTACTTCGGCAAGCCGCTCGCCGCATACTTCGGGCTCGTCTGATCCGACCGCCCGAACCGTGACCGCCGAGTCTGCGCCCCCCACCGCCCCCTCCTCCCGCCAGCGCCCCCGCCTGGTCGTCGGCCTGACCGGCGGCATCGGCAGCGGCAAGACCACCGTCGCCAACCGTTTCGGGGCGCTCGGGGTGACCCTGGTCGACACCGACCTGATCGCCCACCAGCTCACCGGGCCGGGCGGGGCGGCGATGCCGGCGATCACCGCCGAATTCGGGCCCGGGGTGGTCGCCGCCGATGGCCGCCTGGACCGCGCGGCGATGCGCGAACTCGCGTTCACCGACCCGGCGGCGCGCAAGCGCCTGGAGGCGATCCTGCACCCGATGATCCGTGACGAGAGCGAGCGCCAGCTCGCCGCGGCCACCAGCCCGTACGCGATTCTGGTCGTGCCCCTGCTCGTCGAGGGCGGCAAGCCGCGCGCGCGTGCCCAACGGGTGCTGGTCGTCGACTGCCGTCCCGAGACCCAGATCGAGCGCGTGATCAAGCGCAACGGCCTGCCGCGCGAGCAGATCCAGGCGATCCTGGCCGCGCAAGCCAGCCGCGAGCAGCGCCTGGCGGCGGCCGACGACGTGATCGACAACGACGGGTCGCCCGAGACCCTGGACGAGCGGGTGCGCGCCCTGCACGAGCGCTATCTCGCGCTGGCCGGCTGACCGATTCCGCCGGTTTGTCAATCGGTGCGGTTTGATTCAAAATCGGCCGCGCAGCGGGATGGCCCGCGGTCATGCTGGTCCGACGGTTTGATCCTCTACGAATACCCCCTCAACGAACGCGTCCGGACTCTGCTTCGGCTCGAAGACCTATTCGAGCGCCTCGACCTGTTCTCGGCGCGCGAGGAGGCGGTCGACCATCACGTCGCGCTGACCACGCTGTTCGACATCCTCGACATCTCCGCGCGGGCCGACCTGAAGTCCGACCTGCTCCAGGAACTCGAACGCCAGCGCCAGATCCTCGCGCAGTTCCGCAACAACCCGGAGGTGTCCGCGCCGGCGCTCGACCAGATCCTGGCGCAGATCGACGAGGTCTGGGCCGCGCTGAACGCGCTGACCGGCAAGACGGGCCAGCACCTGCGCGACAACGAGTGGCTGATGAGCATCCGCAGCCGCACGATCATCGCCGGCGGCGCCTGCGAGTTCGACCTGCCGTCCTACTACGCCTGGCAGCACCGCCCCGCCGAGGCGCGCCGCCGCGACATCGGCCAGTGGGCCGCGCCGTTTCGTCCGCTGTACGACAGCCTGTCGATCGTGTTGCGCCTGCTGCGCGAGAGTGCCCAGCGCTCCTCGCACTCGGCCCTGCAGGGCAGCTACCAGCAGCCGCTCGGGGGCAAGACCTACCAGATGGTGCAGGTGCGGCTGGACGAGGCCAGCGGCGCGATTCCCGAGATCAGCGCGAACAAGTACCTGCTCTGGATCCGCTTCACGATGCAGGACGGCGATCTGCGCCCGCGCCCCTTCGAAGGCACCGTGGCCTTCGATCTCGGGCTGTGCAACCTGCACGTCTGAACCCGCGGCACCGATGTCTCGCGCCCGACAGGTGCCCTGCCCGAACTGCCGGCGGCCGGCCAGCTTCGAGCCCTCCAACCGCTGGCGGCCGTTCTGCTCCGAACGCTGCAAGACCGGCGACCTCGGCGCCTGGGCATCGAACGCCTACGTGATCGCGGGCAAGTCGCTCGAGGAAGACGCCGAGGGCCTCGACGCCGATCGACCGGACCACCGGCCGCCGCACCCGCACTAGGAGGCTGTCGGCCCACCGCGCCGGCCCCCCGGTCGCGCCCCCCGCTCACCCCAGCCAGGCCACCCCGTGCGCGCCGCGCTCGACCGCGTCCCGCCACGCGAGATCGGCGCCCAGGCGGAACACCGGGAGCCCCGCCTGCCCGTCGGGCTCGGGCGACAGCGCCGCGTCCACGCCGAGTTCACCCGCCCGGGCCAGATCGGCCGCGTGCTCGCAGATCGCCGCGCACAGGAGGTGCGCCGGCCGAGCGGTGAGCGCGCGCAGCGCCGTGGGTTCGAGCAGCACGCCGTCGGCCTGCGCCACCCAGGCCGGATCCAGCGCGGACGACACCAGCAGCCGCCCGCCCTGCGCTCGCGCGCGGGCCAGCCAGCGGGCGAACGCCTGGGACATGGAGTGCGCCGGCGCGTCGCCCGCCCGCAGGCAATGCCAGGCCGGCAGCGACGGCCGGGCGGCGCCATGCGCGGCCTGCGCCTGGCGGCGCGCGAGTTCCTGGTCGGAGAGCGAGGCCGGCAGCAACAGCGCCGGCCAGCGCAGGCCCGCCACCACCGGCTCGGAGGCCGGCAGCAGCGGCGACACCGTCGGCGCGTCGATCGCCTGCCAGCTGAAGGCCTGCCCCTCGCGCGATTGCGGTTCGCCGGCGACGTCGCCCCAGGCCTGGAGCAGCCGCCGGAAGTGCAGCCGCACGTGGGCGTGGGGGTAGACGAACTCCCGAACCAGCCACGGATGCGAGGCGTTCACCCGCAGGCCCAGCTCCTCGTGAAGCTCACGGGCCAGCGCCTGGGCGACGGATTCACCGGCCTCGATCTTGCCACCCGGGAACTCCCACCAGCCGGCGTAGGGCTTGCCGGGGATGCGCTGGCCGAGCAGCACGCGGCCATCGGCGCGCTCGAGCACGCCGACCGCCACCTCCAGCCGTTTCGTCACGAACGGGCGCGGGTCCGACGCGCGTGTCGGCCGGCCCAGTCCTTGGCGAACTGCCAGGCCACCCGGCCCGATCGGGAGCCGCGCTCGAGGGCGAAGCGCAGCGCGTCCCCGCGGGCCCGCTCGATGTCGCGGGCGCTCACGCCGAGCGTACCGAGCCAGTGGGCGACGATCGCGAGGTAGTCGTCCTGCCGGAACGGGTAGAACGACACCCACAGGCCGAAACGCTCGGACAGCGAGATCTTCTCCTCGGTGCGCTCGCCCGGGTGGATCTCGCCGTCCTCCTGGTGCTTGTACTCCAGGTTCTCGTCCATGTATTCCGGCATCAGGTGGCGCCGGTTGGACGTGGCGTAGATCAGCAGGTTCTCCGACTGCGCCGACACCGAGCCGTCGAGCGCGACCTTCAGCGCCTTGTAGCCCGCCTCGCCGTCCTCGAAGGAGAGGTCGTCGCAGAACACGATGAAGCGCTCGGGCCGGCCCGAGACCTGCTCGACGATGTCGGGCAGGTCGACGAGATCGTCCTTGTCGACCTCGATCAGGCGCAGCCCCTTGGCGCTGTACGCGTTCAGGCAGGCCTTGATCAGCGAGGACTTGCCCGTGCCGCGCGAGCCGGTCAGCAGCACGTTGTTGGCGGGCAGCCCGCGCACGAACTGGCGCGTGTTCTGGTCGATCAGCGCCTTCTGTTCGTCGATGTTCTTCAGGTCGTCCAGGGAGATCGGCGAGAGCTGGCGCACCGGCTGCAGCCACGCCTGCACGCCCAGTCCGGTGGCGCGGCGCCGCCAGCGAAAGGCCACCGACGCGTGCCAGTCGGGTTCGACCACGGCCGGCAGGAAGTTCTCGAGCCGCGCGAGCAGGGTCTCGGCGCGCTGGATCAGGGAAGCGAGATCGGACATCGCGGGGCTCAGGATCGGTAGTCGGCGTTGATCGACACGTAGTCGTGGGAGAAGTCGCAGGTCCAGACGGTGGTGTGCGCCGTGCCACGGTTCAGGCACACGCGGATGGTGATCTCGGACTGCTTCATCACCCGCTGGCCGTCAGCCTCCTGGTAACCCGGATGACGCCCCCCGCGGGTGGCCACGTGCACGTCGTCCAGGTACAGGTCGACGCGCTCGACGTCGAGGTCGTCGACGCCGGCGTAGCCGATCGCGCACAGGATGCGCCCGAGGTTCGGGTCGCTCGCGAAGAAGGCCGTCTTGACCAGCGGCGAGTGCGCGATCGCGTACGCGACCGCGGCGGCCTCGTCGTCGCGCGCCGCGCCCTCGACGCGCACGGTGATGAACTTGGTGGCGCCTTCGCCGTCGCGCACGATGGCCTGCGCGAGTGTGCGCGACACCTCGATGATCAGCGCCTTCAACTCGGCCGCGCCCGGGTCGGACTCGCGCTCGACGCGCAAGGCGCCCGCCCCGCTGGCGATCAGGATGAAGGAATCGTTCGTCGAGGTGTCGCCATCGACGGTGATGCGGTTGAAGCTGGCGTCGGCGGCCTCGCGCACCCAGCGTCGAACCAGTTCGGGTGACACGCGGGCATCGGTGGCGACGAAGCCGAGCATGGTCGCCATGTTCGGCCGGATCATCCCGGCGCCCTTCGCGATGCCGTTGACGGTGACCGGCACACCGGCCACCGTGGCGCGCCGCGACGCCACCTTCGGCAGCGTGTCGGTGGTCATGATCGCCTCGGCGGCCTCGGCCCAGCCGCTGCCCGTGCACGCGCCCAGCGCCGCCGGCAGGCCCGCCTTCAGGCGATCGAGCGGCAGCGGTTCCAGGATGACGCCGGTGGAGAACGGCAGCACCTGTCCCGGCTCGCAGCCCATCAGGCCGGCGAGCGCGGCGCAGGTGGCACGCGCATCGGCCAGTCCGGACGCGCCGGTGCCGGCGTTCGCATTGCCGGTGTTCACGACCAGCGCGCGCACGCGCGAGCCGCCCTCGCCCGCGAGGTGCTCGCGGCAGACCTGCACCGGCGCGGCGCAGAACCGGTTGCGCGTAAACACGCCGGCGCTGACCGCCCCGGGCGCCAGGCGCACCACCAGCACGTCACGGCGGTCGGGCTTGCGGATGTGGGCACGCGCGGTGCCGAGTTCGACGCCAGCCACCGGATGCAGTTCGGCGGCCTCGGGCACTCGCAGGTTGACGGCCATGGGTCGATTCCTTGTCGAAGGGCTGTCGGAAGAACCCGACATTCTAAGACCTCGACGCCCTCGCGCCCGCCCCGCGGGTCCGAATGCCCGCACGCCCAGGGGGCGAGGCTTGCGGGTCGCGAAGGGCTCGCTTCTAATGGATCACGACCCGATCGACCCGCACCGCCCGACGACCCGCCCGCCCCTGCTTCGACCATGCCCGACGACACCGGCCTGATCCTGATGGGCGGCGGCGCCCGTGCGGCCTACCAGGTCGGCGTGCTCCAGGGTGTCGCCGACCTGCTGCGCGCCGAGGGTTGGCCGTCGACACGCAACCCCTTCCCGGTGATCTGCGGCACCTCGGCCGGCGCGATCAACGCGGCGGCGATCGCCGCGCACAGTGACGACTGGGCGGGTGCGATCGAGCGCCTGGCCGCGGTCTGGGAACGCTTCGAACCTTGTCAGGTCTACCGTGTCGACGCCCGCGGGTCGCTGGGCAATGCCGCGCACTGGATCGCCTCGCTGCTGTTCGGCTGGATCGTGCGCTCGCGCCCCCGGTCGCTGTTCGACAACACGCCGCTGGGCGAATTGCTCGGCCGGATGATCGATCTCGACCGCCTGCGCCGCTGCCTGGACGAGGGCCACCTGCGCGCGCTCGGCATCACCGCGTCCAGCTACACCTCGGGGCAGCACGTCACCTACTACGAGAGCCGCGCGCCGATCGAGCCCTGGTATCGCAACCAGCGGCTGGCCTCGCCCACCCGGCTGGAGATCGCGCACCTGCTCGCCTCCAGCGCGATCCCGTTCGTGTTCCCGGCCATTCCGCTGCAACTGGACGACCGCCACGAGTTCTTCGGCGACGGCTCGATGCGCCAGACCGCGCCGATCAGCCCGGCGATCCACCTGGGGGCTGGGCGCATCCTGGTGATCGGGGCCGGCCAGCTCGAGCGCGGCACGCCGCACGCCAGCCACACCGGCTCGCAATTCCTGTATCCGACGCTCGCGCAGGTCGCGGGTCACGCGATGGCCAGCATCTTCCTGGACGCGCTGGCCAGCGACATCGAGCGCCTGACGCGCGTGAACCGCACCGTCGAGCTGCTCGACCCGGCGCGACGCGCGGGCGCCGACCTGCGGCGCATCGAGCTGCTGGTGATCGCGCCGAGCCAACGCCTGGACTCGCTGGCCACGCCCCATGTGGGGCGCCTGCCGCGCAACATCCGGACCATCCTGCGCCTGCTCGGCGCCACCGACACACGGGGCGCCGGCCTGAGCTCGTACCTGCTCTTCGACGCCTCGTACACCGGGCAGCTGATGGCACTGGGCCAGCACGACGCGCTGGCCCGGCGCGACGACGTGCTGCGCTTCTTCGAGCGGCGGGCGGCCCCGCGCCCGGACGCCTGAACGCGCGCCGGGGCGTGTTGCCCCTAGTCGCGGTTGCTGATGCCGCTCACCACGTGCCCGGTCGGGGCGGCGCGCGCGGCGGATTCGCAGTGCCGGGTCTGGTCGTCGAAGAAGAAGTCCGGTTCGAAGCTCTTCAGGAACGGTCCCTTGTCCAGGCCACCCAGGAACATCGCCTCGTCGACCTCCAGGCCCCAATCCATCAGGGTGCGGATCGCGCGCTCGTGCGCCGGCGCGCTGCGCGCGGTGACCAGCGCGGTGCGGATGCGCATGCCACCACTGCCGCCCGCGCGCTGCAGCGCGTGCAGGGCGACCAGCAGCGGCATGAAGGGCCCCGAGGGCAGCGGCCGGCGCGCGTGGACCTCCTCGTGCCGCTGGAAGGCGTCCAGCCCCTGCGACTGGTACACCTGCTCCGATTCGTCCGAGAACAGCACCGCGTCGCCGTCGAAGGCGATGCGGATCTCGTCCGGGTGCGACTCGGAGGCCTTGACCGACTCGGAGAACACCCGCGCGGCGGGAAATCCCGCGTCCAGCGCCGCGCGCACGTCCTCGCTGTTGGCCGACAGGAAGAGATTGGCCTTCAGCGGCTCCAGGTAGGGCCAGGGGGTGCGCCCGCGTGTGAACACCCCACGCTCCAGCCGCACGCCGGCGTGCTGGGCCGAACGAAAGACCCGCAACCCGCTCACCGGGTCGTTTCGCGACACCACCACCACCTCGACCCGGCGTTCGGCCTCGGGCGTCTGCGCGGCATCGAAGGCCAGCAGTTTCCTGACCAGTGCGAACGCCACGCCCGGCGGCGCCGGAACCTCCAGGCGCTCTCGCTGCAAGGCCATGTAGGCGGCGTCGTTGTCGCGCTCGAAGACGCGGTTCTCCGCTTCGAAGTCGAAGACCGCCCGCGACGAGATCGCCACCACCAACTTGCCCTCCAGGGAGACCGGCATGTCCTTCCTTCGGCGCGTCCACCGCGCCCGACGCCATGATAGGTCCGCGCCCGCGGCGGTGGTGATAGCCTTGGTGTCGAACCCGCTCGGCGCGGCCCCCGTCGCCCCGACACTGGCCCGGACCCATGGCGATCACGAACCGACTCTTCGACGAGCTCAGCCCCGGCGACAGCGCCCGGGTGCAGCGGATCTGCAGCGAGCACGACCTCTACATCTTCGCCCATGCCTCGGGCTGCCTGGACCCCCTCGCGCGGCCGATGCCCGACGCGTCGGGCCGCCCGGCGGGCGCACCGCCGGCGCCGCTCGCGCCGGCGATGTGGCTGGGGGCGCTGATCTCGCAGGTGGTCGGACAGCGCCTGCCCGGCCCGGGCGCCGAGTTCCGCGCGCAATCGCTCACCTTCCACCGGCCGGTGGCGGTGGGCGACCGGCTCGAGGTCGTCGTCACCGTGCTCGAGAAGCGCCCGCCGGATCTGCTGCTGCTGGAAACCGTGATCCGGCTCGCCAGCGGCGAACGGGTCGCCGACGGCGTGGCCGAGGTGCTGGCCCCGCGCTGGCGCGAGTCGCTCGAGGAGCGGGAGGCCCCCGAGCTGCTGGTGCAGCGACACGCGCACGCCGAGCGGCTGATGGCGGCCTGCGCCCCGTTGCCCCCGCTGCGCACGGCGGTCGCCTGGCCACTGGATGCGCCGTCGCTGGAGGGCGCGCTACGAGCGGGCGCCGAACGGCTGATCGAACCGATCCTCGTGGGCGAGGAGGCGCCGATCCGCGCGCTCGCCACCGCCCAGGGCTGGCCCCTGGAGGGCGTGCAGATCGTGCCCGCCGGCGATCCGGCGCAGGCCGCGCGCGCCGCAGTCGCCCTGGCCCGCGAGGGCCGGGCGGGCGCCCTGATGAAGGGTTCGCTGCACACCGACGTGCTGCTGGGCGCGGTCGTCGAGCGCGAATCGGGGCTTCGCACCGGTCGCCGCGCGAGCCACGTGTTCCTGATGGACACGCCGGGCATCGCGTACCCGCTGTTCATCTCGGATGCCGCGATCCACATCGCACCCACCCTGATGGAGAAGGCCGACATCATCCGCAACGCGATC
>WBZM01000196.1_pt1 | contig 98722 bp, 80 predicted proteins | sample 5204271 | NCBI WGS metagenome assembly WBZM01 (sample SAMN12344346, study PRJNA552823) | activated sludge metagenome | biome: Activated sludge suspended growth; feature: Nitrification reactor; material: Wastewater; isolation source: activated sludge from nitrification reactor of wastewater...
GCACCTACATCGGGCGCTCGTTCCTCTACGGCCTGGGCGCGATGGGCGAAGCGGGCGTCACGAAGGCGCTGGAGATCATCGCCCGCGAGCTCGACCTCACGATGGCCTTCTGCGGCAAGCGCGACCTGCGCGACGTCGATCATCAGATCCTGGTGCCCGGCACCTATTGATCGCGCGCCCGATCCGATGCGGTTGAGCGACTTCTCCGCGTCGACGGTCGCGGCCGGGTTCGTCACGGTGCTGGTGGGTTTCACCAGCTCCGCGGTGATCGTCTTCCAGGGCGCCACGGCACTCGGCGCGAACGCCGCGCAGATCGGCTCCTGGATGTGGGCGCTGGGCCTGGGCATGGCGATCACCTGCATCGGGCTGTCGCTGCGCTGGCGAGTGCCGGTGGTCACCGCGTGGTCCACGCCCGGCGCGGCGCTGCTGATCGGCGCCGGCGCCTCCGCCAGCCTCGAGGAGGCCACCGGTGCGTTCATCGTGTCCGCGCTGCTGATGTCCGTGGCGGGCTTCTCGGGCCTGTTCGAGCGGCTGATGAACCGCATCCCGGTGGCCTTGGCCTCCGGGATGCTGGCCGGGGTTCTGCTGCGCTTCGGGCTGGAAGCCTTCGCCTCGTTGAAGACGCAGTTCGGACTGGTCCTGACGATGCTGCTCGTGTACCTCGCCGGGCGGCGGTGGTTCGCGCGATACGCGGTGATCGCGGCCTTCGCGGCGGGCGTGACGCTGGCCGGGTCGCAGCAGCTGATCCGGCTGGAGTCGGTGCAGTGGCACTGGGCCGAGCCGATCTGGACCACGCCGCGATTCAGCATCGGCGCGCTGATCGGTGTGGCCATTCCCCTGTTCGTCGTGACGATGGCCTCGCAGAACGTGCCCGGCGTGGCGGCGATCCGCGCCGCGGGCTATGCCACGCCGATCTCCCCGGTGATCGGCTGGACCGGTGTCGCCAATGCACTGCTGGCCCCCTTCGGCGCCTTCGCGCTGAACCTCGCGGCGATCACCGCGGCGATCTGCATGGGGAGGGAAGCGCACGAGGACCCGGCCCGGCGCTACACCGCCGCGGTGGCGGCCGGCGTGTTCTACCTCGTGGTCGGGCTGGCCGGCGCCACGGTGGCCGCCGTGTTCGCCGCCTTTCCACGGGAACTGGTCGCGGGCATCGCGGGCATCGCGCTGCTGGGCACGATCGGCAACGGCCTGGCGCAGGCCACCGCCAACGAGGCCGACCGGGAACCCGCGCTCGTCACCTTCCTGGTCACCGCCTCCGGCGTCAACCTGGCCGGCATCGGCTCGGCGTTCTGGGGCCTGGTCGCCGGCGTGCTGACGCTCGGCGTGCTGCGCGCGCACTACAATCGGGTCCCATGAGCACGATCGAAGTCCTCCAATACCGATCGCTGGTGCGCGGGCCCCGGCTGATCGTCCTGGGTGCGGTCCACGGCAACGAGGTCTGCGGTGTACACGCGATCCGACGCGTCGCGGCCGAGCTGGCCGCCGGGTCGCTGGCGATCACCCGCGGTTCGTTGACCCTCGTGCCGATCGCCAATCCGGTCGCCCACGCGCGTGGCCAGCGCGAGGGCGAGCGCAACCTGAACCGCGATTTCCGGCCGGTGGTTTCGCCCGAGACCGCCGAGGACCGGATCACCAACCACCTCGCCCCGCTGCTGGCCGATCACGACGTGCTGCTCGACCTGCACTCGTTCGCCTCCCAGGGCGAGGCCTTCGTGTTCATCGGGCCGGCTGACAACGAGGGCGAGCTCGAACCCTTCGCGCAGGCCGAGCGCGAGGAGGCGCTGGCCTCGGTGCTGGGTCCGCGGCGCGTCGTCCACGGCTGGATGGCCGCGTTCGCGGCGGGCGTGGCCGCGCGCAAGGGCAGCGGAACGGCCGGCTCACCGATCAACGACAGCGTCGCCTACGGGATCGGCACCACCGAGTACATGCGCTCGCGAGGCGGTTGCGCGGTCACCCTCGAGTGCGGCAACCACGCCGATCCAGCAGCCCCCGAGGTGGCCTACCGGGCGATCCACCGCGCGCTCGGCCATCTGGGGCTGATCGACCGCCCCGCGCCGGGCAGCAGCGGCAGCAAGGAAGTGATCGAGCTGCACCAGGTGCACGATCGACGCGACCCGGCCGACACGTTCGCGCGCACCTGGCGCTCGTTCGATCGGGTCTCGCTCGGGGAGACGATCGCCACCCGGGCCGACGGTCAGGCGCTGACCGCGCCGGAGGACGGCTACATCGTGTTCCCGAACCCCAACGCGCTGCCGGGACGCGAGTGGTTCTATTTCGCGCGTCACAGCGCACGAAGGGTGCCGTGATGAGCGGATCCCCGTTCCCGAGCCGCCCCGCCCCCACGCGCCGCATCGCATGGCGGGGCGGACTGCGCCGTGCACTGGCCGCGCTGCTCGCCACCGTCCTGCCGACGATCGCCACCGCGGCCTTTCCCGAGAAGCCGATCCGGCTGATCATCGGGTTTCCAGCGGGGGGCCCGCTCGACGGGCACGCCCGGCTGCTGGCCGAGCGGCTCCAGCAGTCCCTGGGCCAGCCGATCGTCATCGACTACAAGCCCGGCGCGGGCGGGTCGGTGGGCGCGGAGTTCGTCGCGAAGTCGCCCCCGGACGGGTACACCCTGCTGGTGGCGAACACCGGCACGATGGTGATCAATCCGGCGCTGTACCCGAGGCTGCCGTACACGATGCTGCGCGACCTGGTTCCGGTGGCGCGCACCGCGCAGCAGCCGCTCGCGCTGGTGGTCAACCCCTCGGTGCCGGCCAACGACATCCGCGAGTTCATCGCCTACGTGCGCCGCCACCCGGGCAAGCTGAACTACGCCTCGGCCGGCAACGGCGGCATCTCGCACCTGGTGCCGGAGATGTTCAAGCAGGCCGCCGGTGTGTTCATGGTCCACCTGCCCTATCGGGGCAGCGCCCCGGCCTTCGCCGACGTGCTCGCCGGCCACGCCCAGGTGATGGCCGAATCGATCCCGCAAGTGACCCAGTACGCGCGCCAGGGCAAGGTTCGGGCGCTGGCCGTCACCAGCCGAACCCGCAGCCCGGCGCTGCCCGAGGTGCCCACGATGATCGAAGCGGGCTTGAAGGACTTCGAGGTGGTCGGCTTCTACGGCATCCTCGCGCCCGGTGGCACGCCCAGGGACGTGATCGCGCGACTGGGGCAGGCTTTCCAGCAGACGCTCGAGACGCCGGAAATCCGCACCCGGATGCAACAACAAGGCGCCGACCCCGCGTTCCTGAATCCCGAGGCCTTCGGCACTTTCCTGAAGGCGGAACTGCCGCGCTGGGAGCGGGCCGTGAAAGCCTCGGGTGCGAAGATCGACTAGGCATCTCGACGCAGCCGCAAGGCGCGCGCCGGCGCGCCCCGCCGCCCTCGTCACGCGGCGGCCCGGAATAGTCCCGGCCGCCACGCCGTTGGAACCGGTTGATGCGCCGCCGGACCCGCCGGCCGCCGATCCCACCGCCCAGGAGACCCCGATGCCCTTTGCCTCCCCCGCCCGCTGGACCGCCGCGCTGGCTTGTGCGCTCGCCCTCGGCGGATGCGCGCCGATGATCACGCAGAGCCCGGGACAGGGATACAGCCCGGTCAATGCGATGAAGGATGCCAACGACGCCCGGGTGATGCTCGCCGGCCACGACGTGGTCTCGTATTTCACCGAGAACACGCACCGCCTGGGCAAGCCGGAGATCAAGTCCGAGTACAAGGGCGTCACCTTCCGGTTCTCCAAGCCGGAGCACAAGGCCCTGTTCGACGGCCAACCGGAAAAATACCTGCCGCAATACGGGGGGTATTGCGCCAACGGCATCGTCTACGGCATCCCCTGGGGCGGCGACGCCGACGCCTGGCGCATCGTCAACGGCAAGCTCTACATCTTCGGCGGGGCCGGCTCGAAGGCTGCGTTCGAGCTCGACATTCCCGGCAACGTCCGGCTGGCCGACCAGTACTGGGCCCACGAGGTGCGCGACTCGAACGCGTTCTTCCAGCGCAGCAAGCGGATGGTGTTGCGCGTGCCGCACTACAAGAGCGGCGCGGAACTGGCCGAGATGGTGAAAAAGGCGCGCGGGGGGTAGTCTGTGGTGGCGGGATGTCCCGTGCCACGGAAAGGGGGTGATCCATGTCTCATGTCCAGTCGAGCGCTGTCATCGGCGTGGTGTCGATTTCACCCGCCGGCGACGCCCTGGCGTGACCGGCTAGCTCGAAGAACCCTGACCGCGGCGCAGGACGGCGTCGGCAGACGCCGGCGCGGCGCACCACCACCGCGCACCTGCCACGCGGACCGGACCGCCAGGTCCTCGACACATCCTCCAGGCCCGCTCGCGCAACGCCAGCGGGCCTTTTTTTCACCCCTCGCGACGCAATTCCATTCCGAACGAACGCGAAACGGAAAGGACACGAAATGGGAATACCCACCACCGAAATCCGCGCGCTGACTGGGCAGGCGCAATCGGCGTGGCGGGAACATATGGACGTGCGCATCGCAAACGAAATGCCAATCATCAATTCTAGGGATTCCACTATCGATCAACATGCTGTAACCTTAGGGAAGCTCCGTACAACAGGCTGACGAACGCGGCAGCTTGTTGAACAAAGACGATTCGTGATCGATACCCGCCATTTCAATGCCCTGAGCCCTGGTTGGCGCGGCAATGCGCGTCGTCACCATGATGTTTCGGGCCCGCGCCGCGGATCTCGGGCGCCATCACGCCGCCAGCCCCATCAGTTCGCGATGGGCCATCCACAAGTTGGACAGGGCGAACAAGGTGGTGATCTGCGCCGTGTTTTTCTTCAGCCCCCGGTACCGAACCTTAATGAAGTCGAACTGGCGCTTGATCACCCGGAATGGATGCTCAACCTTGGCCCAGATGCTGGCCCTCAGGCGTTCAAGGTCGTCGGCCAGCGCACCCAGTTTCGTGGACTTGTCGAGTGCCTTGCGCCTGCCCGGACGCATCGCCACGTGCCAAGTCACGCCGTCCTGAGCGTCGGGGCGTTTGTGCGCACCCTGATACCCCGCATCGGCGAAGACGTTGACCTCGTCACCGTGAAGCAGGCCGTTGGCTTCGATCACATCATTGATATTGGCTGCGGTTCCTTTGACGGTGTGTACCAGGCCCGACTGCGCATCCACTCCGATGTGGGCCTTCATGCCGAAGTACCATTGATTGCCCTTCTTGGTCTGATGCATCTCCGGGTCAAGTTTCCCGGAGTCGTTCTTCGTCGAACTCGGTGCCGAGACCAGCGTCGCGTCGACCACCGTGCCGATGCGCAGCATCAGACCCTTGTCGCGAAGCACATCGTTGACCGTCGCCAGCATCGGACCGGCGAGCTTGTGAGTCTCGAGCAGATGCCGGAAGCACAGGATCGTGCTCTCATCGGGCAGGCGCACGTTGCCGTTGTCCCGCCCTGCGAATTCGCGATACAGCGGCACGTCGAACAACGCCTCGTCCATCGCGGGATCGGACAGCCCGAACCACTGCTGCATGAAGTGAATGCGCAGCATCGTCTCGACCGGAAACGGTGGGCGGCCTCGACGGCCAGCCGGCGCATGGGGCGTCACCAACGCAACCAGCGCAGTCCACGGCATCACACGATTCATCTCATCCAAGAACGCGCGCTTGCGCGTGCGTTTGGTCGAGAGGTTCAATCCCAAGTCAGCTTGTTTCATGGATCAGATCGTCACTTGCGGATCGGGTTCACGCAACGGTGAGAGCGGCCGAATTGTGCAGACCTTGCTTAGCGCGATAACGCAATCCGACTCGGTTGACTGATCCCCTACGACTACAGGCGACCTAGCCCCCTCAGAAACTTCGGCGACACCGTATAGTCGAAGAACCGAAGCCCCTTCGGCCACAACCTCTCAAGGAGTTAGGATGAAAGTTCAGACATATAAACCCACTCAAGAGGTTGTTGCGCGCCTCGAGGACGCACTTTCCTTCACTACGCGCGAAATTTTCTTAGTGCGCTCTAATACGCGCATCGTAAGTGAGAACGGCCCCTTTAGGTACGAGGTTGCAGGCACTGGCATGGATTTCAATGCCGTGACCTCAACATGGAACACTTCCGGAACGGTTACTGAGGCGCAGTACTTCTGGTCTGGCGAACTGATTCTGCATATTTCCGGCGCTTCAGTACCATTTTCCCGAGGTGCGAACGTAGGCCTCACATTCGCAATGTTAGGTGACACAAGCGGTGCGGATGAGTTTGTGGGCTCGAATTTCAGCGACGACTTCTTTATGGGGATCGGTAACGACATCCTGCGCACTGGGCTAGGCGATGATTCCTTACGCACTGAGGGCGGCAATGACTTGCTCGACGGGGGCCTCGGCCTAGACACAGTTATAACGTCCGGGGCAAGAGCAAGCTATTCGCTAGTACTCGACCCTACTAGGCTAGGCGGCACGCTGCGCGACTTGCGAACCGGCTCACCCGACGGCACTGACACGCTGGCGGGGATCGAGTACATCCAGTTCACCGACTCACGGCTATCGTTGCCGGAGTTTGGACTTGGCACTATTCGCCCACCAGACAGGACGGGTACACAGGTGTACCGCTTTGCCAAGCTCGACAACGGGCAGTACTTCTACTCCGGGAGCCGGGACGAGCGCGACCTGATCGTCGCCACGATGCCCAACTTCCGGTACGAGGGCCCAGTCTACAACGCACAGGACAACTGGATCACCGGCTACGACCCGGTCTACCGTTTCGCTAATCTGAACAACGGTGGCTATTTTTACACAGCCTCAGCCAGCGAACGCGATCTGGTGTTCTCAAGCTACCCGCACTTCCGCTATGAGGGCGCCACCTTCTTTGTCCCACACACCGCCAGCGCCGAGACGGTGCCGGTCTACCGGTTGGCCAACACCAGCACGGGCGGCTACCTTTTCACCACCAGCTCGGCCGAGCGTTCATTCGCGGTCTCCCTGGGCGTCTGGCGCGACGAGGGGGTGGCCTTCCCGGCGCCACGCACGATGGCACTGGCGTTCGAGACGACCGCCCTGGCGGGTGACGACAGCGACCTGGCATCCGCCTTCACCAACGACGCCCTCGTCACTGCCCTGCCGCTCGGTGAGGTCTGGTCCCTAGGATGAGCCGCGAACGAGGCGGGACAAGCTTGAATACCTTTTCAAGACAGCGGGATGACTACCTGATGTAAACATAATATCCGCCTCCCGCCCGACATACTCAGAACTGGTAGCCGCACCCGACAATACGCAAAATCGAGCAACCAATAGTCGAACGACGAAACCGAGTTCGCCAGAAGAACTTGCGAACACTTGCAAACAGCTCATACCCAGCCAAATTCACACCATTTATCATTACCACCGGATCATACTTGATTCGCACGAGATCAAAGTGATTCCCCGACTGCAACGCGATACGCAATCACCTACAATCAAACAGAGAGCTATCGAGAAGAAGCGTCATCAATCTACGAATCGAGACAAACCCTTGCAAGCGAAGCAAATTCTTCTTGTTGCAACAATCGCCCGACACTTCGAAATCCGATGAGATTCAAAGTAGCGGATTTTCATAGATTCAATCATCGATGCCTTTTCACTCACAGATAGGGAGAAACCCCTTGGAACCTCGAATTCTCTTCTTGGCGGCGGTCATCGTCCTCGCAACAGGTTGCGCCTCGATCGAAATGGCATCCAAGCCAGAATCGACTAAAGCGAAAGAATTCAGCCCTCCTGAAGCCGGAAATGCGGGTGTATACGTTTATCGCGACAGCAAGCTTGGAATGGCACTAAAGAAAAACATATGGATCAACTCGAAATGCATCGGCGAAAGCGCTCCCGATGTGTTCTTTTATGCCCAAGTGGAGGGCGGCAAGAAGCACAAAATTGAAACCGAATCGGAATTCTCGCCAAATGCCCTAGAACTGTTCTTAGAATCCGGAAAGAATTACTTCATTCGACAATTCATCAAACTAGGCGTCTTCGTCGGCGGAGCAGATCTTGAGCAAGTAGCTGAGGAGCAGGGAAAGCAGGATGTTGCGAAGTTGGAATTGGCAATGAGCGGCAAGTGCAGCGCGCCACGATGAACAGATCAAATGGTTGGCCCAACTCGCTCGCGTAACGGGTCGTGACTTGCCTACCAGCCAGAATAGTCTTATTCAGTGCCGCCCCCTTTGAGGCCACCTGAGGAGACCGACCAATCCGCACTCCTCCGAGCCCCAGGGTCTGCTGCGACTGGAGGGCATCATAGGCCACGTGATGCGTGCCGTCGTGGCGAGCCTGATCTCGATTCGAATATCTGGGCTGCCCCCGCTTCTCCGGACACATGTCATAGCAACATGAGTCTAGGAGATTGCGATCGGAACGAGTCGGGGTGACAGGCTTAGGCGGTGCTGGCATCACCAGGGCTTAGGCCTCTGAACTGGCACGTTGCATCAACACTTGGGCGACAGCAATGCTTCAATTGAAACCTGATTGGGCTATTACCGCGTGGTCGACCGGCCCGCAGTCCTGCCGCTTGGTCGACATTCGCATGCGATATAGCGAGCAGACACGCTCCGCCGATCCACAGCTCCTCTTCGGGAACCTGAGCTACTTGGGTGTTCTTCAGCAGGAGTTCGGTCCACCCCTGAAGGTCCTGCGAGACCGCGGTCAACTCGATAGGAATCACCCATACAGAGAGTTCTCTCTCAGCGCCTCGGAATCCAAAGACCTCTTCTCGGCTCTTCGGCACCTCGAGGTTCCGTTAGCTACCGGACCACACTTTCACTCCTCTCAAGCAGAGACGAGGCATCTGCGCCTCTACCGGGGGAACGTGGTTGAATGGGCTTGGCAGCCATGTTCTGACTGGGCAAACCTTGACAAGATCTGGACGGCAATAATGAATCTGTCGTGCAACCCCTAAGGATGGTCTGCACAAATCGGCCGCACTCTCCGTTGCATGAACCTGATCCACAGGCGACGATCTGATCCATGAAGCAAGCCGACTTGGGATTGAACCTCTCGACCAAACGCACACGCAAGCGCGAATTCTTGGATGAGATGAATCGCGTGGTGCCGTGGACGGCGCTGGTCGCGTTGGTGACGCCGCATGCGCCGGCTGGCCGTCGAGGCCGACCGCCGTTCCCGGTCGAGACGATGCTGCGCATTCACTTCATGCAGCAGTGGTTCGGGCTGTCCGATCCGGCGATGGAAGAGGCGCTGTTCGACGTGCCGCTGTACCGCGAATTCGCGGGCTTGGACAACGGCAACGTTCGGCTTCCCGGCGAGAGCACCATCCTGCGGTTCCGACATCTGCTCGAGACTCACAAGCTCGCCGGGCCGATGCTGGCCACCGTCAACGACGTGCTGCGCGATAAAGGATTGATGCTGCGCATCGGCACGGTGGTCGACGCGACGCTGATCTCGGCACCGAGCTCGACGAAGAACGACTCCGGCCAACGTGACCCGAAGATGCATCAGACCAAGAAAGGCAATCAGTGGTACTTCGGCATGAAGGCCCACATCGGCGTTGATGCCCAGTCGGGTCTGGTGCATACGGTCAAAGGAACCGCGGCCAACGTCAACGATGTGATCGAGGCCAACGGCCTGCTGCACGGTGAAGAGACCAACGTCTTTGCCGATGCGGGATATCAGGGAGCGCACAAACGTCCTGACGCCAAGGCGGGGGTGACCTGGCACGTGGCGATGCGCCCAGGAAAACGCAAGGCGCTCGACAAAAGCACGAAGCTCGGCGCGCTGGCTGATGAGATCGAGCGCTTGAAGGCCAGCATCCGGGCCAAGGTGGAGCACCCGTTCCGGGTGATCAAGCGTCAGTTCGGCTTCACCAAGGTGCGCTACCGAAGGCTGGCGAAGAACACCGCGCAAGTCGTCACCTTGTTCGCGCTGTCCAATCTGTGGATGGCCAGGCGCGAACTGATGGGGCTGGCGGCTTGAGCAAGCCCGAAACCGGCACCGTGGGCCTGAAAGGGCTCGCTCAGGCCGCCAACCCCATAACTTCTCGCCGGGCCGTCCACAGACTGCACAGCTTGAACAAGGTAATGACTTGCGCAGCGTTCTTTGCCAGCCCTCGGTATCGCACCTTGGTGAAGCCGAACTGACGCTTGATCACCCGAAACGGGTGCTCGACCTTGGCCCGGATGCTGGCCTGCAATGCTCGTCGTCGGAGGTTAGTCATGGACTTAGCCACTCAGTTTCAGGTTTTAGGAAGGAAGCAACTCGCAATCCAAGAAGGTGTTGATCTACTTCGCGACCTACAAGGCGACCTCTCGCGTACGCGAACCGCCGCTGACGTTTGGGGGACAGTAGCTGTACTGGCGAATGTCACCTTGATCCCGTTGAACATTGTCGTTAATGCCTTCCAGCTCAATGGCGCGAATTCTCTCTATCAGACTATGGTGCAACAGCTTTACAGCAAGTATGCAAGAAGTGGCGCTCGGCTAGACGGACAGGCCAAGTTGGCCTTGTCCTTGCTTAAGCAGGCAATTGTTGCAGAGTTGAAACGCAAAGCACTTACCGCCTACGTTCCAGGCGTAAACATACTGGTCGGATTGGCCGAAGACTCTCTCGCGGCGTGGCAAGCCATACAGCTTATCGACTCTGGTACGCGCGAGATTTCAGCCCGAGCGGCTGATATTGAACGGAAGATTGTTGCCGCAAATCATCAACTCATTCAGCTTGGCATCAAACGCACGGAAATCCTTAGTCGCCTCCAGGCCCAGGCGGGTTCGGCATAGCAACTACTCTAACTGGTCGTTACACCCGACGTGTGTCAGCCGGCGTTGCCGTCCGTCGCCCGCGGGTGAACACTAAAGCTAGGCCGCGCGCCCCCGGCAGGAAATAATTTCAGAGGAGCAAATGTCCAGCACCACTCTAAACAGTCACCTCGCCAGTGGTGGTCACGCGAAGGCAATGAAGGGTATGAGCATGTCGCGGCCCGTAGTCATTCCCGCTGAAGCTGTGATCTATCGCTTCTACGATTCGCACCGCGCCGTTACTCCCCAGCTCGGAACCGAAGGGGCTTGGTGGATGGAGTCCGAGTACTTTCACTCCATCAAGCACTTTGCAGTTCGTCATGGCTATTCGCTTGGCTATGCCGCACGGCTGTTTGCCGCGATCCTATATGAGTGGAGCGAAGTGAATTCCTTCGTTGCCTGTCGCACAACAGGACCTCTTTCCGCGTGGAAGGGCCGAGGCAAGCAGATTCAATCCGCTGGTAGAGACGCGCGCGATCTTCCGACCATGACACCGATGCAAAGCGTCCTCGAGATCTACAGCTGTTCGTGCCGGGAATTGGAGGCCCGGGATCACTTGCTAGTCAGGCGCTTCAAGTTGAGCGACATGGCCCGGCCTAAGGAGTCGGCACTGAACAACCCGGAGATCCAGCATTGGCGCGGGTTTTCAGCCGATGAGGCGTGGCGCGAACTGCAGGAAGCGGTTGTAATAGAGTCGTAACCCTGCAATTTGCGAGAGCGCCCGGATGCGAGCAAAGCCGCCGCCCAAGCCTGTTGACGACGATCTGTTCCGACAGGGGCTGATCAACATCATCAACACCCGGCACGAGTTGGTTCGACCTGGATGACCGCGCCGAGACCAATTGCGATGGCAGAACTCGCGTTCATCGGTGGCAGTTCACAACTAGCCTGCTAATGCGTAATGATGACTGGGCGAGCCTGATTTGTACCTGCAGCAGATGGGCGATCACTGGCTTGTGGCTCGTTTCGATCTGGCACACGCCCTTCGGTAGAAGCTTTCCGTTGTTCCGCCTCGGTCTTGGACCGTTGCTCCGCTGCCGCCCGCGCGTCTGACTCCGCCTTGGTCCGCTGTTCAGCTTCAATTGCTCGCCGACGGCTAGCCTCCTGCCTTGCCTCATTCTCTGCACGAGCGCGCTGCTCCGCCTCGGCACTCCTTCGTCGTTCGGCTTCGGCCCTTGCATCAGCTTCCGCATTGGCACGGGTCTCCGCCTCTAGACGCGCCTTCCGCTCCAATTCAATACGAGCCTCCGCCTCTCCTCGAATACGTCGAATCTCTTCGGCCGAATTCTGCGGCTCAGCGTTCGACGGAACCGACTTTTCGCTGGAACGCGCAGATGTCAGCGGAGTGGGAGGCGGAAAACCGGAAAATGAGGGTCGACCGCCACGTTCCTCCGGCTTTCGAACACTTGGACCGCTTTCTCGTGCATCAGGTCTGCTCACTTTAGACGCCTGGGGCCCTCCGATCGGTGGCGTCGTCGTCACAGTTCGACTCACATTTCCGCTAGAACCGATCGCTTGGCTCTCAGGCTTCCCTTCGACGGAAGGAGGAGGAGAAACTTCCGCCCCAGAATCTTCGTCGCCACGATGAAGCGATTCAACTCTTCCGCTCATCGGTCTCTTAACACTAGAATCTGAAGAAGGAGATCGCGAGGGCGAAGACCCTACAAGCTCTTTCTCAGCCAGCCTCTGATTCGGATTCACTTTCGGATGGCTCAACGCCCCTGTACCGTCAATCCGAGAAGAGGATTTATCTCCAAAGAATGCAGAACGCCACGAGAAGGCAATCAACAGCAGAGAAAACACTCCAAGAATCGCTACAAATCGCCATCTGTTCCCGATCTTCCCATGTACTTTCAACCCGGTCTTCGAAGTGTGCTGCCCATGGGCCGAAACAATCGCGGAAACCCGACCCTCGGACTCCAAGAGAGGGTCGGTCGGAGGCTGATCCGCCTGCCTGGTTGCTGCCAAATCTTGAGAAAATCCATAGTCGACTGGAATACTTTGCGGGGGGGCGACAGCAACACTGACACCACTATCTGCCCGTGCCCCCCCCTCGCCGGGAAGGACAATCGTCTTCTCTGAATCATCGAGCACCCCATTTGATTCGGCATTTTGCTCAGACGTATTGATGGGCACTTGCGTTTCGACAATCGACTTATCGAAGTGCAAGGTAGCTGAGATTTCCTGCGAGAACCGTTGCTTCTTGAGGATCGCCTCTCGAAACTCAAGTACCGATTTAGTTCGGCTCTCAACATTCAGCGCAAGAGCATTCGCGACTGCGATAGACAGCTGCGGCGACACACGCCCTTGAGCGACATCAACAAGACTGGGCATTCGGTCCGAGAGAATCCGCTCAATCGACGTTGGAGGTGATCGTCCGGTAATGCAATACCAAGCTACCGCTCCCAATGCATACACATCGGTCCATGGCCCCTGTCGAATGCTTGCATCCGATGCATACTGCTCGGGCGGCGCATACCCGGGTTTCAATATGACTGTCAACGCCTGAGTCATCTCTCCTACAAGTTGCCGTGCAGCGCCAAAATCCAAAAGGAGAGGCCTTCCATTCTCAAGAATTAACACATTATCGGGAGCAATGTCGCGATGAAGACAGTTTCGCTGGTGGACGTAGGCAAGCACGCTGATGAGATCATCAAGCAGCGCGACAACATCGCCCTCGCCGAGAAAGCCTCCGGATGAAGCAAGATGATTTCTTAGAGTCACCCCCCTATACAATGGCATTGCCATATAAGCAGTGCCATTCAATCGCCAAACTCTAAACACTTTGACCAAACCAGGATGATCAAACCGAGCTAATGTTTGCGCCTCCCGGACAAAATCATCTATTCCCTTTGCGTAAAGGGATTCGTATTTATCACCTTTCGCCTGGACGGAAAAATCCACCATTCTGGTCGCAATCGACGAAGGCATATACTCCTTGATCGCAACCGCCCTCCCCAATGAACGATCGTGAGCCGAATAGACAACACTGAAGCCTCCCTCTCCCAGTATTCCGTCTATTTCGAATTCGCCAAGACATGTTCCTCGCGGTAGACGCAGGCCATCCGCAGAAGAATCGGAGCGCCCTCCTCCCCCTCCTTCTGGAATCGTCATAACCATTGAGGAATCGGTTCCCGGTACTGTACGCCGAAAGTTGTTCATGAACACGGTCTCAGTAGAACATCACTGCACCCAACCACCCAACTTTCAATGGAACACCACAAGGTGACTTGCGAAAACTGACAATCAACAGACCGAAGAAATCATTCACAAACCATGCAAGGCAGACATTCCAATGCACTCATATCAACACCGACCACCTATCGACGAGGAGTCTCAGACAGATCGCCAAAAATCATGCACTTGCGCACCAAATTCGGGACCCATTCACTGTCGTGAGGTTCGCAACAAAATAACCCTACCACCAGCAGGAAAGACCAATGTACCTACCTGAATTCAAATCGGATCAGCCTCATATAATCCATCCGCTCAGAATACGAACGCAACGCCCAACGTCAAACCATCAATAGATGTTCGATATGACTGCGAATTATTCGCGAAACCTACCGCCCCCCTACTGGGATCAATATTGACATATGAGTACGGAACGTTCTTCGATCGTGTGGTTTGAGAACGATACCCAACGACCATCGATGCATTCTTGAAAGCCGCCCCAATTTCACGCAGAGAGTACGTTAGGCCAAACTCCGTAGAAACATAGTCGGTACTGCTTCCTGACTTTTCACCACCAATTTCCAGTCGCGGCCTACCGTATGCGATCGTCCCGTAGAGTGACCAATTTCCCCCAATCGAAGCACTGGTCGCAAGCCCAAAAAAAGGGCCCGAATACTTCTGTGACAACGGCAGTGCTGGCCCGGAATTTCCACCTCCGAGTGAGGTTCTTACATCTATATCCTTCCAACCCAACGAAACCACCATATTTGGAAGCAACGAATAGCCGATTCCCACGTCCCACTCTCGCCGCTTTGGGTGCGCTTCCGCTCCAGTCTCTGGCGGCTTGATCGTATATCTGGTTTCAGGTTGAAACGATGCCGAAAGGACAAGGGGCCCCTTTCTGACCGATATTGAAGGCAAGAAGGACACTTCGGCACCACTCGAGACCGTCACTGCCAACGGCCGAAGGCCGGGTATACCCAAATCACCGAACCCGACTCCGTCAATTCGATTGATGAATGTTCGCAAACCAACAGAAACAGTGACATTATCATCGGCAGACTGAGCACAGACATGCACAGGGGTTACGACGGAGGTAAGTACTGCCAGTGGTACGCAGAAATCTCTGATGGACATTTTGACCTCACCCTCTTAAATAAAGTATGCTTCAACGCCATTGCCCTGCGACTTACAAGAACGTCACCTTTGGGCTCTCGGGCAAACGAGAATGCTCGTCGGCTCATCGTACCGGCCTGGAACGCGGCTTCGTGGCTTGTAAGCCGCAATTTGAAATCTGCGGCGCAGCAAACTGCATCGCCATTGTTGCAAATCCCTATCAAGTACTGCTTCATAATAGAGAGCAGGCGGCTGATACGCCGAGTCCCTTCGTAATCCGAGCTCCTGAACAGGATCGCTATTTCGACAGTCGCCCAAACGCCCCCTCATGACATCCCCTTTCTTGAGGATGATTGACGCGACAAAGGGCATGAAGCTCCAATGAGATTGAGACCGGACCCCGAACCCAGGCAGCTTCTTGAACTCCCCGAGCGGGAGGCCGACGCGAGCCTGTATCTGAAGGCAACCGACTTCTTCGATCTCGCCTCGCCCTCGTTGCGCGAGTTCGTAACCCGGGCAATCGACGGTGCCCACACCTCCCGCGAACGTGCGGTGGCGTTGTTCTATGCGGTCCGCGACCGCATCCGCTACACGCCCTATGGGCTGAGCTTCGATCCCCGGACCTATCGCGCCAGCGAGGTGATCCGTGCCGGCCAGGGCTGGTGCGTTCCGAAGGCGGGACTGCTGGCGGCGTGCGCGCGGGTCGCGGGCATCCCCTCGGCCGTCGGTCTGGCCGATGTGGTGAACCACCTGAACACCGAGAAGCTGCGGGCGACGATGGGCACCGACGTCTTCTACGACCACGGCTACACCGCGATGCTCGTCGACGGACGCTGGGTGAAGGCGGTGCCTGCCTTCAACATCGAGTTGTGCCAGCGTTTCGGGGTCGTGCCCACCGATTTCGATGGCCGCGACGACGCGCTGTACCAGGAGCACGACGCGCACGGGCGGCGTCACATGCAGTACCTGGCCGATCACGGGACCTGGTCCGACCTGCCGCTGGCGCAGATCAAGACGGACTTCCAGCGCCACTACCCGGGCATCGTCGCGCGCGCGGCGCAAGCGGCCAACGCGCAGCGCGACGGCGAGAAGGACTTGTTCGGCTGAGCGCGGCCGGACCGTCCGACCACGCCCGCCCTGACGGCCGACGCCGCCATGTCCGCTCCCGCCACCCCCGCCGCCGCACCGGGCTCGGCGATGCCGGTGCGGGTCCTCGCCGTCCAGGGTCTGTCGCTGCTGGGCTGGCTTCTGTTGGGGCTCAGCCCCTGGCTGGCCGTCCCGGTGGTCGTCTGCGCATTCGCCTGGGGGGCGGCCCGCCGCGCCGGCCATCCCGCGGCCGAGGCGGTGCCGGTCACACTGGCGGTGGTGTGGGGTGGCGCACTGGCGGCGACGGTCACGCGCTGGTCCGCCGTGACGGACGGGCCGTCGGTCGCGCTGGCGATCGCCGCCGCGCAGGCCGCGATGCTGGCGGCCGGCGTGTCGCGCCGCGGCGTCCGACCGATGATCGTCGCGGGCAGCCTGTTGCCACCGGCGCTCGCCGCCGCTCTGCAAGGCCGCTGGGCGTGGGGGCTGTGCGCGCTCGGGCTGGGACTGGTTCTCGTCTGGCGCCGACAAGATCCGGCCGCGGCACCGAGCCCTCCCTTCGGCGCGTCGGTCCCGGGCATGCCGGCAGGGGTTCCCGCGTCGCCGCCGGCGGCCTCGTCCCCCGCGGCGATGCCCCGGGAGCCCGATCCCGCGGCGCCCGCCCACTGGGAGGCCGAGGCAAACGCCGCGCGTGAACGGGCCGAGCAGGCCCTCGGGGCCGCCCGCCAGGCGGTGCGAGACAAGACCCGGTTCCTCGCCGCCGCCAGTCACGACCTTCGCCAGCCGGTGCACGCGATCGGCCTGTTCGTCGGCGCGCTGAAGGAGGAGATCCGCGACGGCCGGGGGCGCTATCTGGTCGAACGACTCGAGCGCTCGATGGCGGGTCTGGACGAGCTCTTCAACCGCCTGCTCGACATCTCCCGGATCGACGCGGGCACGATCGAACCGAAGCTGTCGGCCTTCGCGATCGTGCCGCTGCTGCAGACCCTGGAGAGCCGGTTCGCGCCGATGGCCGCGAGCCGCCACCTTCGCCTGCGGGTGCACCTGCCGCCACCGTGCACCGTGCGCAGCGACCCTGCGCTGCTGACGGAGATCCTGATGAACCTGTTGTCCAACGCGTTTCGGTACACCGAGCGCGGCGGCATCCTGGTGGGCACCCGGCGCCGTGGCGATCGATTGTGGATCCAGGTGTGGGACACGGGGCTGGGCATCCCGCCCGAGCAGACGGGCAAGATCTTCGACGAGTTCGTGCAGCTCGGGAACAGCGCGCGCGACCGTCGGCAGGGCCTGGGTCTGGGTCTGGCGATCGTGCGCCGCCTGGCCGAAAGCCTCGGATCATCGGTGGCGGTGCGCTCGCGACCCGGGCGTGGGTCGGTGTTCGAGGTGAGCGTGCCCTTGTCGGCCGATCGACCGGCGTCGCCGACGCCGGAGCCGCTGGATGGCGATACCGCCGCGCTGCAGGGCCTGCTCGTGCTGGTGGTCGACGACGAGCTCGACATCCTGGTGGCGATGGAGGCGCTGCTCGTCTCCTGGGGCTGCTTCGTGATCGTGGCGCGCAGCGTCGCCGAGGCCCGTCGCCACCTCGACACGACCGAGCGCTTCCCTGACGTACTGATCACCGACCACCGCCTGGGGGAGGACACGAGCAGCCGCGACGTCGTGGCCACCGTCACCGAACTGGTGCCGGTGCCGGTGCCGGTGATCGTGGTCTCCGGGGATGCCGGCCCGACGCTGGAGGCGCTGGTCCGCGACCGCGGTTGGTCGCTGCTGCCCAAGCCGGTGAATCCGCAGCGCCTCAGGCGCCTGGTGGTCGAGTTGACGCGGCAGGGATGAAGGTGCCGCCGCCCGGCCCCTTCTGCGGGGGCGCCGGCGGCTCCAGGCGAACCCCGGCGCGCGCCACCGCGATCAGCGCCTGGGTGCGGGAGGTCACCTTCAACTCGCGCAGGATGGCGCTCACGTGGATCTTCACGGTGGACTCGGCGATGTCCAGTCGTCGCGCGATCAGCTTGTTGGGCAGACCCGCGACCAGCAAGGCCAGCACGTCGGTCTGCCGATCGGTCAGGTTCCACGGCGAGACCGGCCGTTCGGCGGCCACCCCCATCACGCTCTCGGGCAGCACCACCTTGCCCTCGAGCACCGCCTCCAGTGCGCCACGGATGCGCGAGGCCTCGGCCGATTTCGGCACGAAGGCCTTCGCGCCGAGGTCCAGCGTGCGCACCACCGTGTCGCGGTCCTCGAGCCCGGAGACCACCACGACCGGCAGGCCCTGGTGCTCCGCCCGAAACCGTTCGAGCGCGACGAAGCCGGGCATGTCGGGCAGTTGCAGATCGAGCAGCACCAGATCGAAGGCCTGCGCCTTGGCGGCATCGATGCCTCGCTGGCAGCTGTCGGCCTGGACGATCTCGGCGTCGGGCCGAAGTGAGCGCAGCACGAGGGCCACCCCTTCACGCACCAGGGCGTGGTCGTCGATGATCAGGATTCGCATGACTTGGCAAGCTCCGTCTATCGTCGCCGGATGCCGGCGGGAGGGATGGCGAGCGCGCGGTGCGCACTGACCGCACAATCCGGCAGACCGGAACGTGCCCCGCCTACCACCTCGGTAGTATGCGCGAATCACGATCGGCCCTTGCCGGTTCCACGTGCTTGATTCATTCTAGCCAGCCATGTGCCAGCGCCCTCTCGTCCCGTCCCACACCGCGTTCCCCATCGACGGCGCCCGGCGTCGCGGAGTGCTCGCGATGGCCTCGACGTTGCTGGCCGCGTGCGCCGGGCCCAAGCCGCCGCCGGTGCTGCTGCCCGTGCCGCGGGTGCTCGACATCACCCTGCAGGCCGACACGCTGCTCAATGTCGACGCGCGAAACCGCGCCGCACCGCTGGTCGTCCGGCTGTACTTTCTGAAATCGGCCAACGGCTTCGCCGGCGCCGATTTCTTCTCGCTGTACGAGCGCGATCAAACGGTGCTGGGCGCCGATCTCGTGGCCAAGGAGGAGATCCAGATGCGCCCGGGCGAAACCCGACGCATCGTGCGCGACCTGAAACCCGACACGAAGACCGTCGGCGTGCTGGGGGCTTTCCGCGAACTGGAGCGCGCGAACTGGCGGGCGCAGCTCGCGCTGCCCGAGCCGCCACCACCGGTCGAACGTCCGCCCGCCACCGCGCTCAGCGTCACGCTTCGGGTCACCCTGGGCGCGCGCGAGGTGCGCCTGGGCAGCCCCTGAACCCGCGCACCGCCTGACGGAGACACGCCCCATGTGGCGCAACAAGGTCCTCTGGACCGAAGGACTGTTCCTGCGGCCGCAGCACCTGCAGCAGCAGGATCGCTATCTCGAACACCTGGTCGACCGGCGAACCCGGTCGATCGCGTCGTACCCCTGGGGATTCGAGACGCTCGAGATCGACGAGGCGGCGCTGAGCCTGGGCAAGCTGTCGCTGCGCAGCGCCAGCGGCGTGCTGCCGGACGGCACGCCGTTCGGCTTCCCGCTGGACGATCCGCCGCCCGGCCCGATGGTGATCGGCGAAAACCTCAAGGACCGCGTGATCCACCTCGCGATCGCGCACGACCGCGCCGGCATGCCGAGCGTCTCGCTGGACGAGACGCCGCCGGGCGGCGCGGTGCGGGTGCATGCGCGCAGCGCGGAGGTCGTCGACAACGTCGAAGGCTTCACCGAGAGCGCCCCGATGCAGCTCGGCGCGCTGCGCCTGGTGCTGATCGCCGACACCGAGCTCTCCGGCGCGTACGCGTCGATGCCGGTGGCGCGGGTGATCGAGCGCCGCGCAGACGGCCAGGTGCTGCTCGACAAGGAGTTCATCGCCACCACGCTCGACGCGAACGCCTCGCCGGTGCCCAGGGGTTGGGTGCACGAGCTGCACGGCCTGCTGCGCCAGCGCGCCGAGGCGCTGGCGGTGCGCATGACCCAGCCCGGACGCGGGGGTGTCGCCGAGATCGCCGAGTTCCTGCTGCTGCAGGTGGTCAACCGCTACGTCGGCCTCTTCGATCACCTGGCCAACGTTCCTCGGCTTCATCCCGAGCGGCTGTACACCGTGTGCGTCGAGATGGCCGGCGAACTCTCCACCTTCGGCGCCGAGCGTCGGCTGGGGCGCGCGTACCCGCCGTACCAGCACGACGACCTTCAGCTCAGCTTCCGGCCGGTGCTCGATCACCTGCGCCGGGTGCTGTCGATGGTGACCGACCAGACCGCGATCCGCATCGACCTCGAAGAGAAGAAGCACGGCGTACGCACCGGCGTGGTCGCGGACAAGTCCTTGTTCCGCACGGCGCGCTTCGTCCTCGCCGCCAACGCGGACATCCCCGCCGAGGCGCTGCGACTGCGATTCCCCACCCAGTCGAAGATGGCGCCGGTCGAGAAGATCGTCACCTACGTCAACCAGCAGTTGCCCGGCGTGCCGATGCGTGCGCTGCCGGTGGCGCCGCGGGAGATCCGCTACCACGCGGGCTTCAACTACTTCGAGATCGACACCAACGACAAGTTGTGGCGTGAGATCGAACAGTCGGCCGCGGTCGCCCTGCACGTGCCCGATGTCTTCCCCGGACTCACCCTCGAGTTCTGGGCCATCCGATCCTGACCGACATGGCCGACGAGCCCCTGCACAAGCCGCCGCCCGACCCGGAACGCACGATCGTCCGGCCGCGCCCCGGCGCGCGCGCGGGCAGCGCGGCGGTGCCGCCATCGCCGGGATCAGCGTCCGCGGCGCCTTCGGCCTGGACGCCCGCGCCAGCCGCGCCGACGGCCGCGCCGATCGGCGGCCACGGCGACGAGCCACTGCCCGAGACACCGTCGGGGGTCGGCGAAAACCCCTTGCTGCAATGCGCGCAGCCCCTGCTGACCCTCGTGCCGCAGATCCGGGGCACGCTGGATCTGCCCGACCCGAGCTCGCTGAAGGAATCGCTGAGCGCCGGCATCCGGGAGTTCGAGGCGCAGGCCACCCGGGCGGGTGTCGCGCGCGAGACGATCATCGCCGCGCGCTACATCCTGTGCACCTTCCTCGACGAGACCGCGGCGTCCACGCCGTGGGGCAGCGGCGGCGTGTGGCCGCGCGAATCGCTGCTGGTGCGCTTCCACAACGAGACCTGGGGCGGCGAGAAGGTCTTCATGCTGCTGTCCAAGCTCGCGGAGGACCCGCCGCGCAACCGGCATCTGCTCGAACTCATCTACGTGTGTCTGTCGCTCGGCTTCGAGGGCCGCTATCGGGTGCAGGACAACGGTCGCGCGCAACTCGAGCAGCTTCGCGAGCGCCTGCACCTGATGCTGCGCAACGTGATCCCGGCACCCGATCGCGCGCTGGCGCTGCGCTGGGCGCCCGCGCAGATCAGCCGACGCCGCTGGCTGTCGGCCGCGCCGTTCTGGGTGTTCTGCACGGTGATCGCGCTGCTGGCCGTCGGCCTGTACCTCACCTACGGGTTCCTGTTGGGCGGTCGCTCGGACCCGGTCTTCGCGTCGATCCAGTCGCTGCGCCTGCCCACCGCCGCGCCGCTGCCGCCACCACAACCCGCGCCGCCCGCGCAGGCGCGCCGCCTGTCGCGGTTCCTCGAGCGCGAGATCGCCGAGGGCCTGGTCACGGTGCGTGACGAGGCCGGCAAGAGCGTCGTCACGATCCGCGGCGACGGGTTCTTCGAGCCCGGCAGCGCGGTGGTCTCGCCCCGCGTGTTCCCGATCCTGGACCGCATCGCGCAGGGACTGGTCGCGCACCCCGGCCGGGTGCTGGTCGCCGGGCACTCCGACAACCAACCGATCGCCTCGGCGCGTTACCCGTCGAACTGGCATCTGTCGCAGGAGCGAGCGCGATCGGTGCTGGAGCTGCTCGCGCGCAGCGTCGACCGGTCGCGGATGCAGGCCGAAGGCCGGGCCGACGCGGAACCGCTGGCGCCCAACGACACGCCGGCGGGTCGCGCACGCAACCGTCGGGTGGATGTCACCCTCTTCGTCACCTCAGGCGGATGAAACGCATCTTCGGATTCTTCCTGAAGCCGGCCGTTCTGGTCGTGCTCGGTGCGCTGTGCCTGGCGCTGCTCGTCTGGTTCGCCGGCCCGCTGCTCGCGTTCGCGGGCTGGCATCCGCTGGAGAGCGTGACCGCACGCGTCGTCTGCATCGTCGCGCTGCTCGCGCTGTGGCTGGGCAAGCGGCTGGTGCAGGCGCTGCGCGAACGCCTGGCCAACCGCCGCATGCTCGAGGCGATGACCGCGCGCGACGCGAAGCCGGCGGCCGACGAGAACGCCGAACAGCTCGAGGCGATCCGCCAGCGCTTCACGGCGGCGATGGCCGTGCTCAAGCAGAGCCGGTTCGGTCAGAAGGCCGGCGTGCTCGAGCGGCTGTTCGGCGGACGCCGCTATGCGTACCAGTTGCCCTGGTACCTGTTCATCGGCGCGCCGGGCTCGGGCAAGACCACGGCTCTGCTCAACGCCGGCCTGCAGTTCCCGCTCGCCGAATCGCTGGGCAACGACCCGATCCAGGGCGTGGGCGGCACGCGGCAGTGCGACTGGTGGTTCACCGATCAGGCGGTGATGATCGACACCGCCGGGCGCTACACCACGCAGGATTCCGACGCCCAGGCCGATGCCGGCGAATGGAAGGAGTTCCTGAAATCACTGAAGCGGCATCGTCCGCGGCAGCCGATCAACGGGGCCCTGGTCACCGTCTCCGTCGGGGATCTGCTGCAGCTGTCGGGGGCCGAGCGTCAGGCGCAGGCCGCCGCGGTGCGCCAGCGCGTCCAGGAACTGCTGGCGACGCTCGAGAACCAGTTCCCGATCTACCTGCTGGTCACGAAGGCCGACCTGCTGCCCGGGTTCATGGAGTTCTTCGGCGACCTCGACCGCGAGGCGCGCGATCAGGTCTGGGGCACCACGTTCGAGTTCAACGAGAAGGGCGCGAGCGTGCCGAACGCCGCGCAGATCGACGCCGACCTCGAGGCGCTCGTCGCGCGGATCGCCGATCTCACGCTCGACCGGCTCCAGTCCGAACGCGATCCGACCCGCCGTGCGGCGATCCAGGGCTTCGCGCAGCAGGTCGCGACGCTGCGCCCGCTGCTCAGCGCCTTCCTGGCCGAGGCTTTCCCGCGCTCGCAACTGGCCCAGCCGCCGATGCTGCGCGGCGTGTACTTCACCAGCGGCACCCAGGAGGGCAGCCCGATCGACCGCGTGATGGGATCGCTCGCGCGCCAGTTCGGCCTGCAGCGCCGGATGCTCGCGCCGCTGCGGCCCTCCGGACGTTCGTTCTTCCTGTCGCGCCTGCTGCACGGCGTCATCTTCCCCGAAGCCGGCCTGGCCGGCACCAACCTGCGCTGGGAACGCCGGCTGGGCACGCTGAAGTGGGCGGCCTCGATCGGCGCCCTGGTGATCGGGCTGGGCGCGGCCGCCGGCTGGAGCCTGTCCTTCGTCAACAACGCGGCCTACGTCGCCGACGTCGGCGCCCGGGTGGAGGTGCTCAAGAAGGAACTGGCGGGGCAGGTCGCCAGCACGATCGAGCTGCGCCGGCTGCTGCCGCTGTACGAGCGCGTGCGCGGACTGGCGCGCACCGAGCGCGTCGATCCCGATGCGCCGGGCATCACGCACTCGTTGGGGCTGTTCCAGGGCGGCAAGCTCGCCGCCGCCGCCGACCAGGCCTACCACCGCCTGCTCGCCCAGACGCTGGCGCCGCTGCTTGCCGAGCGCATGGCCACGGCGCTGAAGCAGACGGCGTCGAACCCGGTGCTGCAGTACGAGAACCTGAAGGCCTACGTGATGCTGCGAGAGCCCGACCGACTCGACCCGGCGGCCCTGCGCGGCTGGATCGCGTTCGACCTCGAGGCGCAACGCAACGTCGGCCTCAGTGCCGAGGAGCAGCGTGCCCTGCTCACGCACGTCGACGCGCTGCTCTCGCGCAGCGCCTTCCAGGACAGCGTGATCATCGACACGAACCTGATCACGCAGGCGCGCGCGTCGCTGGCCGCCACGCCGTTCCCTCGCCGGGTCTACGAGCGCCTGAAGCGCCAGGGCGTGGGCGACATTGCCGACTTCCGCCTGGTCAACGCCGGCGGGCCGGCCACCAGCAGCGCGTTCGACCGGATCAGCAAACAGCCGCTGACCGCCGGCGTGCCGGCGCTGTACACCTACAACGGCTACCACAAGGGCTTCGTCCCCCAGCTCGACGACACGCTGAAGGTGCTGGCCGAGGAGGAGGTCTGGGTGCTGGGGATCCGCGACTCCGAGAACGCCCGGCGCGCCGCCGACGCGAAAGGCCGCGAATCCCTGATCCAGGAGGTCAAGCGCCTGTACCTGCTCGACTACGCCACCACCTGGGAGCAGTTCATCGGCGACATCACGCTGCGCCGCGGCGGCAACCTCACCGAGTCGATCGCGGTGGCCCGATTGTTGTCGGCGCCCGATTCCCCGGTCCTGCCGGTGCTGCGCGCGATCGTGCGCGAGGTGAGCCTGACCGAGACCGGCAGCAGCGTGGTCGACAAGGCGGTCGGCAAGGCCAGCGACGCGATCCAGGGCACGAAGGAGCGGCTCGAGCGGCTGCTCGGCCCCAACACGCCGGTGCCGCCGCCCGGTGGCAGCCCGAAGATCGAGGCACTGGTCGACGACCGCTTCGCGACGCTGCGCGCCCAGGTGCGCGCGCCCGAGGGCGGCGGTCCGGCCCCGATCGAGAAGTCGCTGGCGATGGTCAACGACCTGTACCAGCACCTGTTGGCCACCGAACAGGCGGGCCGCGAGAGCCGGCCGCCGCCGCCCAGCGAGGTGCCACTGAAGATCAAGGGCGAAGCCGGTCGCCTGCCGGAGCCGCTGCGAGGCATGCTGACCGCGCTCGTCACCAGCGGCACCGCGCAGGCCTCGGGGCAGACCCGGGAGGTGATCAGCCGTCAGATGGCCGCGCTGGGCGAGGCCTGCTCACGGCTGATCGGCGGCCGATACCCCTTCGCACGCGACAGCCGCAGCGACGTCACGCCCGAGGATTTCGCCCGGGTCTTCTCGGCGGGCAGCGGCCTGCTCGACGAGTTCTTCCAGAAGAACCTCGCGGCGCTGGTCGACACGCAGGTCAAGCCCTGGAAGTTTCGCGATGCGGCGATGGGCGACAGCGGGGCGTTGCGACAGTTCCAGCACGCCGCCGAGATCCGCGACGTGTTCTTCGGTGGCGGTGCCCGCGGCGTGCAGATGCGCATCGAGTTCCGCCCGGTCGACATGGACACCTCGCTGTCGAAGATGGTGCTCAATGTCGACGGCCAGGAGCTTCCGTATCAGTTCGGTCCGCAGGTGCCCAAGTCGATGCAGTGGCCGGGTCCCGGGGGCACGAACCAGATCCGCCTGCAGGTGACGGTCAAGGACCCGCCGAAAGAATCGCAGTTGCTGTTCGAGGGACCGTGGGCGTTGTTCCGGATGTTCGATCGCGCGCAGATCGAGTCCAGCGGCCAGCCCGACAAGTTCAGGGCGACGTTCTCGGTCGACGGCAAGCGCGTGCAGTTCGATGTCGCCACCAGCAGCGTGCGCAACCCGTTCCGACTGCCCGACCTGCAGGCCTTCCAATGCCCGCGCGGACTGTGACCCAGCAGCGCCAGGCGCCGCTCGAGCGCCGGCCCTCGCCCGCCCCGACGAGCGCGCGATGAACGAGGGATCGGCGCTGTCCCCGCACGGCGTCGGGGTCGCCGCGGCACTGCCGGGTCATCCGCAGGCCATCGGCTGCTACGGCAAGCTGCCCAGTGTCGGCGACTTCATCACCCGCCGCCTGCCGCCCACCTTCGTGCAGACCTGGGATCGCTGGTTGCAGGCCGGGATGGCAGGCAGCCGGGCGCGCCTGGGCGACCGCTGGGAAGAGCTCTACCTGACGTTTCCCGTGTGGCGTTTCGCGATCGCTCCGGGTTCGCTCGGAGCCACCGGATGGGCGGGCGTGATGATGCCCTCGACCGATCGGGTCGGCCGGTGTTTTCCGCTCACGCTCGCCGCACCCGTGTCGGCAGGGCACTTCGCCGAGCTCGCGGTCTCGGACCTCGATCGCTGGCTGGCTGGGTTCGAGGCGGTGGGGCTCGCGGGCCTCGACGGCCAGCACATCGACCAGTTCGACCTGCACCTTCGGGGCCTGCCCGCGGTGCCAGGGGTGAGCCATGACCCGCTGCCGGCTCCCGACGTCTGGTCCGACCCCGCGTGCACCGGCCACTGGCCGCTGGCCGACGGCCTGTCGAGCGCCCTCGCGCGGATGGGCGGTCGGCTGATGCTGTCGCATCTGGGCAGACGCGCGCTGTGGTGGGTGCCCGGCGGCGAGCCAACCGGCGGTACGATACGCGTGGATGGCTGGCCGATGTCGCCGGAGGCGTTCGACGCCTTGATCCTGCAGGACTGAGGTCACCGCATCGCGCTCACGCGCCGACCACGCCCCCGAGACCCTTGGCCGACACCCCGAACCCTGCCGCCTCGAATCCCGCTGCCGGGCCACGCGCGCCCGCGGGCGACGAGCACGACACGAGCTGCCTGCCGATCGGCACGCGGCTCGGCGAGTTCGAGATCACGGGCCTGATCGGCGTCGGCGGCTTCGGCATCGTCTACAGCGCGCGCGACCACCAGCTCGAACGCGAGGTCGCGATCAAGGAGTACATGCCCTCGGCGCTGGCGTCGCGGGGCAACGACCTTCGGGTGACGGTGAAGTCCGAACGTCACCAGGAGACGTTCGGCGTGGGCCTGCGCAGCTTCGTCAACGAGGCCAAGCTGCTCGCCCAGTTCGATCACCCCTCGCTCGTGAAGGTGTACCGATTCTGGGAGGACAACGGCACGGCCTACATGGCGATGCCGTACTACCGCGGCGTCACCTTGCGAACGGCGCTGAAGAATCTCGGCGAGGCACCCGACGAGGCGGCGATCACGCAGTTGCTGGTGCCGCTGCTCGACGCGCTGGAGGTGATCCACGCCGAGCGCTGCTACCACCGCGACATCGCGCCCGACAACATCCTGATCCTGCACAGCGGCCGGCCGGTGCTGCTGGACTTCGGCGCCGCGCGGCGCGTGATCGGCGATTTCACGCAGGCGCTCACGGTGATCCTGAAACCGGGCTTCGCGCCGGTGGAGCAATACGCCAACGGGCCGGAGATGCGCCAGGGCCCCTGGACCGACATCTACGCATTGGCCGCGGTGATCTACTACTGCATCGGCGGCAAGACGCCCACGCCCTCGGTGTCGCGAATGATGCGCGACACGATGGTGCCGGCGAGCACCCTGGGCAAGGGGCGCTACAGCGAACGCTTCCTGAAGGCGATCGATCACGCGCTGGTGGTGGGCATCGAGGACCGGACCGCCTCGATCGCCGAGCTGCGCGCCGAGCTCGGCCTGGAGGCACACGATCGGGGCGACTCGCGCACGCAGCTCGGCGCGGCGGTGATCGCGTCGATGCCCGCGAACCCGACGAGCCCGTCGCCGGCCGTCGCGAAGGCACCGGCGCCCGCGGCACCGATCGCCGCGGGCCCGGCCCCATCCCCGGCGCCATCCCCGGCGCCCGCGGCGCTCAGCCCCCGGCCGGTGCCACCCGCGCCGAGCGAGTCCACGCCGGCCCCCATGGGGCGCGGGTCCAGCCCCGCGAACGAAGCGCCGTCACCGGACGGTGCCGGCCCCGCGCAGCCCCCTCACGGCGCGGCGCCATCGCCGCCGCCGCGGGCGAGTGCACCCTCGATGGCCACGCCGATGGCCTTCGCGCCGGCGCCGGCCCCGGCGCCGGTCACGGCCGATCGCACGCCACCCGCTTCGCCGGTCGCCGCACCGACGCCGGCCTCGGCAACGCCTCAAGCGCCCGCGCCGCCCTCGCCTACCTTGGGCGCGCCGCGAGCGCCCTCGGTCGGCACGAACGCGAGTCCGCCGAAGACCCCGCCAGCCGGGCGACCCACGCCGTTCGCGGCGGATGACGACGACGCGACCACGATCGCCCCCCCGCCGATGCCCGGCCGGGCCCGCGTCACGCCGGGCACGGGCGCGGACCGCCCTGCCGAGGCCCGACCGGCACCGCTGGCCGCGCCGAGCCCCTCGTCGCCGCGCACGCCCACGCCGGGCGCGACGACGACGCCACCGGCCTCGCCCGCGGCGCCTGCCGTCGCCAAGGCGGCCGACACGCCTCGGGGCAATCGCCTGCCGCTCGTGCTGCTCTTGTCGGTGCTCGGTGTCGCCGGGCTCGTCGTCGGTCTTGTGCTGCGCACGCCATCGGGCGACGCCCCCACGCCGCCGACGCCGCCCCAAAGGTCGACGGACAAGGCGTCGGACCCGGGCGACAAGGCCCGGTCCGAACCGAAGGAGTCGCCGCGCAAGGCCGACGACCGCGTCGCCGGCAACAGCCGCGCGCCGTTCTCGCCCGGCGGGGTCGTCGACGCCTTGTTCGACGCGCGCGACCCCCAATGGGGTGTCGACGTGAAGCTGCAACGCGACACCCTGAAGATCGGCCGCGATCGGCTGCAGTTCCGCCTGACCAGCGCGCGCGCGGGCTACGTGTACGTGATCCAGGTGGGCACCGACGCGCGCCACTTCTGGCAGTTGTTCCCCAACGCGAAGGATCGCGCCAATCGCATCGAGGCGGGGACCGAGCTGGTTCTGCCCCGGGCGAGCTGGCCGGTGGAGGCGGGCGGCCCGCCCGGCACGAACCGGCTGCTGGCCCTCGTCACGGCCAGTCCGCGCGACTTCTCCGGCGCCGGATTGCAGGCGCCGGATGCCAGCACCGTGATCGCCGAATTCGACCTGGCACGCGCCGAATCCGCCTGGATCGCCCAGGGTGCGGCGCCGTTCGCCGGCAAGCCGGTGAACTGTGCCCTGCCCGCGGCCGACTGCGAACGGCACGGCGCGGTACGCTTCGAGGTCAAGGAGATCGAATGAGCGTTCCCATGCGCGGGCCGGTGAGCCGCCCGGCATCGCCCCGAGCCGTGCCGCCGATCCGATGGCGCACGCCTTCGCCCCCGACCCGCCCCACGGACGACAGACATGAGTGACGACGCCGCCAACGACTCGCCGGCACCGGCCACGCCCGCGACGATCCTGCCGCCCGGCACTCGACTCCAGGAGTTCGAGATCACCGGGCTCGTCGGCGAGGGGGGCTTCGGCATCGTCTACGCCGCCAACGACACGCAACTGAACCGGCGTGTCGCGATCAAGGAGTACATGCCCTCGCAGCTGGCGGCGCGCACCGGACGGCGCACCGTGAAGCTTCGCTCGACCGAGTTCGGTGACACCTTCGCCGCGGGGCTGAAGAGCTTCATCAACGAGGCGAGGATGCTCGCCCAGTTCAAGCACGCCGCACTGGTCGAGGTGTTCCGCTTCTGGGAGGAGAACGGCACCGCGTACATGGCGATGCCCCTGTACGAAGGGCCCACGCTGAAGGACTACCTGAAGGGCCATCCGGAGATGAGCAACGAGCGCTGGCTGCGTGGATTGCTCTCGCCCCTGCTCGACGCGCTCGAGCACATGCACGGCCTGCAGGTCTTCCACCGCGACATCGCGCCGGACAACATCCTCGTGCTGAAGAACGGGGCGCCGCTGCTGCTGGACCTGGGCGCCGCGAGACGTGTCATCGGTGACATGACACAGGCGCTGACGGTGATCCTCAAGCCCGGCTACGCCCCCATCGAGCAGTACGCCGACGACCCGGCCATCCGCCAGGGACCGTGGACCGACATCTATGCGCTGGCCGCGGTCGTCTACTTCGCGATCACTCGACGGGCCCCCCCGCCGGCCGTCTCGCGGATGATCAAGGACCCGTACAAGTCCCTCGTCGAACTCGCGCCCGCCGGCTTCAAGCCGGAGTTCCTGGCCGCGATCGACCACGCGCTGAAGGTTCGTCCGGAGGATCGGCCGCAGGACATCGCGGCCTTTCGCGAGCACCTGGGCGTGCGCTCGATGACGATGAGCCTGCCGCCGACCTCGTTGTCGTCGGCCGCGAAGGCGGGCCTCGCGGCGGCACCCGCGAAACCGGGCGCGGGGGCGCCAGCCCCGGTCGGCCACGCGCCCGCCGATGCCGGTGCATCGCCCGCGGCGGCACCGCACGACGACCTCGAGCGGACCGTTCCCCTGCCCGCCCGACCCTCGAGCGGTCCGGCGGGCGCCGGCGGAGGTCGGGACGCATCTCCGGCGCCGCTCGCCAGCCCGGCACCCGAGTCGCGTCAGTCGGCCTTGCCGCTGCCACCGGTGCCGATGCCGGCCACCAAGCCAGCCACCCAGTCGGCGGCCAACCCCGTGCCGGCCCCCGCTCGGCCTCGCGAGGCCGCGGCCGCGATGACACCGGCCGGGGCGCGTCCGGCGGCTGCCACGGCGGCGGCGCGTCCCGTCGCGACATCCGCGGCCGGCCCGTCAGCCGCCCCCGGGGCGCCGCGCGCGGGGGCTCCCTCGGGCGCGACCGGATCGAGCGACGCCGGGCGACGAGGCGGCCAACCGCTGGCGATCATCGCGGGGATCGTCCTCGTGCTGGTCGGCGCCGCGGCGGCGGTGTGGTACTTCGGCAGCGACGACGGCGCCGCGCCGACGCCCGCCACGAGCCCCACGGTGGCGGTGTCGCCGCCGGCCTCGCCACCACCGACCGTCTCGGGCGGCACGAACGCCGATGCGAGCCCCGCGCCCGCGAACCCCCCTTCGGCCGGCGACTCGTCCTCCCCAACCGGATCGGTCAGCACGCCCGGCAGCGACGGCCAGCCCCCCGGGACGACCAGCGCCTCCGCGGCAGGCGCCGCACCCGCTCCGGCACCCGCGCCCGCTCCGGCGCCCGCACCCGCTCCGGCACCCGCTCCGGCACCTGCGCCTGCCCCCGCGCCGGCACCGGCGCCCGCCCCTCCTCCGGCTCCCTCGCCAGCCCCCACCCCGGCGAGCACCCCGGCACCCGCCCCAGCGCCATCCTCCACCGGCGCGAGCGAGAGCAAGCCCGCCGAGAAGCGCGGCACGGTCCGGCTGGCGGTCAAGCCCTGGGGCGAAGTGTTCGTCGATGGCGCCTCGCGCGGGGTCTCGCCGCCGCTGAAGCGCCTGTCGCTGGCCGAGGGCACGTATCAGGTGGAGATCCGCAACCCGGCCGGCCCGAGCCTGAGTCGGCGGATCGTCATCAAGGCCGATCAGTCGGTGGCGATCGATCACCAATTCTGAACGCGGGCCTGGCCAACCCCCTCGTCGCCCCGCGCACACCCACGGAGGACACGTTCCCGATGACACCCACCCCCCGCCTGTCCTTGCCCGCCTTGGCCGTCGCCCTGGCGATCGTCGGTGGATGCGCCACCGAGGCGCCGCCCTTGCCCCCGCCCGCGCCGCCCCCGGTGTACACGCCGCCACCGGCGGCGGCGCCGGCCCCCGCCGCGGCGCCGACCCCGGCGCCCGCGCCCGCGGCCGCGCCGAGACCCGCGCCGGCACCGGCACCCGTCTCGCCCGCCGAGAAGGCGCTGAGCGAGGGCGTCGCCGCCTACGACAGCGGTGACTTCAATGGCGCGATCCGGCGGCTGTCCGGACCGGAACTCGTCGGTCCGACGGCACCGCCCGCGTTGAAGGTGGAGGCCCTGAAGGTGTCGGCGTTCAGCTACTGCGTCACGAATCGCCGGGGCCCCTGCCGCCGACAGTTCGACACCCTGCTCGCGATCGATCCGCAGTACGAGCTCAAGCCCTCGGAAGCGGGCCATCCGATCTGGGGGCCGATCTTCAAGCAGGCCAAGCAGGCCGCCGCCACGCGGAAAAAGCGCTGACGGATCGACCGGGCGGTCCGGCCGCTGGCGGACCGCCTCGCCAGGGCCGGTTGGCACGACCGGAAGGCGCGCGCCTTCCGATGGTTCTGACGCGCCCTAGCGGTCCGTCGGGGTCGGCCGGTAGATGCGAGTGCTGAAGTCCATCGGCCCGACCCACACCGCCACCGCCGAGTAGTTGTCCTGCCCGGGCCGCCCGCTGTCGACGACCAGCCGCTCCATCGCGGCCAGCCACTCCTCGGGCGAACCCACGCGCTGCAACGCCGCTTCCATCGCCGGCTCGGTGACGTACTCCCAGAAGCCGTCGCTGCACATCAGGAATGCATCGCCCTCCTGGATCGCGAACGGGCTGCTGATGACATCCGGTGAAAAACCGTCGTCGGTGCCCAGCGAGGCGATCAGCACGCTGCGCTCGGGATTGCCCCGGAGCCGCTGTGGATCGGCGAACCCCGCATCGACCATCGACTGGAACAGACTGTGGTCCTTCGTGCGGTTGACGACGAAGCCACCGCGGAAACAGTAGAGCCGCGAATCGCCGATGTGGCCCCAGACGGCCTCGAGCGAGGCAGGATCGAACGCGAGGACCACCAGCGTGGCCCGCATGTCGGAGGTCTCGTGACTGCCCGCCTGCTGCGCGATCACGTCGCGATTGGCCTGATCGATCAGCGAGTACACCAGGGCCGGTGTGCACGCGGGACCCTGCGCGAACCGCTGCAGCACGGTCTCGACCGCGATGCGCGAGGCGACGTCGCCGCCGCCGTGTCCACCGGCACCGTCCGAGAGCACGCAGCACACCGGTCCGCCATCGCTCCAGTAGCCGCAGGCATCCTCGTTGCGCTGACGCCCGCCAAGCTTGGACAGGACAGAAATATGGATCTCCACCGGGAACGGTCCTTCAAGCGTTGGCGTGGGGTGGGAACGAGGGAAGGCTCGGCACGGTGGCGTCAGTTCTTGTCGGGATCGAGCCGGGCAACCTGCTGCTCGTAGGCCTTGACGAACTCGCGTCCGAACAGGGCCTCGAAATCGTCTTCGGCTTCACGCGAGATCTCGGCATACAACTCGCCGAACAACTCCCACAGGCGTGCCTTCCGGCTGCCCGGCAACATCGCGTCGAGCACCGACTTGCGGGTGAGGCGGGTCTCGAGCACGCTGGGATCGAACCGCGCGATCAGGCCCTGCATCGCCGCGCGCATGCCGGCGATGAAGCCCACCTGGTGGGCCAGCAGGTCGTCATAGGAGTCCTTCAAGGCCGGCACCGGATCGAGGAAGCCGCGGATCGACTGCGACGACAGCAGGTGCGCCAGCGCCGCCTGCGCGTCCGGCGAGAACTTCAGGGGGTTGTTATCGCGCGTGGCGATCAGCGTCACCTCGGTCTTCATCTCGCGCTTGAGCGTGGCCCTCGCCTGCAGCAGATCGATCGTGCCCTGCGTGGCGACCCTGACCAGCTCGCCAAGTCGGCGCATCAGTTCCGGGGTGAGTTGCGGCGGACCACCCCGCGTGGCCAGCGGCGAGCGAGGCAACTCGGTGAGTCCGAGCCCGAGCAGCAGCGCCTTCAGGAGTTCGAAGCGCGCGGCATCCAGGGCCGCCGCGTCGTCTTCCGAGACGACCGCGGCTTCTCGAGCGGGCTTCTCGCGAGTGCCGCCGGCGCGCAAGGCATCGAGCTGCGCACGGTTGATCTGGTCGAGAAACTCGGTGGGACGGGTCTTCGGGGGTGGTTCGAAATCGACCCGATGACGCTCGGCGATCTCGTCGGCGATCGCGCGGATCTGCTCCGGCGCGAGTGGTTCGGGCATCGGGGGGGACACCGCCCGGCCGGCATCCGGGTCGGCGCCCACACCGCCCAGCGCGGGGATCTGGGAGATGGTGATCGTCGGCGAGATCTCTTCCGGCTTCTCCCATGAGAGGAAGGAGGCGGTGTTCGGCAATGCGCCGGGCACGGGCGCCGGCACCGCCGCGCGGGCACCGGGCCGCGCGGCGACCGGTGCCGGCGCGGGCCGGGGGGCGGCATCGGGCGTGGGCAGCCCGAATCCGAAATCGGTGGCTGGAATGGCTTCCGGCAATCGGAAGCTGCCCGCGATCTCGGGAGAGTGATCGGGCTGCGCGCCAAGCCCCGGGGCCGCCTGCATGCCGAGCGAGGCGAGCGGATCGGCCGACGCGGCGGTGTTCGGCTGCGACAGCGGACCCGAGAGGCCCGAGGACAGGCCCAGCGGATCGGGCGAGGCGCCGGACAGATCGAACAGGGCGTCGAGGCTGTCGCCCGAGACGCGGGCGGGATCGGGTGTGGCGGGGGGCAATCCGCCCAGGCCGAGCGGATCGCGACCCGTTGCCGCGGCCGCAACGGCCCCGCCGGGCAGGCCGAATCCGCCGAGCGGATCGTCGGGCGGCGACGACATCGGTGCCATGCCCAGCGCCGCGAAAGGATCGTCGACGACCGAGGGACGCGCGGCCGGGCCCGCCGACGGCGCGGCGGCAGGCACCTCCACCAGCAGTTCGTACTCGGCGATCACCAGGGAATCGCCGGCGCGTAGCGGGGCGCTCTCGCCCGGTCCGATCTCGCGGCCATTGAGCACGATCGCGCTTGCCGAACCGGTGCAACGGATCGTGTAACCACCGGCCACGGCATCGATGCGCGCCTGCTCGCGCGAGATGTGCCTGGCCGGGTCCGGCAGGACCAGGGTGCAATCGGGCGAGCGCCCGACGGTGCCGCCCGCGTCGAAGCGGGCCTGCAGCGAGACGCTCGGAGGCTCGCCGAGCTGGCGGACGACGCGAAGGGTCAACATGGACGAGGAGGCATGGGCGGACGCAGTGTAGGAAAGATACGGGATAGGCGTCACTAGCACCATAGTTGTAGTGAGCCGCCGTACGTCGTGCGCACACTTGTGAGAGCGCGGAGCGGAGCGCTATTCTCGCCCCACCATAACGAGGAGAGAGCCCATGACCCACGCCAAGCCCGCACCGGTTCGACCGGATCGTTTCCTTGCTCTCGGTCCGCGCCTGGCAGGAGTGCTCACCTCGGCAGCCCTCGTGGCGCTGGCGGGTTGCCAGAGCGCCGCCCCGACCACCTCTTCCGCGCCGGTCGTCGCGCCGCGCGACGCGGCCCCGGCACCGGCCGCCGCGCCCGCCCCCGCCGCCAGGCCATCGGCGGCCGCCCCGGCGCCCGCGCCCGCACCGGCCGCGCCGCCCGAGCCGGTGGCCTTCGATCTCGCGGTCGAGCGCGCCGCGATCGCCTTGTTCAGCGCGGCCGAGCGCAATCCGGACCTGCTGGTGAAGACGCCGCGCGCGATCATGCTCGACCCGCTCATCGACGGGAACACCGCGCAGCAGACCACCGCCTCGGTCGCGATGGGCAAGAAGATCGCCGACGTGGTCGGCAGCCGTTTCAACCGTTTCGCGATCACGCCGTTCCGCAAGGACTCGCTGCAGTCGAACCCGCTGCTGCTCGTGGGCACGCTCACCGCGATCAACGCGGCCGGCAACCCGCAGGCGCGCAACGACATGTACCGCATCTGCCTGGCCCTGGTGGACGTGAAGGCGGGCAAGGTGGTGGCCAAGGGCGTCACCCGCGCCACCGAGCAGACGGTCGACCACACGCCCACCCCCTTCTACGGCGACAGCCCGGCCCTGACGAAGGACCGCACCGCCGACGGCTACGTGAAGACCTGCCAGGGCACCCGCCCAGGTGATCCGGCCGATTCGGCGTATCTCGAGGGCCTGCCCACCGCGATGCTGCTCGACGAGGCGATGAACGCCTACCAGGCGCGCAAGTACGCCGACGCCAAGAAGCTGTACCAGACCGCCGCCCAGGTGCCGGGCGGTGCGGGCAAGCGGGCCACCACCGGGCTGTACCTGGCCAGCTGGAAGCTGCGCCAGACCAAGGACGCCGAGGCGGCCTTCAAACAGCTGGTCGACGCGTCGCTCGAAGAGAAGCGGCTGGGCGTCAAGTTCCTGTTCCAGCCCGGCGGCACGCAGTTCGTGCCCAATCCGGATCTGCGCAACCAGTACGCGCTCTGGACCCGCGTGATCGGCGAGCGCGCGGCCGCCGGCAAGCATTGCCTGGCGGTGGTCGGCCACACCAGCCGCACCGGCACCGATCCGATCAATGACGCCCTGTCGCGCAAACGTGCCGAGTTCATGGTCAAGACGCTCGAGCGGCGCCAGACCGCGCTGCGCAAGCGCCTGAACCCCGAAGGCGTCGGCTCCCGCGAGGCGATCGTCGGTTCCGGCACCGACGACGCGCGCGACGCGATCGATCGCCGCGTCGAGTTCCGAGTCACGGAGTGCAAGACATGATGTCCATTCGATTCCTTCCCGTGCGCCGCTGGGCGCTCGCGCTCGCCCTCGCGTCGTTCGGCGCGACCGCCACGGGCCAGACGGCGGGCACCGGCCCGGTGCTCAAGGGCAACGCGGTCACCGAGGATGCGCTCACCCGCGCACTGACGCCGCCGGCCGACGACGGCACGCGCTCACGCAGCCTGCGCATCGCGGTCGGCGAGCAGCAGCGCCTGAAGCCCCAGCGCCGCGCGGAGGAGCCCTCTCCGCCGTCGGGCCAGGCCGCCTCGGGCACCGGCGCGGCCTCGCTGCTGATCACGTTCGAGACCAACGCCAGCGCGATCTCCCCGGCGTCGATTCCCGCGCTGGACAAGCTGGGCCGCGCGCTCAAGGGCGAGAAGCTCTCGTCGTTCAAGTTCGACGTGGAAGGGCACGCCGATCCGCGCGGCAACGCGGACGCCAACCTGAAGCTGTCGCAGGAACGCGCCGAGAGCGTGGTCGAGTACCTCGTCAGCAAGCACGGGATCGACAGTCAACGGCTGCGCCCGGTCGGCAAGGGCGACCGTGAACTGGCCAACCCCCGTCATCCGGCGGCGCCCGAGAATCGCCGCGTGACCATCCGCAACCAGGCCGGCTGACACCGTCACCCGCCGCGCCGAGTGCCTCAGAGAAATCGAGTCGTCATGTCCGTTGAAGTCCGCGCTCCCAGCCTCGCCACGCACGCCGGTATCGGGCATGGGCGCTTGTCCCGACTTCGCCGATGGGTCGGCGCGGTGCTCGGCGCCACGTTGATCGTCGGTTGCGGTGGCGCGGATGCGCCGAGCAGTCGGGGCCTGGTCAGCGCGGAAGCGCCCACCGAGAAGGCCAACACGGGCAGCACGGGCGACGTCTACCGGTTCGCGAAGCTCTCCAACGGCAGCTACTTCTACACCGGCAACGCCGGCGAGCGCGACCTGATCATCGCCGGTTACCCCGATTTCCGCTACGAGGGGGTCGCCTTCCAGCAGTACCTGGGCGCGGGCGGCACGCCGGTCTATCGCTTCGCGAATTTGAACACCGGCACCTACTTCTACACCGCGAACGCGGCCGAACGCGACCTGGTCCGCGGAACGCGTCCGGACATGCGCTACGAGGGCACCACCTTCTCGGTGGCGCTGCCCACCTCGCCGGCGGCCCAGGCGGTGTACCGGCTGGCCAATCTCACCAACGGGGCCTACCTCTACACCAGCAGCACCGACGAGCGCGACTACGCACTGAGCCTGGGCGTCTGGCGCAACGAGAACATCGCGTTTTACACGCCCTCGCGTGACGGCTACCTGAGCTGCCCCGAGAACTCGCTCTTCTCGAACGGGTCGTGCGTGTGCACGATCGCCGGTCAGGAATACGACGGCAGCGCCAACAGCTGCCGCTTCCCGCCGCAGCTCGATCTCTCGATGCGCGTGACCAGCGGCTGGGCCGGCGACTACATCGACGGCGGCACCGGCGGTGGCGACGGCGGTGGCGGCTCCGGCAGTGGCGGGGCCGATGGCGGCGGCAGCGCCGGCGCGGGCAGTTCGCTGGGCATTCTCAAGCGCGCGCGCGTCGAGATCTGGCACCCGAAGGACGGGCAGATGTTCCTCGCGGCCACCGGCGAGACCGACACCGTCAAGGGCATGGTCACGATCACGCTGGGCAGCTACAACGGCCCGGCCCTGGTGGTGTTCAAGGGACAGGCCGGCGCCACCTACTACGACGAGGCGCTCAAGGCCGAGGTGCCGTTCCCGGCCGGTCTCGAGATGAACGTGATGGTGCCGGTCCTCTCGCGCAACTTCGCCGCGTCGCCCTTCACCGAGGCGGCGTATCGGTACGCGCTGCAGACCTACACCGATCCGCGCATGTCGCGCGATGCCAACCTGGTGCGGCTGCTCACCCCGCAGCGCATCCAGGTGGCCCACGACCTGGTGCGCACCCAGATCAACGCGATGCTGCCGCCCTCGGTCGCGGTCACCGACATCACCCGACTGCCCTACATCGTCGGACCCACCACCGCCCCCGGGGCGGTGCCCAACACACCGAACGGGCTGTACGCGATCACGCTGTCGTCGCTCGCCTACGCCGCGAAGCTCTACAACGCGGCGCTGGTCTCGGCGCGGGTGGCCAATGTCTCCGTCACCACGTCGCCGGCGGCCTCGCTGATGGAGCAGTTCGCCCGCGACCTCACCGACGGCCGATTGAACACCTTCGTCGACAACCAGCCGGTCACCGATCCCACGCTGCGCCTGTACTCGCTGTCCACCGTCGAGCTCACGGCGTTCTCGATCACCAGCAACAACACCTTGCCGGCGATGCTGGCCGAAGGCGTCCGGCAGTCCGTCACCGCGTACGCCAGCCCCGCGCTGGCCCAGGCGATCGGCAACGTGACCACCCCGCCGCCGCCGCCGCCGCCCGCGCCGCCGGTGGTGCCGCCCTCGTGCACCGGAACCCAGTACCCGTTGCCCGGCGGCGGCACCGGCTGCTGCCCGCAGGGCTACTCCGTCTTCTACTCCGGCTCCTACTTCTACTGCACGGCACCGGACATCGGGCTGGGCCGCTCGCGCCCGATCCTGCAGTGAGCCTGGCCCGATCATGTCGAGCCGGACCCTGTCGACACGAAACATGTCGGTCCCGTTGATCACCCGTGCGCGGCGTGCCGCCGTGCGCCTGATCGCCGCGACCCTGCTGGGCGCACCATTCGGCGCGTCGGCACAGGGGGCGGCCGCTGGCGTCGCGCCCGCGGTGGAGCTGAGGCTCGATCCGGGCCATCACGCCGGCATCGTTCGGCGGCTCGCGCTCAGCCCCGACGACCGCCGCCTCGTCACGGTGGGCGATGACAAGACGGCACGTCTGTGGTCGATGCCCGACCGGCGGCTGATCGCCACGCTTCGCGTGCCGATCGGGCCTGGCGAGGCGGGCCGCTTGTACGGCGCCGCCTTCTCGCCGGATGGCCGCGAAGTCGTGGTCGGCGGCAGCCTGTCGCGGGCGCCCGGGGGTTCGCGTCTGTACGTGTTCGATGCGGCCAATGGCCGGTCGCTTCGCTCGCTCGAGATTCCCACCGGCGAGGTCAAGCGCATCGTGTGGTTGCGACAGCCGGAGGCGATCGCCGTCTGCGGGGCCGCGCCGGACGGGCTCACGCTCGTCACGCGCGACGGGCGCCTGTTGGCCGGCGAACGCTTCGACGCGCCCTGCTACGGGTTGGCCGCGCACCCCGATGGCTCGCTGGTCGCCGCCTCGTTCGACGGTCAGATCCGTCGTTACCGGCCGGGCGAACGCGGGCAGTGGCAGCGCGGCCGGGTCTTCGAGACCGAGATCCGGGAACCGCAGTCGCTCGCGCTCTCGCCGGACGGCCGCCATCTCGCGGTCGGCTACTTCGCGCGACAGGATGCGCGGCGGGTGGCGGTGGACGTGTTCGACCTGAGCTCGCAACAACCCGCGCGGCGCTTCGGTTTCGACGACCTCGAACACGGCAACCTGATGGCGGTGGCGTGGTCGCGCGACGGGACCACGATCGCCGCCGCCGGCAGCGGATTCTCCCCACCCGGCACGGTGATGCGCCTGAAGCGCATCGCCTGGCCCGGGGGCCAGACCACCGACGTGCCGATCGCCCGCGACACCGTGTTCGACATCGCCCCGCTGGGCGCCAACGACTTCGTCCTCGCCAGCGGCGACGGGGCCTGGACGCTCGCCCCCGCGGCGGGTGAAGGCTTCGCGGTTCGTGCCGCGTGGTCCGACCTGCGCGGCGCCTCGCGCCTGCGGGTCTCCGCCGACGCGCGCACCGTCGCCTTCGGCGGCGCCGGCGGCGAGACCCCGATGCGTCTGAACGTGGCCCGGCGCACCCTGGAGGACGAGGGGGCCGAACTCGCCGCGCCGCGCGCCTCCTCGTGGAGCCTGTCGGTGCGCGACTGGGAGGACCACTTCCGGCCGGTGGTGGCCGGGCAGTCGGTCGTGCTCGAACCGGCCGAGGTATCCCGGGCGTCCGCGATCGCGCCCGATTCCGCCGCGGTCTATCTCGGCACCACGCGCAGTCTTCGCCGCTTCGACCGCCAGGGTGGGCAGCAGTGGACGGTGCGCACCGCGGCGGAGGTTCGCGCGGTCAATGTCAGCGCCGACGGTCGGCTGCTGGTCACCGCGATGGGCGACGGCACGCTCGCGTGGTGGCGAGCCCAGGACGGCCGGGCCCTGATGCAGGCCTTCGTGACCCGCGATGGTCGGTGGGTGCTCTGGACGCCACGCGGACACTACGACGCCAGCGTCGGGGCGGAAAGCCTGATCGGCTGGCACGTGAATCGACCGGGCGGCGCGGACTTCCACTCGATCGGCAAGTTCCGCACGGCCTACCACCGGCCCGACGTCATCGACCGGGTGCTGCAGACGGCCGACCCCGACCTCGCGCTCTCGCAGGCCGACGAAGCCCGCACCGCCGCGCTGCAAAAGAGTGTCGACGAGGAACTGCGCGACAAGGTGGCCGCGGTCGCCACGCCCGCGCCGCCGCCCGAACGCGTGCTGCCACCGGTCCTGACGGTGTTGGGCGAACGCGCGCTGCGCCGCAGCCAGACCGACCTGCGCCTGGAGTTCTCGCTGCGTGCCGACCGCCATCCCGCCGAGCGGGTCGAGGTGCGCGTCGATGGCCGCCCCGCCGAGCAGGTCCGCGTGAGCCTGCCGGCGCGGCAGGACGGGCAGAGCACCGGCAGCGTCACGCTGCGCATGGCCCCGCGCGACGCCGAGATCACCCTGTTCGCCGTGGCCGGCACGATGGTCTCGGAGGCCACGCAGGTGTCGTTCCGCTACGAACCGCCCCTGCCGGTGCCGGTCTCGCGCCCGCCAGCCCCCACACCCACACCCCCACCCGCGCCAGCGCCCACCCCGGCCGCCACACCGGCCCCCGCGCCCGCGACGGCCACCGCCGCTCCGGCGGTGCTCGCCCAGACGCGGCGGCTCTTCGTCGTGGCGGTGGGCGTGTCCGAGTACAGCCGGGCCGACTACAACCTGCGCCTGCCCGCCAAGGACGCCAGCGACTTCCTCGAGTTGATGAAATCCCAGGCCGGGTCGATGTACACCAGCGTCGAAGGCCGACTGCTCAGCAACCGCGACGCCACCCGCGCCCGCGTCCTCGAGGCGATGCAGTGGCTGCGCCAGGCGGTCGGCCCCCAGGACACCGGCATGCTCTTCATCGCCGGACACGGGGTGAACGACGCGATCGGCCAGTACCACTTCCTGCCCCACGACGCCGACGTCGCGCGCCCCTCGCGCACCGCGGTGCCCGAGAGCGCGATCCGCCAGACGCTGGGCCAGATGAAGGGGCGCGCGGTGCTATTCGTCGACACCTGCTTCGCGGGCAACGTGCTCGGCTCGGGCGCGGCCGCCAGCAACGAGATCTCGCGGCTGGCCAACACGCTGTCCTCCGCCGAGAACGGGGTGATCGTGTTCTCCGCGAGCACCGGCCGCCAGGAGTCGCTCGAGAACCCGGCCTGGGGCAACGGCGCGTTCACGAAGGCGCTGATCGAGGGCATCCGAGGCGGGGCCGACTTCCGCCGCGAGGGCGTGGTCACCCACCAGGGACTGAGCTACTTCCTCGGGCAGGAGGTCCGCAACATCACGCGCGGACGCCAGACGCCGGTCACCGCGGTGCCGCTGGGCGTCACCGATTTCGCGCTCGTCGCCCTGCGCTAGGGTGCCGCCGTGCGTTCCGGGCGGTGGCGACGCCGCGTGTGCGCACGCCCTGAACCGCTCGCCGGCCCACGACCTTCGTCGGATGGCGGTGGATCCGGGGGCGGCGGTATAGTCCTCGCACGCCCCCGCACGGGATCGATACCCGAAAGCCTGCCATGCCGCCTGACACTCTCACGCCCCTCCTTCCCACCGAGTCGACGCCGCACAGCGTCGCGCTGGCCGGCGGCCACCGGCTGGTGATCGAAGCCACCGCGCAGGGCAGCCTGGTGCGCCTGACCGGCGGCTGCGGCGCCACGCTGATCACCCTGCAGGTCACCGAGCAGGGGCCGGTGCTGCAGTTCGACGGCCCGCTGACGATCGCCGCCGCCGGCGACCTCGCCCTCGAGGGCGAGCGCGTGGGCATCCGCGGGCGCAGCGGCGTGGCGATCAGCAGCGGCGGCGACCTTCGAACCGTGGCCAGCGGCGACCTGGTCTCGGAGGCACGCACGCAGACCATCCGCTCCAAACTGGGCGACGTCGACATCAAGGCGAACGACGACGTCAGGCTCAAGGGCGAACGCATCCGGCTGAACTGCTGACGCGGAGCGCGCGCGTGGACCTCATCAACCGAACGCCGACGCCGGCCGCGCTGTTCTCGACCTCCGTGGCCGAAGACCGCCTGATGGCCAGCGTGGTCGTGCGCGCCACCTACCGGATCGACGGCCATGCGCTCGTCCCGGACCACGAATCACCCTGGCCGGTCGACGGTCAGCCGATCAAGACCGAGTACGGCGACTTCGACGGCGACACCCCCTTCCGACGCAAGGGCACCGACCTCTTCGTGCTGGGCAAGGCCTATGCGATGCCCTCGCTGGGCCCGGGCCGGGGACGGGTCGAGCTGCAGGTCGGCACCGAGCACGCCCACGCGATCGAGGTCTTCGGCCAGCGTCGCTGGGTGCGCCGTGGCGCGGCGCTGGTGCCGAGCGCGCCCACCGCGTTCGACGCGGTCGCGCTCACCTGGGCGAACGCCTATGGCGGGCAGTGCGCCGTGGATGCCGGTGCGATGGGCTACCCGCCGAACCCGAAGGGCAAAGGCTACTACCTCACCGAAGCGCAGGCCGACGGCGGCGAGCTGCCGCAGCTGGAAGACCCGGCCCAGCCGGTGCGCGGCTGGGAGGACCAGCCCGCGCCGGTGTGCACCGCGCCACTGGGGCTGGACAGCTCGATGCGCGGGCTGCGATCGGCGGATTTCAACACCACCGCGCCCGTTCCCCGCGTGCTGCGCATCCGCCAGGAGTTCCACAACAACGCCGCGCCGGCGATGCTGATGCCGCGCCCGATGGAACCCGACGCCGTCGTGCGGCTGCGCGGCGTGCGCCCCGGCGAGCAGGAGCTGCGCTTCCGGCTGCCCGGCGAGGTGTTCCACGTCCAGGTGCAACTGGCCAACCGGGCCTACGTCTTCCCGGCGCAGATCGATCTCTTCATCGTGCTCGCCGAGGAGGCGCGCGTGGTGGTCGGGCACCGGTGCACCTTCCGCTACCGCTTCGTCCCGATGGAACGGCGCGCCGCGGTGCTGCACGCCGGGCCCTGCCCCGACGTGCCGCCGCCGGAGCGTCTGATCGACTGGGATCGGCTCGATGCCGAGAACACACCACAGGTCGGCCATGGCTGAGCCCTCCCCCACCGAAGCGCTGGTCTGCGCCGAGCCCCAGGGCACCCCGGAGCTGGCGGTCGTCGTCAAGCGCACGTTCACGATCCGTGCCGACGGCCGCTGCCTGCTCGCGGATGAACAGCTCCCGATCATCGCCGACTACCCGGCCTGGGACGCGCTCGAGTCGCCCTGGGTGGCGCCGCCGCGCTGGGACAACGACCTGTTCGCGTTCAAGCCCGCCACCGATGTCGTGGTGCAGGGTCACGCGTACGGCTATGGCAAGCACGCCAGCGTCGATTGCGAGGTGCGCGTCGGCCCGCTGCAGCGGGTGGTCCGCGCGCACGGGGATCGCCGGCTCTACCGCTCGCCCGAGGGCGTCCGGATGACACCGCCGCGCCCCTTCGAACGCATCCCGATGCGCTACGACTACGCCTACGGCGGCTACGACGTCGGCAGCCACCGTCGCGATGGCGACCCGATCCACGACGGGCTCGACCGGCTCGAACCGAAGTGGGCCACGCGCACGATGACCGAGTTCCACTACCCCCGCAATCCGGCGGGCGTGGGCTTCATCGTCCGCGGCACGCCCACGATGCCCGAGGATCTGCACCTGCCGAACCTCGAACACCCGGCCGATCCGATCACGCTGCCGCGACTGGCGGTGGACACGCCGGCGCACTGGATGCGCGCGCCGCTGCCTGCCGGTCTGGACTGGTACGGCGTGCGCTGGTTTCCGCGCATCGGCCTGCTCGGCCTGACCCCGCCGCACGCGCCCGGCACCGAACCGCCGGCCGAGATCGGCTGGGGCTGGTGCGGCCGCGAGGTGCTCGACACTCCGCCGGTGTTCAAGGGCGGCTTCCATCCCGCGTTCACACAGGGCGCCTCGCCCGGATTGGGCACCGTGCGTCTGCGGGGCGGCGAGCCGATGCGCCTGCGCCACCTGTTCGCGGGCCACCTCGAGCGCACGATCGAGCTGCCGGCCGTGAGCCCGCGGGTGCGCGTGCACCTCGGCGGCGGCGAGCACCGCGACGCGACCCCGCAGCTGAACACGGTGGTGGTGCAGCCCGATGAATCCCGCGTGGTGATGGTCTGGAGCGCGCGCTGCGCGGTGCCGCGCGTCTACCACGCCTCCGAGCACGACCGGTTCAGTTGGACCGTTCGACTGGAATAGGGAGCGAACGCGATGATGCACAACGCCCACCTGATCGCCCATACCTTCGTCGGCATCGGCACGCACAAGGCGCTGATTCCACCCAGCGTCGTGCCGGTGATCCTGCCGCACATCAGCATGGACACGCTGCTCGGGCTGACCATCAAGGCGAAGTACTCGAAGACGGTGATCGGCCCGCTGTTCCTGTCGCTGGTCGGCAAGGAGAACGACAGCGGCATGATCGTGCCGCACATCTCCATTCCCCCGACCAACGCGCTGCTGCCGATCATCATCCTGTTCGGCAGCTCGAAGGTGATGTTCACCGCGTCCACCGTCGTGATGGACGTCGACGGCGCCTCCACGCCGGTCGCCGCCGCCTGCTTCCCGTTCGTGCCGCTGTCACTGAACCAGCAGTGCAACGACCCCTGCAACTACCCCTGCGACCTGGTGATCTCCCCGAACACCGTGGTGGTCGGCCTGACCGCCGGCGACATCCTGGCGGGCATCGCGGGCATCGTGATCGACGTGGGCGTCAGCGCGCTGGCGAACTACCTCGGCGGCAAGATCGCCGACGGCCTGTTCGAGCACATCGGCGGACCGATCGCCGCGTACGCGAACCGCGAGCTCGCCGAGACGATCGTCGCGCTGGGCGGATCGGGCACGGTCAAGGAGGTCGCCCAGGAGATCGCCGAGAACGTGCTCGAACGGCCGGTGATCCAGGCGGTCAAGGAAGGCGTCGGCAAGATCATCGAGGGCCTGATCGGCGACGCGATCGGCGACCGGGTGAACAAGCCCGCCGACCAGGGCATCCACTCGGCCGTCGACGGGCCCGCCCCGTCGTCAAGCTCGACCCCCACCGCCGCGCCGTCGGGCGGCACGCCCGCGACCACGAACGCGATGGGCGCGCCCGCGCCCGACGACGAACCGGTCTTCGAAGCCGACTGACCCGAGCGCCTCGCGATGCGCCAGACGCCGGTGTCCTTGGGAGTGATGCTCCCGGTGATCGTGGTGATCCTGCTGCTGCAGTACGGCTTGATCCGCGTCACCTTCGACCACGTCGAACCCCGGGCGATCAGCGCCCTCGAACAGCGGCTGGCGGTGCGCGTCGAGCCCGATCTCTTCCATGTCTGGACGATCCGGCGCCACCATCGCCCCACCACGGGCGCGGGCCGATTCACCGCGGCGGCGGTGGTTCACCTGAGCCAGGCGGGTTTCATGGCGGTGTTCATCGCGATCAGCGTCGCGAACGTCGCGTTGTGGGTGCTGCTGGCGATCCGGTTCGCACCGGATCGCTGAGCCTCGCGACCTGCCGGTCGCGGCCGGCCTCAGGTGTTCAGCTTCACCATCGGACCCTTCGCGGTCACGATGCCACCCGTGTTGATGTTGACGCTGCCCGGCCCGGCCTTGATCGTGGTGTCGGTGCCCTTGAGCTGGGCGACACCGCCGGTGTTGATGTCCACCTCCCCGCCGCCGGTCTTGCCGGTGAAGTGCGTCCCCGAGGCGACGATCTTGCCGGCATTGTCGATCTTCACGCTGCCGCCGTCGGTCTTGATCGTGATGTCCTTGCCGGCCAGCACGATCGTGCCGTCCTTCTTCATCGTCAGCGACGACGCGCCGGAGGTCAGCGTGATCTGATCTTCCGCGATCAGCGAATAGGTGGTCTTGATCTTGACCTCGGTCTTGCCCTTTTGCACCTCGATCAGCTCGTCGCCTTCGTTGACGATCAGCGTGCGATTCTTCTTGATCGTGACATGCTCGTGGCGTCCGACCGTCTCGGTGCGGTCGTTCCCGATGTGCGAGGTCTCGTCGTTGCCGATCTTCTTCGTGCGGTCGTGGCCGACGGTGTGGGTCTCGTCGTTCTCGACCTCGATGCGCTGATTGCGCTCGGCGTGCAGCCAGACCTCCTCGTGGCCCTTCTTGTCCTCGAAGCGCAGCGCGTTGGCGTTCGCCGGGCTGCCCTTCTCGCTGGAGCGGCTGAGCATGCCCCACTGCGTCTTGTTGTCCGGCAGCGCCCAGGGCGGCGGGTTGTTGCCGTTGTAGACCATGCCGGTGACCACCGGCCGATCCGGGTCGCCCTCCAGGAAGCTGACGAGCACCTCCTGCCCGACGCGCGGGATCGAGATGAAGCCCCAGGTGTTGCCGGCGGCGAGTGTCGACACGCGCAGGTAGCACGAGGACTTGTCGTCGGTGGGCCCGTGGCGGTCCCAGTGGAACTTCACCTTGATGCGTCCGTGCTTGTCGGTGTGGATCTCCTCCTGGCCGTGTCCGGTCACGATCGCGGTCTGGTGACCGTGGATCAGCGGACGGCGCGTCACCCGCGCGGGCCGGAACTGCTGGCGCTGCGGGAGCGCGGTGAACGAACAGGAGAACAGCTCGCGCCGGTTCGACGCGGCCTCCAGCGTGGGCTCGAGGAACTCGTACTCGGTGCCGATGATCAGGTACTCGCCGTTCTGGTCACGCCGGGGATGGTGGGTCATCTTGAAGCGCTGCCCCACCTGGAAGCGGTGCAGCAGGCCCTGGCCGTGCAGCACGACCGAGTCGACCGCGAACTCCTCGGCACGGGCCGCCACGTAGGGCTCGCCCTGCGCGAGCGCCTGACCGTCGGCCGGATCGAAGTCACCGGGATAGTCGAAGACCTCGTACTTGGCCGACGCCTGGCCGTGCTCGTGTTCATGCTCCGGGCTGCGCGACACCTTCTGCTCGGAGGCCGGCTTGAGCCAGTCGTAGTCCTTCAGCGTGACGACGGCCGGCTGCACCTGCTGCACCTGACGCCAATGGGTGATCACGTTGTGGGTGTGAACCTGGCCGGGGCTGTCGGGGACGTACTGGAAGGTGTCGCCGCCGGGAATCGCCACGTGCTTGCTCTTGTCGTCGATCAGCACCAGCTGGTGGCCCGAGGCGCTGTGCTCGTGGAACCAGTACATGCCTTCCTGTTCCATCAACCGGGCCACGAACGAGAAGTCGCTCTCGCGGTACTGCACGCAGTATTCCCAGTCCTTGTACACCGACTTGTCGAGCAGCCGGGAGTCCGGCTTGATGTTCCGGTTGTGTCCCTCCTCGAGCACCTTCTGCAGGATCTTCAGCAGGTTGTCGCCCTGGAAGATGCGGCAGTCGCTGGTGCGGGTCAGGAACCACAGCGCCGGTCGGGCGTGCAGGCGGTACAGGAAGCGGCGCCCCTGCCCCATGCCCAGCGCGAACCGGGTCACGAAACCGTCGAAGTGGCGCACGCTGCCATCGCCGAAATCGACCTTCACGTTAATCCGGTGCCCGAGGATCTTCTTCGGCTCGAGGTCATCGCGCAGGCTCACCGCCTCGAGTTCGATCTCGTAGAGCTGCGACAGCCGCTCGGAGACCCGCATCCGGTGGAACTCCAGGTTGGCACCGAATGGGCTGGTCAGTACGCAGTGAAGAGGCATCGTGGTTGCTCCAGGCGGGCACGCAGGCGGACGGTGTCAATGTATCGCCGCGGCTGCGCCCGCGCCATAACACGGAAGTAGGCCCACGGCCGGCGGGCGAAGGCCACCGCCGGCGCGGGCACCGGCCACGCCGGGGTCAGTCGAAGCCGTACTGGAAGTCGCCGTCGGCGACCGACAGCGTGATCGCGTTGAGCGCGTGCCCCTGGGCCAGGCGGGTCAGGTACTCGCGGCTGATCCGCGGCAGCACCGTGTTCGTCAGGATCGCGTCGATCATGCGCCCGCCGGACTCGATCTCGCTGCACCGCGAGATGATCGTGCGCACCACCTCGTCGTCGTAGCGCAGCGGAATGCCGTGGTTCTCCTTGACCCGCTTGACGATCCGATTCAACTGCAGCCGCACGATGCTGCCGAGCATCTCGTCGGACAGCGGGTAGTACGGGATCGTGACGATGCGCCCGAGCAGCGCCGCCGGGAACACCTTCAACAGGGGCTCGCGCAGCGCCTTGGCGATCGCGTCGGGTTCGGGCACCAGCTCCGGGTCCTTGCACAGGTTCATGATCAGGTCGCTGCCCGCGTTCGAGGTCAGCAGGATGATCGTGTTCTTGAAGTCGATGTAGCGACCCTCCCCGTCCTCCATCCAGCCCTTGTCGAAGACCTGGAAGAAGATCTCGTGGACGTCCGGGTGCGCCTTCTCGACCTCGTCGAGCAGCACCACCGAGTACGGGCGCCGGCGCACCGCCTCGGTCAGCACGCCGCCCTCGCCGTAGCCGACGTAGCCCGGAGGCGCCCCCTTCAGCGTGGAGACCGCGTGCGACTCCTGGTACTCGCTCATGTTGATCGTGATCACGTTCTGCTCGCCGCCGTACAACGATTCGGCCAGCGCCAGCGCGGTCTCGGTCTTGCCGACCCCGGAGGGGCCCACCAGCATGAACACGCCGATCGGCTTGTTCGGGTTGTCCAGCTTCGCGCGCGAGGTCTGGATGCGGCTGGCGATCATCTCCAGGCCGTGGCGCTGACCGATCACGCGCTCGTTCAGCGTCTCGGCCAGCCGCAGCACCGACTCGATCTCGTTCTTGACCATCCGGCCCACCGGGATCCCGGTCCAGTCGGCCACCACGCTGCCCACCGCCCCGGCGTCCACCGAGGGCATGATCAGCGGGGTGTCGCCCTGCAGTTCCGTGAGCCGCGCCTGCAGGCCCTTCAGCTCGGCCAGCAGCGCCTCGCGCTGTGCCGGGTCCAGCGGTTCGCCCGCCGGGGCACCGGCCGCCGGGGCCGCACCCGCGGGCGCACCGGCGGCGGCCGCCGGTTCGTCGACCGGTTGCGCCCCCTCGCGCAGGCGGGCGCGGATCGCCAGCACCTGGTCGACCAGCGCCTTCTCCGATTGCCAGCGCTCGTTCAACTGCGCCAGCTGCGCCTCGTCGGCGGCGAGCCTGGCCTGGGCGTCGGTGAGCCGCGTGCCGATCGCCTCACCGACGGCCGCCTCGCGCTCGATGATCCCGATCTCGGTGCGCAAGCCCTCGATCCGACGCATCGTGTCCTCGACCTCGGGCGGCGTCGCGTGCTGGCTGACCGCGACCCGCGCGCACGCGGTGTCGAGCAGGCTCACCGCCTTGTCCGGGAGTTGCCGCGCCGGGATGTAGCGGTGGGACAGCCGCACCGACGCCTCGATCGCGGCGTCGAGCAGCTGGACGCGGTGGTGCTTCTCCAACGTGCTGGCCACGCCACGCAGCATCAGGATCGCCTTCTCCTCGTCCGGCTCGGGCACCTGCACCACCTGGAAGCGCCGGGTCAGCGCCGGGTCCTTCTCGATGTATTTCTTGTACTCGGCCCAGGTGGTCGCGCCGATCGTGCGCAGGTTGCCGCGTGCCAGCGCCGGCTTGAGCAGGTTGGCCGCGTCACCGGTGCCCGCCGCGCCCCCCGCGCCCACCAGCGTGTGGATCTCGTCGATGAACAGGATGATCGGCTTGGGGCTCGCCTGGACCTCGTCGATCACCTGGCGCAGGCGCTGCTCGAACTCGCCCTTCATGCTGGCGCCCGCCTGCAGCAGGCCGATGTCCAGCGTCAGCAACGACACGTCGCGCAGCTGCGGCGGCACGTCGCCCTTGGCCAGGCGCTGCGCGAAGCCCTCGACGACCGCGGTCTTGCCCACGCCGGCCTCGCCGGCCAGCAGTGGATTGTTCTGCCGACGCCGCATCAGGATGTCGACGATCTGGCGGATCTCCTCGTCGCGGCCGGTGACCGGGTCGATCTCGCCCTTGCGCGCCTTCTCGGTGAGGTCGACCGCGAATTTCTTCAGTGCCTCCTGCTTGCCCATCTGCGCCGGTGCCATCGCGCCGCTGGCCTCGCCAGGCGCCGCCGCCGACGTCCCGTCGGCCGCGGCGAGCCGGTCCTCGGGCGAACCGCCGACGATCGCAGGCAGGTTTTCGGCCAGCGCCTCCGGCTTGATCCGCTCGAACTGACGCGAGATCGACAGCAGCACATTGCGCAGCGAGTGGGTCTTCAGCAGCCCCACCAGCAGATAGCCGCCGCGCACCTGCGCGTCGCCGAACATCAGCGAGCCGTACACCCAGCCGCGCTCGACCGCGCTGTCGATGTGCTCGGAGAGATCCGACAAGGACGTCGCCCCGCGCGGCAGCCGATCGAGCGCCTCGGTGATGTCGCGTGCGAGCGCCCCCGGGTCGATGTTGAAGTGCCGGAGGATCCGGTGCAGGTCGCTGTCCTGCAGCTGGAGGATCTGGTTGATCCAGTGGACGAGCTCGACGTACGGATTGCCCCGCAGTTTCGCGAAGACCGTCGCCCCTTCGATCGCCTTGTAGAGGATCGGATTGAGCTTTCCGAACGAGGTGGCGCGGCTGATGTCTGCCATGGTTGTCTCCGGGAGTGATCGTGAAAGGCGGTGTGTGTGCGGCGGTCAGTGGGCGTCGCGCGAGAGCGCCAGGCTCACGCCGTGCGCGGGGCGGTCCGCCGGGCAGCGGCCGAGCCAGGTGGTCCAGCCCAGCTTCGGGCCCGCGCCCAGTCGCAACGCGGGCACCTCGCCCGCGCCGAGCAGCAGTTGCGCACGCACGCTGAATTCTTCGCCGACATATTGGCGCACCCAGTCGACCAGGCGGGCATTCCAGGCGCCGCCCGGTAGCATGGCCTCGTAGGCGGCCAGGCGCATGGGACCGATGCGAAGCGAGAACGAGTGTTGCACGTCGAAGACCCGGCGTCCGACCACCGCGCCCTGGCCCAGCACCGCCGAACCGTCACGACGGCCCAGCGCCGTGCGCTGCCCCTCGGGCAAGGTCAGCCAGCGGGGCGTGAAGGTGTCCAGCGTCACCGATTGCCCGAAGTAGCGCGACAACAGCGTGGCCAGTCCATCGGGATTGCGCGACACGCGCGAGAGCAGGCCGGCGAAGTGGCGCTTGGCGTCATCGGGGATGGTGTCGCGGTCCCACGTCTCCGGCGTGCCCTGGCCGAACACCGAGCCGAGGTACACCTGGAAGCGGTCGGAGGCGGGCCGATCGTGCGCGACCGTGGGCTGGGCCTGCCGCCAGGCCCGGTAGAACGAGAGCAGCAGCCGGTGGTGGAAGACGTCGGCGAAACGCGCCAGCGTGGGGTCGCCGTGCGACCGCTCGCGCTCGCGCGCCGCTTCGGTCAGGTGCAGCGGCAATGGGCCCTGGGGCCCCCACACGCCGAGAAAGCGCACGCCCAGGCGAACCCGCCCGACCGAATCGCGGCTGACCCGCCAGACGTTGGCCGAGGCGAAGCTGAGTTCGGGCTCCTGCCCGAGGCGGATCGGCTCGTCGGCCGGCCGGCGAGCCTCGCCCAGCCGAGGCAGCGACGGATGCCAGGCCTCGACGCGGCGCAGCACCTGGTAGAGGTCGTTCTCCCAGGGGCGGCGGGCCAGGCCTTCCAGCCAGCTCAGCCGATCGCCCGTGAGCCCGATCTCGCCGGCCACCGGGCCACCTCGCCGCGCGACTCCGACAGCAGTCGCAATTGGATGAAGGAATTGATCGAGACGTGACGCGCGAGGAAGCGCTCGAGCACCGCCCCCAGCAGGAAGCCGCTCGACCCGCCGAACCCGCGCTCGTCGAGCGTCAGGTCGATCTCCAGGCCGCGCCCGAACGCGATCGGCCCGCGCACCGGCAGGCGTCGGATCACCGGGCGCGACGTCACCTTCGTGATCGACTCCGCCTGACGGCGCGATCCCTGGTCGGCCGGGTCGGCGTACAAGGTGAGCAGCTCGCGCAAGGCCGCGGCAGCGCCCCCCGCCCGACGCCCGTCGAGCAGCGACAGGTAGTTCAGCGACAGGTGGCTGAGCAGCCGCCAGGCCATCTCGCCCTCGACGATCATCGCGCGCGGGCGCGTGGGCGCCCGATGCACCTTCAAGCCGGTGACCGGCGCGGTCTCGTCCAGCGTCAGCGCGTTCAACGAGCCGATCGGCAGCAGCAAGGGGAGGTCGCGATTGGTGACGAGCACCTCGGCGGCCAGCTGCGACAACGCCAGCGGGTACGGCGCTTCGCGCTCGTCGACCACCGACAGGAACACCTCGGTGCCGACGTAGCCGCTGCGCGTGCCCTGGCGACGCTGTCGGTCCGAGAGCATCCGCGGCTCGCGGCGCATCGTGAAGTAGCCCTTGGCGCCCATCGCGTCGTGGTGCACGAGATCCCCGTAAAAGGGCCGAAGCTCGACATCGCCGGACCCGTCGTCGGTGAGCCCCCGCAGCGACTCGATCGAGAGCACCTCGAAGTCCATCGGGCGCGCCCGGTCGACGACCAGGTGGTGCTCGAAACGCCCTTCGCTCAGGTGGACACGGTCGGCGCGCCGCCGAAAGGCGTTGACCACCGGGGTCGTGTTCAACGCGAAGGTCGCGGCGTCGACCACCGGCTCCAGGCTGTCCTGGCCCTTGCCGAAGAGCAGCACCAGCTCCACCTCGCGACCGGCGCAGGCACGCAGGGCCGGCGCCAGGCCTCGGACCTTCACGTAACGGAAGCGCTGCGGCAGCGCGAAATACTCGCGCAGCAGGCGATAGCCGTGGAACGAGCGGGTGTCGAATGGCAGCAGGGATTGGTCGTCGTCGAAGCCATCGGCCTCGATCGCCGACGCGGGCAGTTGCGCGAGCACCTTCGGCTGCGGGTCGGCGCTGACCACCAGCGCACCGACCGGATGCCCCACCGCGAGCTCGTGCAAGGCGCCGGCGATGTCGTCGCCGCCCGCGAGATAGAACGACAGCTCGTCGCAGGACAACGCCGACAGCGGCATCTCGGTGCCCATCGCCAGGCGGATCCGCGCGCCGCCACGCACCTGTTGGGCCAGGCCGAGCGAGCCCAGCGGCAGGTCGGGCGCATAGGTGAAGTAGCGCGCGGCCTCGACCCGCAGCGGCCACAGGCGCAGCGCGTGCGCGGTCCGGAACTCGCAGGCGGTCTGTTCGCCGCGGGGGATCACCCCGCGGATCGCCGCGCCACGCGGCAGCACGAACCCGTTCAGCAGCGACGGGTCGCCGCGATCGGGCTCGACCTCGACCATCATGCACGAGGGCATCGGCGCGAGGTACTGCGGGAAGAGCACCTCGAGCAGGTGCTGCGTGAAGCGCGGGAACTCGGCGTCGATCTTCAGTTGGACCCGCGCCGAGATGAACGCGAAGCCCTCGAGCAGGCGCTCGACGTACGGGTCGGCGATCTCCAGGCCTTCCATGCCCAGCCGCGCCGCCACCTTCGGGAACTCGTGCGCGAACTCGGCGCCGACCTCGCGCACATGGGCGAGCTCGTTGTTGTAGTACTCGAGAAGTCGGGGATCCATCCGGGGCGTGCCTTCAGCGCTGCCGCGCGACCTGCTCGCGCAACGCGTACGGATTCGAACCGCTGTCGAGCAGCGACACCATGCCGGTCTCCAGGTCGACGTCGGTCTTCAGCAGCAGTTCGAGCGGGTAGGGTTGCGCCCAGAGCTGGGCGCTGATCTCGAAGCTGATCACGTTGTGATGTCCCAGCGGGTCGTCCGGTTCGATTCCCCTGACCAGCAGCGAGGACGCGAGAATTCGCGGCTCGAACTGGAGGATCGCCTCGCGGATCGCGCGCTCGAGCGTGCGCAGCTCGATCTTGGACACCAGCGTGCCGGACATCGGCGGCATGCCGTAGTTCAGCGTCGACTGGTAGGTGTGCGCGAACGCGTCGGGATCCAGCCTGGCCGGCAGCGCCGCGGTGGCGTTCAGCAGCCAGGAGAGGTCCCGCAGCACGCTCGCGCGCAGCCTGGCCTTCGTGATCGTACGGGCGTCGGCCGGCTCGAGCGTCAGGTCGGGCTCGTCGTCGATCAACCGGTCGAACAGGGCCGGCTGCAGTCGGTCGCGCGCGAAGGACTCGGACATGAGGTCGTGGCGGCGGGCCCGCGCCCTCAGACGTCGAAGGAGAGTTCGCGAACGTCCATCAGACCGAGCTCGGTCTGGTCGGTGCTCAGCACGCGCTGGCCCAGGCCCGTCCAGCCCGCCTCGTCGCTGCCCTGCCAGACGGTCTTGCGCGACAGACGAAGATCGTCGTCCTCCTGACTCTCGGTGCCGGGATAGCGCACCGGGATCAGCACGTGCTTCGTTCCACCGCTGGAGAACTCGATCTCGGCCGAGGCCCAGACCGCGTCCAGCACGTCGCTGGGCTCGGGCAGGGTGATCCGGGTGATGCGCTCGTACGGCACCCAGTAATACTTGCCATCGATGAAGCACTCGCAGATCGGGCCGAGGCGCGGATCGGCGTCGGCCAACCACTCGAAGGGCTGGCCATTCAGGCGGCCCGGCACCGCGCGAGCGGCCTCCAGCGCCTGCGCGCGAAGTTGCGCCGCGCGCCGGACGGCGTCGGCATCACCGCCCGCCTCCGCGCGCAGCGCCTCGATCATCATCGCCAGCCACTGCGGCGGCTCTCCGGCGATCACCGGCGTGCGCTTGCCGGCGAACACCTCCTGGCGGAACTTCTCGCAGGCCAGCGCGTGCTTGTAGACCAGCGTGGTGAACCCCAGCTCGGTGTCCAGATTGCTGCCGGTGTCGGCCTGGGTGCCCGCCCGATCCCACTGCCCGGACACGCAGAACAGGCGGAACAGCTGCATGCGCACCGAGGCATCCGACGGTTGCGCCCGCGCCTTGGCCATCGCGGCGTCGAGCATCGATCGATAGGAAATCAGGGCCATCAGGGAGTCTCCAGGGGCGGCGGCTTGTTCGTCGGTGCGAAGGGCCGTCGGCGGGTCGGGTCGCTCACGTCTTTCGGGTGAGGAGGTGTTCGAAGGTCTTCTTGCCGCCACCGGCCGATCCCTGGGCATTTTGCGGCGTGTACTTGACCTCGATCCGCTCGAAGGCCAGGCGCACCCGCTCCAGCGGAACCACGTTCTGCGCGTCGTGCACCACGTCGATGTCGGCGATCCGGACCGTGTACAGCCCGATCTCCAGGTAATTGAGCGGCTTGCCGGCGGCATCCTTCTGGCCGGCACGCCGCATCGTCAGCACGGCGGAAGTCAGGGGCTTGTTCTGCACCAGGCGCTGCATCAGCCCGGGCGAGGCGCTGTCCACCAGATGGCAGAACTCGAGCTCGCGGACGTTGGCGCCGGCCTTGACCGAGGTCTCGTAGTGACCCTGCATGCCCCATTTCCAGCCGGTCACCTGGATCTCGCCCTTGTGATCCTCGTCCTCGGCCTCGCCGGGGACTTGATCGATCTTGATGAAACAGTCGCCGGTACTCACGGGATTCTCCCTGGGGGTGCGTCGCTTTCGTCAGGGCACCCGGCCCTGACGAAAGCGGGCTGCCGTCTGGCAGCCCGCACGGTTCGGAATCAGGTCTTCTTGCCGACCTTGACGTCGAAGCCGGCCTTCGGGCCGTTGCCCATCGAGCCATCGGGCTTCTGCACCTTGTACTCCATCTCGATCTTCGTGAAGTTGAAGCTCACCTGGTCGGTGGGCAGCGGCGAACCGCCAGCCCCCGATCCGCCCGTCTGGTACGAGCTGATCACGATGTCGGTGAACTTCCAGACCACGAACACTTCCTGCTTGCCGCCGGCCTTGCGGATGTGCAGTTCGGCGTCCCCGATGTGCTCGCCGGTGGCACAGGCCAGGAACAGCTTCGGCGAGGAGATGCCGTAGTCGCAGACGAAGTGGAAGTCCTGCATCGACACCTTGCCGGAGCCCAGACCGCTGCCGGTGCCCGCGGAGCCGCCGTTGCTCTCGCCCCAGCTGAAGCTTTGCACTTCGATCCACTTGTCGTGGCCGTCTTGCGTGCTTTCGCCGTCGATGCCCTTGATCTTCAGGAGATAGTCGCTCGCCATTTGATTGCCTCTTTCGGTTGAGTGCTGCGTGTGTGTGGGAGACGTTTCGGTCCGGTGTTGCTCAGACGGTTTGTTTGTTCACCGTGATCACACTGTATCGGTTCGCCGCGGCCTAGAACATCCGGCTGAAGTCGTATGGCTTTGGTACTAAGGCCGCCGCGAATCGGGCTCAGGCCGCGCGCTGCGAGGGCAGCTTCGAGACCAGGCGCAGCGACACCGTCAGGCCCTCGAGCTGGTAGTGCGGGCGCAGGAAGAACTTCGAGGTGTAGTACCCCGGATTGCCCTCCACCTCCTCGACCACCACCTCCGCGCCCGCCAGCGGCCGCATCGCCTTCGTCTCGTCCGACGAGATGCTGGGGTCTCCGTCCACGTAGTTCAGGATCCAGTCGTTCAGCCAGCGCTGCATGTCGGCGCGCTCACGGAACGAGCCGATCTTGTCGCGCACGATGCACTTCAGGTAGTGCGCGAACCGGCAGGTGGCGAACAGGTACGGCAGGCGCGCGCCCAGGTTCGCGTTCGCGGTGGCGTCCGGGTCGTCGTACTCGGCCGGCTTGTGCAGCGACTGCGCACCGATGAACGCCGCGAAGTCGGAGTTCTTCCGATGCACCAGGGGCATCAGGCCCACCTTGGCCAGTTCGGCCTCGCGACGGTCGGTGATCGCGATCTCGGTGGGGCACTTCATGTCGATGCCGCCATCGTCGGTCGGGAAGGTGTGCACCGGCAGGTTCGCCACCGCACCGCCGGATTCGATCCCCCGGATCTGCGTGCACCAGCCATACAGCTTGAATGCCCGCGTGATGTTCGTGGCCATCGCGTAGGCCGAATTGGCCCAGGTGTAGCGGCTGTGGTCGCCGCCCGCGGTGTCTTCCTCGAACGCGAACTCGTCGACCGGATTGGTCTTCTGACCATACGGCAGCCGCGCCAGGAAGCGCGGCATCGCCAGGCCGATGTAGCGGGCGTCGTCGCTGTCGCGCAGCGAGCGCCAGGCCGCGTAGTCGGGCGTCGAGAAGATCTTGACCAGATCGCGCGGATTGGCCAGTTCCTGCATCGAGTCCATGCCGAGCAGGTTCGAGCCGGCGCCCGAGATGAACGGACAGTGCGCCGCGGCGGCGATCTTGGCCATCTCGCCCAGGCACTCGACGTCCGGCGGGCTGTGGTCGAAGTGGTAGTCACCCACCAGCGCTCCGAAGGGCTCGCCGCCGAACGAGCCGTACTCCGCCTCGTAGATCTGCTTGAACAGCGGGCTCTGGTCCCAGGCGGTGCCCTTGTAGCGCTTGAGCGTCTTGTGAAGATCCGACTTGCTGATGTTCATCACCCGGATCTTGAGCATCTCGTCCGTCTCGGTGTTGTTCACCAGGTGATGCAGGCCCCGCCAGGCACCTTCCAGCTTCTGGAAGTCGGGGTGGTGCATGATCGCGTTGATCTGCTCGGAGAGCTTCTTGTCGATCTCGGCGACGATCGCCTGGATCGACGCGATCACGTCGCTGCCCAGCAGCTTCGTGTTGCTCAGCGCCTGTTCGGCGAGCGTCTTGACCGCCTGCTCGACGGCGCTCTTCGCTTCGTCGGTCTTCGGCTTGAACTCCTTGTTCAGCAGTTTCGTGAAATCGTCGTATTCGATCGCGCCCTGCGCGCTCTGCAGCTGGGATTCGGCCATGTCGTGACTCCGGATGCTGGCGTGGTGTGGTGTGTTCTGTGTCGACGGCAGGTCAGCCGGACCCTCAGGCGGGGTCGGCCGGCTTGGCCTGGGCGGCCAGCGACTTCAGCAGCTCGGGGTCCTTCATGATCCGCTCGACGAGCTCCTCGGCACCGGTCTTGCCGTCCATGAACGTGACCAGGTTGGAGAGCTGCTGACGCGCCTCGAGCAGCTTGCGCAGCGGCTCGACCTTGCGCGCCACCGCCGCCGGGGAGAAGTCGTCCATGTTCTCGAAGGTCATCTCCACGGCCATGTTCCCCTCGCCGGTCAGCGTGTTGGGCACCGTGAACTGGACACGCGGCTTGAGCGCCTTCATCCGGGCGTCGAAGTTGTCGACGTCCACCTCGAGGAACTTGCGATCGGCCACCGCGGGCAGCGGCTCTTCGGACTTGCCCGACAGATCGGCCATCACCCCCATCACGAAGGGCAGCTGCACCTTCTTCTGCGCGCCGAACAACTCGACGTCGTACTCGATCTGGACGCGGGGCGCGCGGTTGCGCGCGATGAATTTCTGACTGCTCGACATGGTGGTCCTCCTGGACGTTCAAGGCCGATGGGGTACGGACTGGTTGAGAGACTGCGGTGCGGCGGCGCGCCTTTCCGGTTCGCCGATCAGTAGCCGTCGGAAGACGAGGAGACCTGGTCGGCCCCCGCGATCTTCGCGAGCGAATCCATGCCCTCGGGCGTCATCTCCTGGATGATCTGCACGAAGCTCATGTTCATCAGTTTCTGAGCGCGCTTGATCAGCAGCGGCGCCGGGTTCGTGGGCTCGTGCCGCTCGAGGTAGGCGCAGACCAGGTTCAAGGCGCGGATCGCGTCCTCGCGGCTGTGGATCTCGCCGGACAGGGCCTGGGCGCGCCGACCGGACGGTCGCGCCGACCCGGTGTCGTCGTCGCCCGGGGCGGCCGACTCGTCGTCGTACCCGGCGGAGTCGCTGGCCGACTCACCGCCATCCGAACCGGACGCGTGCATCTGCGAGATCGCCCGCAACCGGGCGCGCAGCATCGACGCGTCCGGGGTCTCGACCGAGCCGATCGTGGCGCGCAGGAAATCGAGCAGACGCTCGAGGCTGGCCAGCGCCGCGCCCGCGTGATCGGGTTCACCGCCCTGCGCGGCCGCCGCCATCAGGCCCTCGAGCTGGGCACGCGACAGGGTCGGCGCCTCGGTGTTGCCTTCGATCATCTCGAGGGCGAGTTCGAGGTCGCGCATCTGGAACGTGCCGACGCCGCGCACCGAGACGATCTCGATGCTGCGCAGGTCCCTCAGGATGCCTTCGCCTCGCTGCATGCCCTCGCCATCGGCCAGCAGGGACAACGCGCTGACCCGCATGAACGGGTCGTTGTTGTCGTCGGGATCGAGTTGCGGATGCACGTGCGCCCACAGGTCGCAGGTGAGGCGTGCCAGCAGTTCCATGCCGGCGGCGAATCCGGCCAGGCCCTGGGTTCGTGTGAGCGCCCGGGTGACGAGGGCCGCGATGCGCAGGTCGCGCGTGCGCTCGAGCAACGACAACCCCTGGCGCGCGACCGCCTTCCAGTCGGGCTCTTCGGCGGGAACGATCGTGTCGCCGAACTGCTGCTCCGGCTTGCCACGCGAAGCCGCCTCCAGCTCGAGGTAGTTCCCGTCGTATTCCAGGTTCGGCCCGGCCGGCTCGTCATCGCTCAGCGGCGCCGACAATGCATCCACGTCGATCAAATGAGTTCCCTTCCCGAACGCCGGACGCGGCCCTCCTGGGGCAGAACGTTGATCCGAGCGCGAAGGTCGAATCTAAAGGGGATGGGCCGCTCGACCAATACTACTTTAGCCGGATGGCAGATTGCTACATCGTGTCAAGCTGGCCGGCCGTAATTCAGGGACGAACGCGAGCGCGCGCGGCGAGGCCACGACGCCGCACGCGCAACCGCGCTACTGGGAACCGCCGGCGGGCAGGCAACCCTTGCGACGGATGGCTTCCACTTCGGCCGGCGACAGGGTGCCCAGGGACAGTGCGACGAGGTCCTCGGCGCACCCCGCCTTGGGCGGGGTCGGCTTGGGCCGAGGCGGGGGCGGTTCGCGCGCGGCGGGCTCCTGGCGAGCCGTGCCCGCGGACGCGGGGCCCTTCACCGGGCGCGTTGTCTCCGACTTGGCGGCGGGCTTGGCCGAAGACCCGGCCGGCGTCGACTCGCCGGGCGCAGCGCCGGGACCGCCAGGCCCCGTGCCCCCCGATCCGGAGGCCGGCGTGGCGCCGCCCTTCGGCGCGACCGTAGCCGGGTCGCCCTTGGATGCCTCGCCTTTGACGGGTTCGGACTTTCGCGCGTCACCGGATTTCGAATCGGCCGGGGCGATGCGCAGGCTGGCCTGGGCCGCGCCCGCCAGGCAAAGGCCCAGCATCACGCACAGCACCACCCCGCCGCGCCAGGGCATCCGGCGGTCGATCACGTCACGGGAACAGGCTCGGGGGGGCATGCGCGGATGGTACCCGCGCGACGCGGGCCCGACCATGCCACCAACGGTGGAGGCGCCCCTCAGTCGGGCGGGCCGGCGCGCGAGGCCGGCAGCAGCACCATCGCCAGGGCCACCAGGATGCACGCCATCGCGACGAGGTCGCGCCAGTGGGGGCTCTCGCCAAGCATCGCCATGCCCGAGAGCAGGCCGATGATCGGGATCGCCATCACCGACAGACCGCTGGCCACCGGCGGCAGGCTGGCCGCCAGCCGAAACCACAGCCACTGCGAAAAACCGAAGATCACGAGCGCGTTGTAGGCCATCGCCAGCGCCTGTGCGGTCGTGGGCGCTCGGCGCCATTGATCGTGCTCGACGAGCAGCGCCAACACCGCGCAGACGAGCGTGGCGACCACCAGCGACCAGAACGTGATCACCAGGACTGGCAGCGTGGTGCGCCGGCGGCGCATCATCTGGGTGCCTATCGCCCAGGTGATGGCGGCCCCGAGCATGCACAGCGTGCCCACCGGGCGTCCCGCCAGGGTCTCGAACTCCCCCGCGACCAGCAGCCCCACGCCGAGGGCCGCGGCCACCAGCCCCCATCCCAGCCGTCGCCCCGGCCGCTCGCGGTACACGACCAGGCCGATCAACGCGGCCCAGATCGGCATCGTGTAGCCGAGGATCGCGGCCCGCCCGGAGGACAGCAGCTTCACGCCGTAGATCGCCAGCAGGAACCAGCCGATCATGTTGAACAGCGTCAGCCGCAGCAATTCGGCGCGTTCGGCGCGCGGCACCGCGAACGACGCGCCCTGCGCCCGGACCAGCAAGGCCATGATCGGCAGCCCGCCGATCATCGTCAGCGCGCGAAAGGTGATCGGCGGGAAGCCATCGACGCCCACCTTCATCACCGGCCAGTTCACGCCCCACGTGACGGTGAGCAGCACGAGCAGCGCGCGATCGCGCGGGGACAGGGAGAAGGCAGCGTTCATCCGGTGGCTCAGGCAGCACCGCGGGCCGCCGCGGAACCGGCGGGTACAATGCGCGCCCGAGAGGGGCCTCTCGCGTGCCCCGCAAGGGAGAGCCGATTGTCGTTCGTTTCGATGCTGGCGGACCGCTGGGCGCGTTCCGATTCCCTCCTGTGCGTGGGGCTCGATCCCGACCCCACACGCCTGCCGGCGTCGCTGTCCGGCGACCCCACTCCGGTGTTCAGTTTCTGCCGCGCGATCGTCGACGCCACCGCGGACCTCGTCTGCGCGTTCAAGCCGCAGATCGCGTATTTCGCGAGCCAGCGCGCCGAGGAGCAGCTCGAGGCGCTGATCCGCCACATCCACGCGCGTCACCCCGGCATTCCGGTGGTGCTCGATGCCAAGCGGGGCGACATCGGGTCCACGGCCGAGCAATACGCCACCGAGCTGTTCGAGCGCTTCGGCGCGGATGCGGTGACACTGAACCCCTACATGGGCACCGATTCGATCACGCCCTACTTCCAGTGGCCCGACCGCGGCGTGATCCTGCTGTGCCGCACCTCCAACCCGGGCGGCGCCGACCTGCAATCGCTCGAGGTCGGCGGTGGCGAACGGCTGTACGAGCGCGTCGCCCGGCTGGCCCGGGAACGCTGGAACCCGAACGGCCAGACCGCCCTGGTGGTCGGCGCGACGGTTCCGGCCGAACTGCGCCGCGTGCGCGAGATCGTCGGCGACATGCCGCTGCTGGTGCCCGGCATCGGGGCACAGGGTGGCGACATCGACGCCACCGTCGCCGCCGGGCGCCGCGCCGATGGCCGGGGCATGATGGTGAATTCCTCGCGCGCGATCCTCTACGCGGGTGGCGGCGAGGATTTCGCCCAGGCCGCGCGACGGGCCGCGCTGGACACCCGCGACGCGCTGCGGGCCGCCGTCCAGCGTTGCGGCGACTGAGACGGTGTAACGGACCCGGCCCACCGGCCCCCGGCGGACGTTTCTCACTGCCGCGGGGGGCGGGCGATTGACCGGCCTGGGCGGCATTCCTACACTGCATCGGGTGGCCCTTCCTGGCCACGCGGGGCTTTGGGCGTTCCGGGCGGGTCCTGTCGGGCCCGACCAGACCCCGGAGGCACCCTTGGAGGAGGCATGCGGATTCTGCTGGCCGAGGATGATCAGGTGCTTGCCGACGGGCTTTGCCGCTCGCTGCGCGGGTCGGGCTATGCCGTCGACCACGTCAGTTCCGGCACCGACGCCGACTCCGCGCTGGCCTTGCACGACTACGACCTGCTGATCCTCGACCTCGGCCTGCCGCGGCTGCCCGGGCTGGAGGTGCTCAAGCGCTTGCGCGCGCGCGCCAGCGGGCTCCCGGTGCTGATCCTCACCGCGGCCGACTCGGTCGAGCAGCGCGTTCGTGGCCTGGACCTCGGCGCCGACGACTTCATGGCCAAGCCCTTCGCACTGACCGAACTCGAGGCCCGGGTTCGCGCGCTGGTGCGCCGGAGCATGGGCGCGAGCACCTCCCAGCTGCGCTGCGGGCCGCTGGTGTACGACCAGGTCGGGCGCATGGCCTGGCTCAATGAACAACCGCTCGAGCTGTCCGCCCGGGAGGTGGGCCTGCTCGAGATCCTGCTGCAACGGGCGGGCCGGCTGGTGAGCAAGGAGCAGATCGTCAGCCACCTCTGCGAATGGGGCGAGGAGGTCAGCCACAACGCGATCGAGGTCTACATGCACCGGCTGCGCCGCAAGCTGGAATCCGGCGGCGGCGTGCGCATCGCCACGGTGCGCGGCCTCGGCTACTGCCTGGAGCGGCCCGCCGACGCCAACGCCGGTCCATGACGGCGCGCCGGCGCCGCGGCGCCACGAAGGCGACGCCGTCCCCGCCACCGGCCAGCGGCGGGTCGGTGATCCAGGACCTCATCAGCACCCACGACTCCGGACCGCGCGAGTCTCTGCCGCCCTCCCCGCCACGCCCGGGACAACGCTTCACCACCCTTCCCTCGGAGCAACGCTCGCTGTTCGGCGAGATCCTCGACTGGATGCTCGCGCCGCTGCTGCTGCTGTGGCCGCTGTCGGTGGCGGTCACGTTCGTGGTGGCGCGCTCACTGGCCGACGCGCCGTTCGACCGCGCGCTGATCGACCATGCCAACGTGTTCGCCCAGCAGGCCCACGGCTACGTGATGGGCGCGAGCCTGCCCACCGCCGCGCAGTTCCGCGACCTCCTGCCGGTGGCCAGCGACGGCTACGTGGCCTTCCAGGTGAGCGCGGGCGACGGCGAACTGCTGCGCGGCGACGCCGACCTGCCGCCGCCCGCGTTGTACGACTTCCCGGAAGCCGGCGTGGTGAAGCTGCGCAATGAAACCTTCCGCGGCGAGGAAGTCCGCATCGCCTACACCTACGTGGAACCGGAGGAATCGGCCGACCCGCGGGCGCGCTCCCCGGTGCTCATCCAGATCGCCGAGACCCAGGACAAACGCGATCGGCTCGCCAACGAGATCATCAAGGGCGTCATCTTTCCGCAGTTCGTGATCCTGCCACTGGCGGTGGGCCTGGTCTGGTTCGGCCTGTCGCGAGGCCTGTCGCCGCTGCAGCGCGTGCGGCAGCGACTGCGCGACCGCCAGCCCGACGACCTCTCGCCGATCGACCGCAGCGGCGTGCCTGCCGAGATCGCCCCGCTGGTGGATGCGTTCAACGAGCTGCTGGCGCGGCTCAACGACCGGATCGCCGCGCAGAAGCGCTTCATCGCCGACGCGGCCCACCAGATGAAGACCCCGCTGGCGGGACTGCGCACCCAGGCCGAGCTGGCGCTGCGCGAGACCGACCCGGCGCAGCTGCGCCGCAGTCTCCAGCAGGTGGCGATTTCGTCGGACCGCACCGCCCACCTGATCAGCCAGCTGCTGGCGCTGGCCCGGATGGAGAACCTGCGCGACGCCGCCCACCTGGAGGCGCTGGATCTCGCGCCGCTCACCCGCGAGGTGGTGACCGATTGGGCCAACCGCGCGATCGAGCGGCAGATCGACTTCGGCTTCGAGAGCGACGACGAGCCCCTGCCGGTCGCGGGCCACCCGATCCTGCTGCGCGAGCTGTTCAATAACCTGATCGACAACGCGGTGCGCTACACGCCACCGGGCGGTCGGGTGACGATCCGGGTGCATCGGGACGCGCAAGGGGTGCGCTTCGAGGTGGAGGACAGCGGTTCCGGCATCGCCGTCGCGGACAGGGACCTGGTGTTCGAGCGCTTCTACCGGGTGCTGGGCACGCAGACCGACGGCAGCGGCCTGGGCCTGGCGATCGTGCGCGAGATCGCCGAGCAGCACGGCGCGCAGGTGACGATCAGCGGCCGCGACCCGGGCTCCCCCGAGGACACCACGCCGCCCGGGGTCGGCGCGATCATCACGGTGCGATTCCCACCGGTCGACGAGCACTTCTAGGCGCCCGCGGGCCCGTGCGGGCGGGTCGCCGGGTGGCACCCGACCCGCTTTGACATGGCCGGCCGATCTCGGTTAAGCTCGAAGGCTTTCGGCGCATTAGCTCAGTTGGTTAGAGCGACGGAATCATAATCCGCAGGTCCGGGGTTCGAGTCCCTGATGCGCCACCAGCTTCCTAGCGGTTCTCCCGGTGAGTAGCCGCTGACTAAGCCTCCAGATGTTCCACGATTTGTGCCACGCGATGGCACAAGGGGACATCTGGAATGGCCTCCATCGTCAAGCGCGGACCCGATCAATTCCTCGTCCGCATTCGCATCAACGGCTTCCCTCCCAAGGCTAAGACCTTCAGGTCGCTTCCCGAGGCCAAGGCATGGGCCAAGACCACCGAAGCCGTGATTCACCTCAGCCGCCCCGCAGCTGCGAGCATCGCCGGCCCCCCACAGACCTCATCTACGACCGCCACGGGGGCAACCGGCCTCACCCTGAAGCTGGCCCTTGAGAAGTACGCGCGGGAGGTCACCCCGCACAAGAAGGGAGCCCTTCAGGAGAGGCTCCTCATCCGCCGCTGGCAGGACCACAAGCTGGCCGGGAGCTCTTGGAGGGCATCCGTGGCACAGACTTGGCACAACACAGGGACAAGCGGCTGGCCGAGGGGAAGTCTGGGAACACGGTCAGACTGGAGCTTGCCCTCATCAGCCACCTCTTCGAGGTCGCCCGGAAGGAGTGGGGCATGGAGGACCTCGGGAACCCGGTCAAGAACATCCGTGAGCCGAAGCTCCCGAAGGGCCCAGACCGTCGCCTCGAAGCTGATGAACTGGCGAAGCTCCTTGGCTACTGCGATAGACGGATAGCAGACATCCAAGCCGACGAGGGCGCTCTGCACGTCTACCCCCTACGCGCCCCCGACGAACGGACCTATGTGGCCCTGAAGGCCGCTATCAGGCTCGCCACCGAGACCTCGATGCGGCGAGGAGAACTCTGCGGTCTCCTCTGGGCCGACGTTGACCTGGTCGAGCGGCTCGCGGTCTTGCGCGAAACGAAGAATGGGGATCAGCGAGTAGTGCCCCTCTCGACTGTCGCGGTGGCGGCCGTGAAGAGCCTCCCGAAGACATCCAGCACGGTCCTAGGGCTGGAGGCCGACTACCTCAGCCACCTCTTCCATGAGGCCTGCGACGCGACGGGGATCGAAGGTCTTAAGCTCCATGACCTGCGGCATGAGGCCACGTCCAAGCTCTTCGAGAAGGGGCTGAACACGATGGAGGTAGCTTCGATCACCGGGCACAAGACCTTGACCATGTTGAAGCGATACACCGATCCCTGGGCAAAGGACTTGCTCAGAAAGCTGGGCTGAAACCGGACCTCTAGGCCCCCGACTGTGCGACCATTCCAACCTACCTGATTGCTGGCATTTACTGTATAGTTATACACTGCTTCCAGTGAGCCACGTCGCCATCACGGTGCTATGAAGACCTCTCGCTCGATTAACGTAATTGATCTCTTCGCAGGCGCTGGAGGACTCAGCGTGGGCGCTCACCTAGCGGGTGCCCGCGTAGTCGCGAGCGTTGAGCTTGATTCGGTCGCCTGCCAAACGCTATTGGCTAACCCCGAGTATCACGGGAGGGTCATCGAGGGCGACGTTTGCGGGCTGACCGGCCGAGACCTTCGCAAGGCTGCCGGTCTGTCCGCGCGTGAGCCGCTCATTATCGTAGGAGGCCCCCCCTGCCAACCGTTTTCGAAAGCGGCGTACTGGACTGAAACGGGTGAGGACGCTGCCTATCGGAGGAAACGCGCGGCGGGGATCGAAGCGGAGAAGCCCCCGGCGCCAACCAAGGTGAAGGAGGACGCAAGGCGCGACCTCGTTGCAGAGTTCTGGAGACTTGTTCGCGAGAGCAAGGCCGAAGCCTTCGTCTTCGAGAACGTACCGAGCCTCAAGCACCCCCGCAATCGACCGCTTTACGACTCGCTGGTCCGAGCCGCACAGGAGGAAGGTTTCTACGTCACCGAGATGACCGCAAACGCGGCGGCGTATGGAGTCGCTCAAACGCGAGAACGTGTGGTTATCCTAGGGTCGAAGAAGCGCAAGCCCGTTGCGCCGATTCCGCAGCACTGGACTAGCGCAGAGGGGGCAAGCTTGTTCTTGAAGCCCCCGGTCACGGCTGGCGAAGCTCTCGATGGCCTCGATACCGAGGAGTTCTTCGAGCCTGAGGAGGTTGTCTCTGGCCGTTGGGCGCAACATCTGTATGAGGTTCCACCGGGATGGAACTACAAGGCTCACACTGCGTGGGCCGGTCATCCGAACCCAACCTTTGTCACCGAGACAAGGTTCTGGAATTTTCTACTGAAGCTTTCCCCAGACCGTCCTTCATGGACACTTGCAGCATCGCCAGGACCATGGACGGGGCCGTTCCATTGGGACTCTCGCCGACTTCGCACGGCTGAAATGGCAGCGCTACAGGGATTTCCGCGCCGGTATGCGGTGCGGGGATCAAGGCGTGATCGTGTTCGCCAGATGGGGAATGCAGTACCGGTGCCACTCGCTCAAGTACTTGTTGCGAGCGTGCTCGAAGCATCTCAGGGCTGACTCTCTACGACATGGCAAAACCCGGCGACAAGAAGCCGCTCACCTGTGTCAGTCTCTTCTCGGGCTGCGGTGGGCTGGATACCGGGCTTGAACAGGCCGGATTCCGCGTGGTGTTCGCGATGGACTCGGACGCACGTTGCGCCGAGAGCTATCGACTGAACTCTCCCGATACGCCGTTCGTCACCCGCCGCATTGGTGAGTTGCCCGTCGAAGAAATCGCTGGCCTTATCGCCGAACAGGGCGTCGAAGAGGTTGACCTCCTCGCGGGAGGACCGCCATGCCCCGCGTTCTCCAAGAGTCGCTTCTATCGCAAGGAGAAGCCGCGAGCGCTCGATGATCCTGTCGCTGCAGAGACGGTTGGCGGTTACCTCCGAGTCTTGGAAGCGCTTCGGCCACGAACCTTTATTCTTGAGAATGTCAAGGGCCTCGCTTACGGAGTGCATCGTCAAGCGCTGGATACGATCCTGAACCGCGCAAAGGAACTCGGATACTCGGTCGAGTGGCACGTCGTCAATGCTGCGGACTACGGTGTTCCCCAAATTCGCGAGCGCTGCCTTGTCTTGGGTTCGAGGGTCGGCCCAGTATCCTATCCGCATCCCACGCACGGCGACCCAGCAAAGCCTCTACTCGGCCTTCCACCGTGGGTGACAGCTGGGGCTGTCTTGTCCGATCTGGATACCGACGAGAACGCCGATCACTCCGGTCATTTTGCTGGGGGCCAGTACCACAACTTGTTGGTCGGTGTTCCGCCAGGCGACAACTATCTCTTCTACACGGAGCATCGAGGCCACCCCGATCCCAAGTTCAAGTGGAGATCGCGTTACTGGTCCTTTCTGCTCAAGCTAAGCCCCGATATGCCGTCGTGGACGATTCAGGCACGACGATCGAACAACATGGGGCCATTCCACTGGCGCAATCGCATCTTGCGAATTGCCGAGATCAAACGCCTCCAAGGCTTCCCTGACGACTACAACCTTGCGGGAACGGTCGAGCAGCAGTGGAGACAGATCGGCAATGCAGTCCCCCCTCCACTCGCATACACCTTCGGTCGAGCCATTCGTGACCGATTGTCTGTGCCTAGCGAATCGAGACGTGTCGCATGACCACGCTCCGTCTGCCTTCATTTAATGACTTTTCCCCAGAGATTCTCAAGAAGGACATTCGGACCTGCCTGAATGTCATACCCAAGCATCGCGGCAATGACGAGGCGGTCATCAAGGAGTGGGCGGACCTCTTTTTCGGGGGCGCGAAGAACAAGCGGTCGAGTGTGAACCTCCCCGCCACACTAACGTCCACCGGACTGTGCCCGAAGGGCCGCCCCTTCAAGCTATCCGCATTCGGGATTTCGGTAGCCGGTGCGCCGACCGCCCTCGAAGCGGCGCGATTGTTTTGCACTGAGTTGATAAAGAATCAAAACGGCATGAAATTGATCGAAGCCCTTCGAGAAATGAAGGCCCGTGAAGTACGGGTCACCAAGAAGACTCTCAAGGATGAGTTGAAGCGGCTTGAAATCACGAATCTCTCGGCGGGAACCACTGACCACACAACCCTCAAGAACTGGATGTTCGAGGCTGGCATCCTTACCGGAAAGGCCAACCAGCCAGAGGTGAATGACGCTGTACTAAAGTCCCTTCTTGGAATCAGCGCTACCGAGCATGAAGAGTTCGGACAACTCACTTTAGCCCAGCAGATCTTCCTTCAGCTTGTTCGACGTCGCCATGTCGTTGAGCCTGGCAAGTCGATTCCTGTTACCGACTTGCTGTCCGAGTGCCTTGAGAATCATCCGCATCTTTTTGATGACGCCCAGTTTGCGAGGACGGTTAGCATTCCGCTGGCGAAAGAGGGGTGGATAGAACTGAGCGGCAAGAGCCGAGGGCCGCAGGGCGGGAAGTCCGGAGACGTGAAAGGCTCAAAGAAGCTGCTCGATATCCCGGTGGACTTGGTCATACCCGACTTTGACCAAGCAGTCCCGAGCGATCTCAGGCAGCTCATTGCCACCCCGCTTCACAAAATTGAAGAAGACTTGTTTGCCAAGGACACGCACCTCGGTGGAATTGCGCTGGAGTTGCTCGCACTGCGGATGATCATCGATCTCGGCTTGCACCCACGCAACTTCAGGTTGCGGAGCCGTGATACGGCTCACGCTGAGGTGGACCTGACCGCCGAAGGCGACCATCTTCTCTTCAGTCGGTGGTCCTTCCAATGCAAGCGTGTCACTACGAAGACGAACGTCGCTCTCGGTGACGTAGCGAAGGAAGTTGGGATCGCTATCTTTACGAAGGCCCATGTAGTTGTGATGGTGACCACCTCGGACTTCTCACGAGACGCTTACGACTACGCAGCCGAAATCTCGAAGGCGACCCACCTCCAGTTTCTTTTCATAACGGGAAAGACCGTTCGGGACTACCTCGAAAGAGGGAAGTCGGTGCTTCACGCATACGTCGGCAAGAACGCCAAACAGGTAATGGCACAGAAGCGGGGTCAGGCTCTCTCGGTCGCCTCAGAGCCAGCGACCGCAATCGCTTCGACAGCCGAGGCTTCCAAGTAGGAAGAGCATGGCTAGAATCGAGATCAACATTCCGGGTTTCAGGAGCATCGAGGGCGAATCGCCAGTAGTAATGCTGGGACCAAATGGTTCGGTAATCCCCCTGAAATCCGAGGGAGTCAGAAGTAGAATTTTTCCGACAGGAAGGGTTCTACGACATGAAGAAGTCTTGATTCACCGATAGCCAGATCATGGAGGCGCTCAAGCGCGCGGAGGGCGGCGTCGCGGTGCCCGATCTGTGCCGCGAGCTGGGCGTGAGCACCGCCACCTTCTACAAGTGGCGGGCCAAGTACGGCGGGATGGACACCTCGATGATGTCCAAGCTCAAGGAACTCGAGGAGGAGAACCGGCGGCTGCGCCGCATGTACGTCGAGGAGAAGCTCAAGGCCGAGATCGCAGCCGAGGCCCTCGCAGAAAGGTGGTGAGGCCATCTCGGCGACGCTAGATGGCCGAGCGGGCCGTGCGTGATCGCGGCGTGTCGATTCGGCTGGCCTGCGAAATCTTCAGGGTCAGCCAGTCGTGTTACCGGTACGCTCCGAGGGGGCGTGCTGAGAACGACGAAGTCGCACAGTGGCTGCTGCGATTGACCGACAACCATCGCAACTGGGGCGTCGGGCTGTGCTACCTGTACCTGCGCAACGTCAAGGGGTTCGGCTGGAGCCACAAGCGGGTGTACCGGATCTACCGGGCACTGGAACTGAACCTGCGCATCAAGCCGCGCAAGCGCCTGGTGCGCGAGAAGCCGATCCCGTTGACGGTTCCGAAGGCCATCAACGAAGTCTGGTCGATGGACTTCATGTACGACACGCTGGAGGACGGGCGTACGTTCCGACTGTTCAACGTGATGGACGACTTCAACCGCGAGGCACTGGCCATCGAGATCGACTTCTCGTTGCCCGCCGAACGGGTGATCCGGGCGCTGCGCCAGTTGATCCTGTGGCGAGGTAAGCCGTCGGCGATCCGCTGCGACAACGGGCCGGAATACGTCAGCCAGGCGATGCTCGATTGGGCCGAGGGCGCCAAGATCCGGATCGAGTTCATCCAACCGGGCAAGCCGCAGCAGAATGCGTACATCGAACGGTTCAACAGGACGGTGCACTACGAGTGGCTGGCGCAGTACCACTGGAGTTCGCTCGACGAGGTGCAGGACCACGCCACGCAGTGGATGTGGACATACAACCATGAACGCCCGAACATGGCCTTGGGCGGGATCACACCGAAGCAGCGGCTGGCCATGGCCGCGTAACACCTCTACTTCTGCGCCCGCTGGGAAATGGGGCGATTACCAGCTAAAGTACGTTTCCCGAACCGATCCTTCCTGTTCTTGACGAGAGCTAAGGTAACGGAGCGATTCGCAGACTCGGAAAACAAATAATGGCCGCTGGATTCCTGTACATCTTGAGCAATCCATCCATGCCCGGTCTTTTGAAGATCGGCAAGACGACGCGTGACCCGACATCGCGTCTTTCTGAGTTGTCGGCGCACACTGGGGTGCCGACGGCCTTCGTACTGTTGTACTCGCAACCCGTTGACGATTGCGACGCTGCTGAGCGGGTCGCTCACCTCGAGCTTGAGCGAAAGGGGTATCGTCCGAATCATGGTCGAGAGTTTTTCTCCGCTCCGCCGCATGAAGCGGTCCAAGCGGTCATTACGGGATCTCGCGCCCGAAGCGCGGACTTCGACGCCTCGCCGGACGCCGTCCCCGCATTTGGGGAGGGCATTTCCGCTGCAGCGAGCGAGCTATTCGACCTCGCAGAGCAGTATAACGCTGGAACAACAACTGTTCTGCGCAACCACAGCAAAGCTTTGCGATTGTATGAGCAAGCAGCCGCCCTCGGGCACGGGGATGCGGCACATGCCGCCGCCGGCATGTACTACTACGGCGCAGATGGAGTTAAATCGGATACCCACAAAGCGCTCGAGCTGTACAACCGTGCCGTCTCACTCGGCTCGTGGACTTCACTAGCGCCCATCGCATCTCTTTTTGGATGGGAGGGGCAACGAGAGTCGGCAGAGTATCATTGGCGGCTGTTTTTTAAGCGAGCAAATGATGCTGTTAAACAAAGCGTCGCCGCCGGAGACACCTCAAGGGCGCTCGATTTAGAAGGTGCTGTGGGCATATATGGCATTTGGTATTTCGAGTCTCTTGGAAGCGGTGAGATTGGTAATGTTGTCCCAGACGAGCTGTTGCGTCCGTTCGCAACGAAGATTAACGCTTTCACTGAAAACGCCCTCAGCAAGCATCTCAGCGATAGCGGCAGTGAGTGGAAAGTAACGCGCTTGAAGCACGCCCTGAGATTCATCAAGCGACTCATGGGCGCCCCATCTGACTGAAGTCACGACCAGCGCGACGACATCCTCGACCTCTCATACGATTGCGGCAGGGACGAAGATTGCACTCTGCCACTCGCACGGATTTATAGCAGCCCTCTGCCGCCAAAGACCCTAAGAGATCAGGCCGCAGCGGAGATCGAGCCCTCGGTCGAGAGGTTGGCGATGAATTGGTTGTACGCGATCTCCTTCAGGTCGTTGCCAGCGCCAAAGACTCGACGGGAATATCGATGGCCCTTGATTGATTGCACGTGATCGACCCAAGCACTTACCGTATTAATCGAGCCCCATCAAGTTTCTTCTCCGGCTGAACCTGCAGCGCCAGTTCCCATCTGCTTGCAGCGATGTGCTCAATCGTACTTGTTTCCTGTCGTACCTGCCTGACCCGCTCACGGCGTATCTCGAATACCATAAGTACAGACCGATTGCTCATCGCCGTCACAGGCATTTTCGGATCTGGCAGGAGGCGTTTAAGAAAGTCAGCAAAGGTTTGTTCGTCGCAGCGTGTCTTCGACATCTGGACCCTGAACTCCTGCTGTCTGTTCTGCTTTGCAAGCAGGGTTCGAAAATACTCACCATACTCGGCCTTTAGTGCGTTCACCCCCAAGCTGTGCCCGCGGCGGAAGAAGGTGCCGATTTCCTTGGATTTCAGGGCAAGCGACAGGTTGTTGCACACCTGCCAGCCTATGGAACGACGCAGATCGCCGCCGGCACGCTCGTCTACGGCGCCTGGGACCAGGTGATCGTCGGACAGTGGGGCGTGCTCGAGATCGCGCGCGACCCGTTCGCCAACTTCAGAGCGGGCGTGACCGGCGTCCGCTGCATGCTCATGTGCGACGTGACCGTGCGCCAGGCGGGCGCCTTCACCGTCGCAACCTCGGTGACCTGACATGTTCAAGCTGATCGACAAGAACGCCCCGCCGCGCAAGGTGAAAATCACCCGCCCGGTGTGGCTGAACCGCAAGGATGGCGAGCGCTACCTCGCCCAACCGGGCGAGGTTGTGTCCCTGGACGCGATCACCGTCGGCGACATCCTGGCGGCAATCGCGGGGCCTACGTGGACTGACGGATTCGCGCTGGCAGCCCCAGGAGAGGCGCGCAAAGGGCTGCCGGCGTCGGGGAGGAAGTTCCAACTCCCCGAGGGAGCTTGCCGCGCGCCACCGGCGCATCGCATTTCCCCGGGTACGGTGCGGGGACCCTCCGGGTGCGCGCGAGCGTGCGACGGTCCCGACTAGTTACCCCGCCATAGCGAATACTCACCTTCGTTCACACGCGACTCGAGCAACCTCATCGAAAAAGCTTCCGGGAAAAGCCTCTACGAAAGTCATGTCCTTCGCATGCAGGGTCTTGCTGACAACGCCCCCCTGCGAAAAAACGCCTTCGTGTGCGATGGCCTGCTCCGTCGCCACAGAACGCGACAGACAACGGACAACATACAGGAAGCTCTGAGATCCGATATTGTCACCATTCGTCGACACAAGATTGAAGCGCACCCAAACGGAGCGGCTACCATCCTCGCGAAAACGAATTCGCGACGAACGTTCGAGGTACGCCCCATCTGAATAGCCGAAATGGACCCAATTCTTGTCTGATCGCGCTCTAGCCATACTCTCTAGTGCAAGCTGCTCAGCCGTCGGCCCTGGGGAAGGACGAGAAACATCCGCACTTACCTGCGCGAAGCGATGACGATCTACGAGAAAACGTGCGCGCATTACCAACTCCTCAAGCATCTCACCAGATCTCTTGACTGCTTGATCAGAAACCTCGGAAGGTTGCGACGTAAGTAGTTCTGAAGACCCTTCCGATGCCGAAGATCGCACAAAGCTAGTTTGCGAAAATCCCAGCGAAGCACAATTCGCTCGACGAGCGCTGGCATACGCTGCGTTCACAATCATTTCAGGTCGCCCAGCGGGCTCATTATGCTCGATCGTGATCATGCTCTCAATACACTCAGAAACCCGCCCTTCAAATTCAGCCTGGAATAGATCAACTTCGCTTGACAAGCACTCAATACATGAGCCCGAGGAAAAGGTTAACACACTAACGAATGCAAAGACACCATACAACATAAACGCCCCTCAGGTCAGCAATGCACTTTGCTTCAAGACCCTGCAGCCACACTAGCGCACTCTTCGACCAGAAACCTTGATACCTATCGCCGTATCGGCAGAGAAACTATCCAACGAATGAAATCCGCACCAGCGGCAATAAGAATAATTGCCAAATCCACTGGTGGCGCGACTACATTTTCTTCGTTCTGCCGATGACTATAGGGATGGCATGTCTGTACCCTTTGTGCGAACGACGAGCACACCCTGATCGCGGATTGTTTTGCTGAAACATCCAATCCCTCCGTGTAGGCCTGAATCCTTGGAGCAAGAGAACCCTTTATCTCGAATTCCATGAGATTCGCCCCTGAACTCAGAATCAACTTAAAGACAGTCTCTGTCTCAATAAACACACTTACGACAGCCAATTTGGTATTCGGAGCTCGACTTGTTAGAAAATTGAACGCGTTCTCCAGTTCTCGATGAGCCGCTGAGAAGCGTGCATCAGCCAGGCAGATCGATGTCAGCCCCTATTCTGCTGATAGGCGACATCGACACGTGTGATGAATATCGCCAAGCGAGTCAATCTCATAGTCGAGATTATGAAACTCCAGCGCCCTACGAATTTCTTCCACCTACCGATCAGCGCCAATACGGCCTTGACGGCTAAAAGTGAAGCGCGCAATTAGTGTAATAAAATCAAACAGATCTTCTAAATCACACTACAATATATGATGATCAAACTCAGAAATCAATAATTGAATTCCGTGTCGCGACAGCACCTCTACTCCGAACTCCACCACATTAAATTGAGCAATGACGTCTCGCCCCCAATCTGTAAATCTCTCAAAGATCGTCTTTACTCGCGTACAGAATCGATCATCGTTCCTCCGCGACTCGCCACGATCTCGATAGACTGTCGAGAACAATTCTCCAATAGGCTTGCTATCGGGCACGATCAAAAAACCCCCGACGGAAAAACATGAATCGAGCAGCACCACGGCTCAAGCGGGAGCATATCGACTAATCTTGCGTGAAAACGAGGCGCAATAAGCCATATTGTCCTCGCGCCTATTCTCATTTAGCGCTTTGGACTAGAACGTCAGAGCAAAGAATCATAATCCGCAGGTCCGGGGTTCGAGTCCCTGATGCGCCACCAAATGCCCCTGCAAAGGCCACCCCTCCCGGTGGCCTTTGCGTTTTCAGCGCCGCCTGCCTCAGGCGGCCGGCCCGCCCGAGGGTCCGCCAGCGCCGTTGACCACCGCCGGCCACCCGATGCTCGGCGCGTGCCCCCGGAAATTCTCCAGCCACCAGCGCCAGTCCTCGGGCACCAGCGAGAACGGTGAGGCGTGCCCCAGCTCGCGCGCCGCCCACACCGGCCAGTGCGGGTTCGACAGCGCCGGCCGCCCCAGCATCACCAGGTCGATCAGCTCCTCGCGGATCACGCGGTCCGCCTCGCGCGGGATGCCCAGGTTCCAGCTGGTGGCCACCGGGATCCCCACTTCCCGCCGCACCCGGCTGGCGCGCTCGATCATGAAGGCCGGTCGGTTCATCGGCGGATCGATCATCTCGTCGGTGTTAAAGCCCAGCGACAGGTCGGCGAGGTCCAGGCCGTGGTCCTTCATCATCCCGATCGCGGCGATCGAGTCCTCGAACTGCGTGCCCTTCGGGTTTAGGTCGTCGCAACCCAGACGCATCGTCAGCGGGTACTTCTCGGGCCAGACCGCCCGCACTGCGTCCAGCGCCTCCAGCAGGAAGCGCGCCCGGTTGGCCACGCTGCCGCCGTACTGGTCGGTGCGCTGATTGGCCAGCGGCGAGAAGAAGCTCGCGCCCAGGTAGCCGTGCGCGAAGTGCAGCTCCACCCACTGGTAGCCCGCCTGCAACGCGCGCACCGCCGCCGCGGCATAGGCCCGGTGCAGATCGGCGATCTCCTCGACGCTGAGCGCGTGCACCGGGTAGATGTGACCGCCGCCACCATAGGGAATCGGCGAGGGTGCCACGCAGGTCCAGCCGTCCGGGTGATCGGGCGGCAGCTGCTTCTTCGTTCGGTCGGCGTTCACGCCGCGGTGCGGGGGCAGTTCGCTGCCCTTGCGGCCGGTGTGCCCCAGCTGGATCGCGGGCACCGCGCCCATCCGACGGATCATCGCCGTGACGCGAGCGTGGCCTTCGATCTGGTCGTCGCTCCAGATGCCGGCGCAATGGGTGGTGGTGCGGCCATCGGGCGTGATCGCCATCTGCTCGCCGAAGACCAGCGCGAAGCCGCCGGCCGCGCGCGCGCCGAGGTAGCTCACGTGATAGTCGTCGAGCCGGCCGTCCACCGAGCTGTACATGGTCATCGGTGACATCACCAGGCGATTGCGCAAGGTGACGGACTTCAAGGTGTAGGGGCTGAACAGGTCGGGCATCGGTGCGGGGTGCGTGGAAGGGCGGGCCGACCATCCGGCCGCGTGGCCTGGTCGGAAACCGGGCCGATCATCCCGGCGCGAACACCGGGATCGCAAGCCCGAAGCGGCCGAATCCGGTCCGCAGCCCGGCAGAGACCTGAGGCACTTGCCAACATACCAACTGGTTGGTATGGTCTCGCCCATCCGCTGCTCGACGCTTGCACGCGCATGAACGCCCTGCCCTCAGACACCCGCCAACGCCTGCTCGACGCCGCCGTCCAGGTCTTCCGGCGCCAGGGCTATTGCGCCACCACCGTCGACGACCTCTGCACCCAGGCCCAGGTCACCAAGGGCGGCTTCTTCCACCACTTCAAGGGCAAGGAGGCCTTCGCGCTCGCGGCGATCGACCACTGGAACCAGACCACCGGCGCACTCTTCGCCCACGCGCCCTACCAGTCGATCACCGATCCGCGCGAGCGGCTCTTCGCCTACCTCGATTTCCGCGCCGGCTTGCTCGATCGCGACGTGTCCGAGTTCACCTGCCTGCTGGGCACGCTCGCCCAGGAGACCTTCCACTCCCATCCGGACATCGGGCGGGCCTGTGGCGAGGGCATCGGCGGGCACGCCCGCACCATCGCCGGGATCCTGGCGCAGGCCAAGGCGCGATACGCGCCGCAGGCGCCGTGGGACCCCGACAGCCTCGCCTGGCACACGCAGGCGTGCCTGCAGGGCGCCTTCGTGCTGGCCAAGGCCGGCGGGGGCGCGGCGGCGGTGCGCGACTGCCTCGCCCACCTGCGTCGTTACCTGATCGCCCTGCTGGGCGATCCGTCCACCCCCCGAGCGTCGCGTGCGGCCGCTTCGCCGCGCACTCGCACCCCCCGGAGTCCCCGATGAACAGCCTCACCCCCTACCTCTTCTTCAATGGCCGCTGCGACGAGGCCTTGGCCTTCTACCAGCAAGCCACCGGCGCCGAACTGCTGCAGCGCCTGCGCTTTCGCGACAACCCCGAGCAGAGCGCGCACCCCCTGCCCGCCGGCTGGACGGACAAGGTGATGCACGCGGCGCTGCAGATCGGCAAGACGCGTCTGTTCGCCTCCGACGGCATGGGCGGCGAGCCGGCGACGTTCAAGGGCTTCTCGGTGGTGCTGAACCTGCCCGACGAGGACGGGGCGCGACGCGCCTTCGAGGCGCTCGCGGCGGGCGGCACCGTCTCGATGCCGATGACCCGCACCTTCTGGTCACCGGCCTTCGGCATGCTGACCGACCGCTTCGGCGTGGGCTGGATGGTCGGCGTGGAGGTTCCGGTGAACGCCACCGACGGCGAGCGCGACCTGGTGCTCGAGCGTGTGCTGGACGCCCCGCGCGAGAAGCTCTTTCGCGCCTGGACCGAACCGGCGCTGATGGTCCAGTGGTTCACGCCGCCGCCCTTCGTCACCACCCACGCCGAGGTCGACCTGCGCCCGGGCGGGTCCTGCCTGGTCGTGATGCGCAGCCCCGAGGGACAGGAGTTCCCCAACCGCGGGGTCTACCTCGAGGTCGTGCCCAACGAGCGGCTGGTGACCACCGACGCCTACGTGAGCGCCTGGGAGCCGGCGCCCAAGCCCTTCATGACGTTGACGCTCACCTTCGAAGACGCCGGCCCCGGGCGCACGAAGTACACGGCCCGCGCGCGACACTGGAGCGCCGAGGACCGCGCGGCGCACGAGCAGATGGGCTTTCACGAAGGCTGGGGCCAGGCCACCCGCCAGCTCGAAGCGCTCGCCGCGCGGCTCTGAGCCCACGCTGGCAACGATGACGGCCCCCAAGATCACGCCCTGCCTCTGGTTCGACTTCAATGCCGAAGCCGCGGTGGACCACTACCGACGCATCTTTCGTCGGTCGGCGATCCACGAGATCTCCCGATACGGCGAGTCCCACCCGGCGCTCGCCGGACAGGTCCTGGTGATCCGGTTCGAGCTCGAGGGTCAGCCGCTGATGGCCCTGAACGGCGGCCCGCAGTTCCCGTTCACCGAGGCCGTCTCCTTGAGCGTCGCGTGCGAGGACCAGGCCGAGGTCGACACGCTGTGGGATCGCCTGTCCGAGGGCGGCCAGCCCGGTCGGTGCGGCTGGCTGAAGGACCGCTTCGGCCTGTCCTGGCAGATCGTGCCCCGCGCGGTCGAGCAGCTGCTGCGGGACGCGGACCCCGTGCGCGCGTCGCGGGTGATGCAGGCCTTGTTGACGATGGACCGGATCGACATCGCGGCCCTGACCCGGGCGCACGCGGGCTGACCCCGGATCGGGCGCCACTGACCGCGCCTGGTACCGCGGCCGTTCGCGTCGGGTGACCCGCCGCTCCCGCCCCCGGGAGGGCGCGCGAGACGCTCAGCCCAGCGCCCGGTTCAGCACCATCGCGACACCCACCGCCGCCACCACCATCAGCCCCAGCACCACCTGGAAGGCGATGGGCACCCGCCCGTCGCGCACCAGATAGACGCCGGCCGCCGAGATCCCCAGCCCGAAGAGACTGAGGCCGGCCACCAACGCGATCACCAGCGCCCCCATGGTGGCGCTGCCGTTGAACGTCAGGCCGTCGACCGGCTTGCCCGGGTTGAGCATCGGCGGCATCAGCCGGATCATCAGGAGCAACAGCCCGATCGTCAGCAGCAGGCCCAGCACGACCAGCGCGCGGCCGCGCCAACGGGTCGCGGCCGGCACGCCGCTGGCCTGCGCGACGGGTGTGGCGGTGTGTGGGTTGTCGTTCATGGATCGCATCAATCCTACTGAACCGCCCGGCGTCGCGCATCGGCCAACTGCGCCGACGAATACTTCCCGATATCCGGCACGGTCAGTCGCTGGCCCGGCTTGATCAGGTTCGGGTTGGATCCGACGACGGCCCGGTTGGCGTCGTAGAGGATCGGCCACAGGAGGACGTCGCCCCACAGCCGGCCGGTGATCAGCGACAGGCTGTCCCCGGAGACCACCGTGTAGGTCTTGCCACCCGAGCCCCCGGCGCCGCCCCCGCCACCACCGCCCGAGCCCGCCCTGCCGCCCGCCGCGGGCGAGGCCATGGGCGGAAGGGCCGTGCTCGACCAGGGCAGCGCACGCAGCATGTACTCGGCGTTCGGATGCTGCGCCAGGTAGGTCTGGATGGGTGTCTCCCGAAACCCCCACACCGGTGCCACGTTGAACTCGAGCATCGTCCCCTTGATCACCATCATGCAGTGGCGTCCGGGACGCCACAGGATGAACTCGCCCTGGTCGTTGAGCTTGAAGAAGTCGGCCAGGCCGGAACCGGTGGCGCAGCACTCCTTGCCATCGGAACCGAAGATGACCGGGTAGGCGTTCAGGCAGGCAGCCACCTTGGAACCGTCGCCGAAGGCGTCCGGTGGACGCGCGTACGCGTCGTGTACCTGGAAAGCCGAGGTCACGAACGTGGTGCAATCCAGGCCCCGCTTGACCGGGTTCGTTTCGAGCACGTTCTTGTAGAGGAAGTAGTGCCGGCGCCCCACCGCGGGCGAGAGCACGCGGCCCTCGCCGATCGGCTGGGCCGGTGTCCCGACCCAGACATAGGGGATGCGAGGCCGCGACAGCCCGATCAGTCGCAGCGCCGGCACCCCGGGGTGGAATTCGGTGTGCATCGGCTCCACCGGTGCCTGCAGCATCGACAGGGACGATCTCGCCGCGATCGTCACCGTCATCGGCCGCACCGACAGGTCATCGTGGGTCACCCACACGCTGTCGCTGCCGCCGGCGGTCACGCGCAGCGCCCGACACGGCACCGATTGCGCCCATTTGCCCTGCGCGGCGATCGTGTGCAGCAGCGCCGCCAGTTGTTCGGCCTGGAACGCCAGGCCCGCGCGCAGTCGCAGGCAAGGGGCATCGTCGCCCCCGATCTGCACCAGCACGAACTCGTCGGCGCCGAGCGCGGGGGATGCGCTGGCGTGGAACCGATAGGCGCCTTCACGGAAGGCGATCAGCGACACACCCGAGAGCGAAACCGAGGGCGACGTGGCCATGGAGAACCCTGATGCGAATGGACGTTCAGACCAATGATGGACGAGGGCGGTCGCGCGCGTGTTCGCGACGACAGCCGTATCCGGACCCGTTGCGACGGACTTCCGGATGCCGACCCGTGCGCGATCAGTCGACCTTCGCGCCCGAGGCCTTCACGATCGGCACCCACTTGGCGAGATCGTCGCGGATCAGCCTGGCCATCGCCTCGGGGGGCGCCGCCGGGGCCAGTTCGAAGCCCTGCGCCATCAGCTTGTCGCGGATCGCCGCATCGGCCAGCACGCGGGCCACCTCCTGGTTGAGCCGGGACACGATGTCCGCTGGCGTGCCCGCCGGCGCGACGAAGCCGAACCAGGTGTTCACCTCGTAGCCCTTCACGCCGGCCGAATCCAGCGTCGGCAGCGCGGGCAGCTGCGGCGAGCGCTGCAGGCTGGTGACCGCGAGCGCCTTGAGCTTGCCCTCACGGATCTGATTGACCACCGTGGGCGTGTTGAAGAAGCCCATCTGCACCTCGCCGCTCATCACCGCCAGGATCCCCTGCGGCGCGCCCTTGTAGGGAACATGCACCAGGTCGGTGCCGGTCATCTGGCCGAACAGCACCCCCGACAGGTGATGGCTCGTGCCGCTGCCGCCGGACGAGAACGTCAGCTGGCCGGGCTTGGCCTTGGCCTGGGCGATCACGTCCAGTGGGGTCTGCGCCGGATTGGCCGGGTTGACGATCATCACGTTGGAGACGCCGCCCACCATGCCGATCGGCGCGAAGTCCTTGACCGGGTCGTAGCCGGGCTTCGCGTACAAGGCCAGGTTGAAGACCAGCGTGCCCTGCGAGGCGAACGAGATCGTGTAGCCGTCACGCGGTGATCGCGCCAGTTCGGCCATCGCGATCGTGCCGCCCGCCCCGGGCTTGTTCTCGACGACCACCGGCTGGCCGAGCGACTTGGAGAGTTCGGTGGCCACGGTGCGCGACACGATGTCCGCGGTGCTGCCCGCGGCCAGCGGCACCAGCAGGCGGATCGGACGCGACGGCCAGGCCTGCGCGGTCGCGAGCGCGGGCGCCAGGGCGATCACCGAAGCCCCGATCAGCCCAGCCCATCGACGCGCCATGCGTCGCCGCCCATCCGTCGTGCCCTCGATCCGTGTCCGCATGTCCGTTCGCTCCTGAGATCTCGATCATCGCGCCCGACCCCGGGCCGACGTGCACGGTACCGTCGCGCGCCCTCGGTCGCAACGCCCGCACGCCACCGACATGCCGCGGCGCGGCGTCCGATCCGCGAAGCGGGAACTTCGAGGTTCGATCGCTGAAATTCAGAAGCGCACAATCTTGACGCAGTTCACCTCAAGACCTAGGATCGCCCTGTTTGCGATTTCAAGAGTAGAAATTTCCATCATGCCCAGGGGAGTACGCGCGAACGGACCCGAAGGCGGCAGCGCACCCTCGTCGGTGCAGAAGGCCTGCCTGATCCTTCGGGCGATGTCGGACACCCGCAACGTGCGGCTCACCGACATCGCCCACGCGGCCGGTCAGGACAAGGCCACCACGCTGCGCCTGCTGGAGGTGCTCACCCGGCATGGCTTCGTCAACCGGGACCCGGAGACCAAGCGCTACAGCCTCGGGCCGGAGATCTTCACGCTGGGCGCCGCGGCGATGGCGCGCAGCGACCCGCGCGCCCGTGTCCGCCCGAGCCTGATCCAGCTGGTGCGCAGCTTCGAGGACACGGCCATTCTCTCGGTGCCGCGCGGCGCCGAGTCCGTCTGCGTCGACGTGCAGGCGGGCAGCTTCGCGATCCGTGCCAACTATCTCGAAGTGGGCAGCCGACGACCGCTCGGCGTGGGCGCCGGCAGTCTCGCGCTGCTGGCCTGGATGCCCGACGAGGAGATCGACGCGCTGATGCCGTTCATCACCGACCGCCTCGCCAACTACCCGCTGCTCAGCCAGAGCGTCCTGCGCAAGGCGATCGAGGACGCGCGCCGTCGCGGCCACGCGATGCTGCTCGACGTGGTCGTGCCGCGCATGGGTGGCATCGCGGTGCCGATCCTCTCGGAGGATGGCCGTCCATGCGCGGCCATCTCGATCGCCGCGCTCAGCGAGCGCATCAGCGGCCGCGAGGCCGCGCTGGCCGAGGCCCTGCACCGCGAGGCGAGCGCCTGCCGCGCGTTCTGGCGGCAGGGCGCGCTGTGACCCGTCCCACGCACGCCGGGACCCACCCAGGAGACGCCCTGGCATGACGACGAGCTATCTCAGCGGTGTCGGCAACACCCGTTTCGGCCGCCACGAGGGCCTGGGCACCATCGACCTGATGGCCCAGGCCGCGGACCTGGCGATCCGGGACGCCGGCCTGCAGCGCGAGCAGATCGACGGCGTGCTGTGCGGCTACGCGACGACGCTGCCCCACCTGATGCTGGCCAGCCTGCTCAGCGAGCGGCTCGCGCTGCGACCGCACTACGCGCACGGCATGCAGATGGGTGGCGCCACCGGTGCCGGCATGGTGATGCTCGCGCGCGAACTGGTGCGCGCCGGACGCTGCCGGCGGGTCCTGGTGGTGGCCGGCGAGAACCGGGCCACCGGCCAGAGCCGCGACGGCGCGATCCAGACGCTCGCCCAGGTGGGCGATGCCGATTTCGAGGTGCCCTACGGCGGCTCGGTGCCGGCCTACTACGCCCTGCTCGCCTCGCGGTACATGCACGAGCACGGCCTGACCGAGCCCGACCTGGCCGAGTTCGCGGTGCTGATGCGCCGCTACGCGGCCGGCCACCCCGACGCCCACCTGCGCACGCCGATCACCGTCGACGAGGTGATGGCTTCCAAGCCGATCGCCTCGCCCCTGAAGCTGCTCGACTGCTGCCCGATCTCGGACGGCGCCGTCGCGATGATCGTCTCCAGCGACCCGAACGACCGCGACCGCCACGCCGTCGCGCTCACCGGCGCCGGACAGGCCCATCACCACCAGCACGTCAGCGCGATCGCCGACACCACCGACTTCGGCGCCTCCGCCGCGATGGCGCGTGCGCTGGCCGAAGCGGGTCGGGCGGTGTCCGACTACGACTATCTGGCCGTCTACGACTCGTTCACGATCACGCTGGCGGTGCTGCTGGAGGAGCTCGGCGTGTGTCCGCGCGGCGGCAGCGCGCGGGCGCTTCGAGAAGGCCGATTCGATCCCGACGGCGAACTGCCGCTGAACACGCACGGCGGATTGATGTCGTTCGGCCACTCCGGAGTCGGTGGCGGCATGGCGCACGTGGCCGAGGCCTACCGCCAGCTCGCCGGTTGCGCCGGTGATCGACAGATCGCGCCCCGACGTCGGGCGCTGGTGCATGCCGATGGCGGCGTGCTGTCGGCCCACGTGAGCCTGTTGATGGAGCGCCCATGACCGCCACCTCCCTGGCCGCCCCGTTCCTGGCGGGCCTGGCCGACGACCGGATCCGCTTCCAACGCTGCGGCGCCTGCGGGAAGGCGCAACGCCTGGCGCGATACGCGTGCACCGCCTGCGGCGCCACCGACTTGCGCTGGGAATACGCCACCGGGCGGGGCACGGTGTTCGCGGTGACCGAGGTCAAGCGGGCACCGACCGACGCGTTCCGTGCACTGGTCCCCTACCGCATCGCGCTGATCGACCTCGACGAGGGCGCGCGGCTGATGGCCCACGCGCAGCCCGGGCTGTCGGTGGGCGACCGGGTGTCCCTGAGCGTGTACCGCCTCGGCGAACAGGCGCTGATCCGGGCCGCCCCGGCCTGACGAAAGGCGCGTGGCCGCGCCGGGGCGGCCTCAAGCGAAGCGGGCCCCGACCGATATACTTCGCCCCATGAAATCCCCCTGCCGACGCCGATTCAATGCCCTGGCGCTTGCCGGCGGCGTGGTCCTGGCACTGCCGCGTGGCGCCGCCGCGCAGGCGGCCACCAACGCGCCGCTGCGCCGTTTCCCCACCGCCACGAAGGTCGGACGCCTGGCGCTCGCCGTCTTCCCCGTGGCCCGCCTGGACGGGGCGGAGGTGCGACTGGCCCCCGGCGCGCGCATCCTGGCCACCGACAACCGCCTGGTGATCCCCTCGACCCTGTCCGGCGAGCACGTGGTCCGCTACCGGACCGATCCGCTCGGCCAGATCATCGAGGTCTGGCTGCTGACCGCCGAGGAGGCGGCGCTGGCGCTTCGCGAACGCGATTCGGCCCGATGACCCGCAAGCTCTACATCCGCACCTTCGGGTGCCAGATGAACGAGTACGACTCCGGCCGGATGGCCGACGTGCTCGGCGAGGGTGCGCCGATCGAGCACACCGACGACCCCTCGCAGGCGGACATCATCCTGTTCAACACCTGCTCGGTGCGCGAGAAGGCCGAGGAGAAGGTGTTCTCCGATCTCGGCCGCATCCGTGCGCTCAAGCGCGACCGCCCCGACCTGATCGTCGGTGTCGGCGGCTGCGTGGCCAGCCAGGAGGGCGCCAACATCGTCAGCCGCGCGCCCTATGTCGACGTGGTGTTCGGGCCCCAGACGCTGCACCGGCTGCCCGCCCTGATCGAGGCACGCCGACGCACCGGTGTCGCCCAGGTCGACATCTCGTTTCCGGAGATCGAGAAGTTCGACCACCTGCCGCCCGCCCGGGTCGAGGGCGCCAGCGCCTTCGTCTCGATCATGGAGGGCTGCAGCAAGTACTGCAGCTTCTGTGTCGTGCCGTTCACCCGCGGCGAGGAGGTCTCGCGCCCCTTCGATGACGTGCTCACCGAGGTGGCCATGCTCACCGCGCAGGGCGTGCGCGAGGTGACGCTGCTGGGGCAGAACGTCAATGCGTACCGGGGCGCGATGGACGACGGCAGCCAGGCGGACTTCGCCCTGCTGCTCGAATACGTGTCCGAGATCCCGGGCGTCGAGCGCATCCGCTACACCACCTCGCACCCGAACGAGTTCACGCCGCGGCTGATCGAGGCCTACGGTCGATTGCCGAAGGTGGTCGACCATGTCCACCTGCCGGTTCAATCGGGCTCGGACCGCATTCTCACCGCGATGAAGCGCGGCTACACGGCGCTGGAGTACAAGTCGATCATCCGCCGCCTTCGCGCGGCGCGCCCGTCGGTGTGCATCAGTTCCGACTTCATCGTCGGATTCCCCGGGGAGACCGACGACGACTTCGAGCGGACGATGCGCCTGATCGACGACGTCGGATTCGACGCCTCCTTCTCCTTCATCTACAGCCCGCGACCCGGAACCCCGGCGGCCGACCTGGAAGACACCACCCCGGCCGCGGTGAAGCTCGAGCGGCTGCAGCGTCTGCAGGCGCGCATCGACGCCCATGCGCAGCGCATCAGCCAGGCGATGGTGGGCTCGCGTCAGCAGGTGCTGGTGGAAGGCCGCGCCCGCAAGAATGCCGCCGAGTTGTCCGGACGCACCGGCAACAACCGGGTGGTGAACTTCGCGGGCGATCCGGGCCTGATCGGCCGCTTCGTCGCGGTCGACATCGTCTCCGCCCTGCCCCACTCGCTGCGCGGCGAACTCGCGCCGGAGTCCTGACATGGCCGCGCCACGCCGCTGGCGTCGCGCGGCGATCGCGGCCCTGTGGGCGGGCGCCGCGCTGGCGAGCGCGCCGGACGCATCGGCCCAGACCGGCAGCGACACGTCTCGGGCCGAGGGTCCCGGCACGGTGGCGCGCGAGGCCGGCCCGGTCCCGTTGTCCGAACTGCTCGGACGGGCTCGCGAGGCGATCGCCAGCCGGCAGGCCGCCCGCGTGCTGCCGGAACTGAAGGCGCAACAGACCTGGTATGCGGGCTCGCCGCCCTTCGACTACCTGCTGGGCATGGCGGCACTGGACGCCGGCGAGCCGGGCCTGGCGATTCTCGCGTTCGAACGCGTGCTGGCGCAGGATCCCGGCCATCTGCCGGCGCGCGCCGAGATCGGCCGGGCCTACCTGGCCGCCCGGGAGACCGACGAGGCGCGCCGGCAATTCGAAGCCGTGGCGCGCCAGCCGATTCCCGATGACGTGCGCCGGGTGATCGACGCCTATCTGACCGGCATCGCCCGGGCCCAGGCCGATGCCAGACCGCAGTTCCACGGGCACCTGGAGCTGGCGGTCGGCTGGGACAGCAACGTGAACCTCGGCAGCCACAGCAACGAGTGGCTGCTCGCGGGGGGGCTCGCGGTGATCCCCGAGGCGGTCAGCCGACCGCGATCGAGTGCTCAATCCACGGTAAACGCCGGGTTTTCCTGGGTAGTTCCGATCAGCGGTCGCTGGCAGTGGATCGGTGGGGCTCAAGTTTGGCACCGGGCCAATCCGAGCGCGCATACACTGGACACGAGCAGCCTGGAACTGAACACCGGTTTCGGCTGGCGCACCGATTGCCATGCCGTGAACATGCTTGTCCAACATCAGCACCTGCGCCTCGATCGCCAAGGGTTTCGCGACGCCACCGGCCTCATGGCCCAGTGGCGCTGCGACCTGTCCGAGCGTGCGCAGATCGGTGCCTACGTCCAGGGAACCGACTTCCGCTTCCCGGAACAACCGGTTCGTGACGCACAGCGCTCCCAAGTCGGCGTCACCGGCGCCGCGGTCCCTGGCGGCGCCCGAGGCCCGGTCTGGATCGGCAACGCGTACGTGGGTGAGGAGCGCCCTCGCCAATCGCTCGATCAGCTTCGCTACCGGTTCCACGGCGCACGCGGGGCGGTGAACCTCGCCGGCCCTGGAAGCACCCGCTGGTCCGCCTCCCTGGCCTGGGAGGAACGTCGGTACGCGGGCGCCGAGCCCTTGTTCGACCAGGTTCGCCGCGACCGGCAACTCGAGGCGGCGCTCACCGTCGAGATTCCGCTCGATCGTCAATGGTCGGTGCTGCCGCAGCTCAGCAGCCTGAGAAACCGCTCGAACCTCGCGCCGAACGATTTTCGACGCCACCAGGCCCAGCTCGCCGTCCGGGCGCGGTTCTGATCATGACCTCGCCCCGCTGGCACGCCGCGGCCCCGCCGAGCGCATCGGCGGCGGAAACGACCGCCCACCGCGGCGGGGGCCTGCGATCCCGGATCGGGGGAACCTGGCTCATGGGCCTGGTGTTGTGGCTGCTGGCCGGTGTGGCGGCCGCCCAGGATGCCCGATTGATCATGGTGTCCGGCCCCGTGCAGATCGTGCGCGACGACGGTTCGGCACCGGCGCCTCGTGACGCGCGTCAAGGAGACGAGCTTCGCGCCGGAGACCGGGTCTCCACCGGCGCGCAGGGATTCGCGCAGCTCCGGTTCACCGACGGCGGCATCGTGTCGATGCAGCCGCGCACCGAGTTCCGCATCGACGCCTACCGCTTCGATCCGACCGAGCAACGCGGCTTCTTCTCGCTGCTGAAGGGAACGATCCGCACGCTGACGGGCGCGATCGGCAAGCGGCAGCACGAGGACTATCGGCTGCGGACGCCGACCGCCACGGTCGGCATCCGGGGCACCGTGTTCTCGGTCGAGGAGACGGTCTGCGACCCGCGCTGCGAACCCGGGCCTCGAGCGGGCACGCGCGTCCGGGTCACCGAGGGCCGCATCGTGGTCCAGGGCGCGGCCGGTCAGATCGAAGTCGGCGCCGGGCAGACGGGTGAGGTCGATGCGCAGACCGGTCAGCCCAGACTGGGCGGTGACGGGCCTTCGCTCACCTCGCCGGGCTTGGGCGCGACGCCGGTGCTGGTGGGCGGCACCGGGCCGATGCCCGGCGGCGCACCGCCGCGTGGCGTCGGCAGCACCGGCAACGCCCCGTCGCTCGTCGCCGGTGGTGCCGCGTCCTCGTCCGATGGCTCGGCCGGCGCGGCAACCGAGGTCACAGAGACATCGCGCCCGAACGCGACCACCGCGCTGCCCCGACTGGCCAAGCGCGACGATCCCCCGTCGGGGCCGTCGGGTGCGCCGACACCCGGTGCCGACATCGCTTCGACCGACTCGGTTCGAATCTCGATCGCCGGCGGCGGCTTCTCGCCGAACGCCCAGCGCAGCGAATCCGGCGAACTGCTCGCCTTGCTGCCCTGGTCGAACACCGGATCCCACCTGCCGGGCGCAACGCCCCCCGACGGTCCGTCGGGACAACCCTCATCGGGATCCGGCGCGTCGACGCCCCCCGTGACGGGCGGCTCGACCTCAGGCGGGACAGGCGGCGCTGGGGGCGGCGACATTCCGGCGGGTAACGGCGGCGGCACGGGCACCTCGGTGGTCGGGACCCCGGATCCGGTCACACCGCCCGCGGGTGGTGGCACTTCGTCGGGTGGTGGCACTTCGTCGGGTGGTGGCACTTCGTCGGGTGGTGGCACTTCGTCGAGTGGTGGCACTTCGTCGGGTGGTGGCACTTCGTCGAGTGGTGGCACTTCGTCGAGTGGTGGCACTTCGTCGAGTGGTGGCACGTCTTCGGGCGGCAGCGCGTCCTCGGGTGGCAGCACCTCGTCGGGCGGCAGCACTTCTTCGGGTGGCAGCACCTCTTCGGGTGGCAGCACTTCTTCGGGGGGCAGCACTTCTTCGGGGGGCAGCACCTCGTCGGGCGGCAGCACCTCGTCGGGCGGCAGCACCTCGTCGGGTGGCAGCACCTCGTCGGGTGGCAGCACTTCTTCGGGTGGCAGCACCTCGTCAGGTGGCGGCACGTCGTCGAGTGGCGGTACGTCGTCAAGTAGCGGCAGCGCCTCGGCGGGAGGTTCAACGCCCGGCGCCGTCGACCCGAATCAGCCCGGCGTGCCGGCAGCGCTCGTGGCGGCCGTCAACGCCGCACTGCACCCCGCGACAACACCGTCGACCGGGTCGGCCACGCCACCTGCCGGCGGTCCTGGCTCGGCCTCATCGGGCACCTCGGGATCGGGCAGCGGCGGCGCCGCCGGAAGCGGGGCGACCCAGGGCTCGACCGGATCGGGAAGCGGCGCCTCCGGCACGGCGGGCGCGTCATCGTCCAATGGAGCGCCATCGGGTACCGGCGCCAGCAACGGCAGCACGGTGACTCCGCCGACGACAGTGATGCCCGTGTCGATCCCCGCCACGGCCGATCCCGGCAGTTCCTCCGGTGGCGGCACCCGTTGGAGTTCCGGCGGCGGGTCGCGCTGGGCCCCCGCGCCGGGCAACGGTTCCTCTTCTGGCAACGGTTCGTCCTCTGGCAACGGTTCGTCCTCTGGCAGCGGTTCCTCCTCTGGCAGCGGTTCCTCTTCTGGCAACGGTTCCTCTGCTGGCAGCGGCTCCTCCTCTGGCAACGGTTCCTCTTCTGGCAACGGTTCCTCCTCTGGCAGCGGGTCCTCCTCGGGCAGCGGCTCCTCCTCGGGCAGCGGCTCCTCCTCGGGCAGCGGCTCCTCCTCGGGCAGCGGCTCCTCCTCTGGCAGCGGCTCCTCCGCCGGTGGCAGCGGCTCTTCGTCGCTGCCACCGCTGAGCGCCGGGTCGATCGACAGCTCGCGGGTGGTGCTGGGTCTCGCGCCGCTGAACATGGTCGGCTCGGTCCAGGTCGCGCTGGGCGCGGGCTCGGTGACGCTGGACGACCAGCGGCGCTGGGTCGGGCTCGGCGTGTGTCCGTCGTTGGCCTGTCTGTCGATCGGGTCCGCATCGCACGTGGACAGCGGCAGCGACACCTACTTGAGCTGGGGGCGCTGGGCAGGTGGTCAGGCGCACCTCACCGTGCTGGGATTCACGACGTCGCTGGCGCTGGATCCGAACAAGGGCCTGCACTACGTGATCGGGGTTCCGACGGTGTCCGTCCCGACCGCCGGGACCTTCTCGTACCACCTGCAGGGCGCCACACGCCCCACGATCAGTGATGGCTCCAGCGCCCCCGGGACCTTCTCCGCGCACGCGGTCGTGCAGTTCGCGTCAGGCCTGCAGACGCGCATCGGCATGGAAGGCAAGGTGCTGCTCGGGGATTTCCAAGCCGCGTTCAATGCGCCGATCAGCGCCGGCGAGTTGCGGATGACCAGCAACAACGCGTTCTCCGGCACGACCGGTGCGCACACCTCGGGCCTGTCACCCTCGACATCGATGAACTGCGCCACGGGCGGATGCCGGATCCAGTTCCAGGGCACCTTCTTCGGGCCGGCGGCCGAGCAGATCGGGCTGAACTACCAGCTCTCGTCGGGCGGCGCGGCCGATGGCCGTACAATCAGCGGGGTTGGCGTCCTGCGCAAGGGCCCCTGAGCGGCATCGCGGCAGCCGGGTCCCCGCGGGCGCGATCCGACGCCCCAGGAACCGCACCTTGAAGCCACGCAGCCTCGAATTCCAACCTGAACCGGTCGACAACACCCGCCTGGCCCACCTGTGCGGCGCGCTCGACCAGCACCTTCGCCAGATCGAGGCGGCCTTCGATACGCGCATCGCGCGCCGCGGCGACCAGTTCGTCATCGAGGGCGCCGCGGCCAGCGCCCGAGCCACGCGCGACGCCCTGCGTCATTTCTATGCGTTGGCCGCCAACCCGCTGACCCTCGACGACATCCAGCTCGGGCTGGCCGAGTGGCGTGCCGATCCTTCCCGCCGCGCCCCGCCAGCCGCCCCCGAACCCGACGCGGTCCCGAACGCCCCCGCCTCGCCCACCGCCGCACCGGCACCGGAAGACGTCTCGCCGGTCCTGCACACCCGGCGCAGCGACCTTCAAGGCCGCACCCCTCGCCAGCGCGAGTACCTTCGCCACATCCTGTCGCACGACATCACCTTCGGGACTGGGCCCGCCGGAACCGGCAAGACCTACCTGGCCGTCGCCTGCGCGGTCGACGCGCTCGAACGTGATGCGATCAAGCGCATCGTGCTGACGCGCCCGGCGGTCGAGGCGGGCGAACGCCTGGGCTTTCTGCCCGGCGACCTCGCCCAGAAGGTCGACCCGTATCTGCGCCCGCTGTACGACGCGCTGTACGACCTGCTCGGGTTCGAACGCACCGCGCGGATGTTCGAGAAGCAGGCGATCGAGATCGCGCCGCTCGCGTACATGCGCGGACGGACACTGAACCACGCGTTCATCATTCTCGACGAGGCACAAAACACCACGCCCGAGCAGATGAAGATGTTCCTGACCCGGATCGGCTTCGGCTCGAAGGCGGTCGTCACCGGCGACACGACACAGGTCGACCTGCCGCGCGGACAGGTCTGCGGCCTTCTCGAGGCGATCCGCATCCTCGACGGTGTGCGGGGCATCGCGTTCACGCGGTTCGAGAGCAGCGACGTGGTACGCCACCCGCTGGTCGCGCGCATCGTCGATGCCTATGAACGCGACGCGCGCCAGGGCTGAGCCCGGGGCGTCGCCGCCCGGCCCTCGCCTGACGCTGAACCTGCAACGCGGCGAGCGGGTGGGCGAGTGGCCGGTGCCCCCCGCCCGGCTGCGACGCTGGGTTCGACTGGCGCTGGCCTGCGATGCGGAGCTCAGCCTGCGCCTGGTGGCGCGAGCCGAGGCCCGCGCGCTCAATCTCGCCTACCGGCGCAAGGACTACGCCCCCAACGTGCTGACGTTCACGTACCCACGCACCCACGCGACGATGCCCGACGATGTCTGTCGCGCGGACATCGTGATCTGCATCCCGGTGGCCCGGGAGGAAGCGCGACGCCAGCACAAGGCTTTCGACGCGCACCTGGCGCACCTGGTGATCCACGGCACCTTGCACGCGCAGGGACACGACCACCTGGACGACGTGCAGGCCCTCGCGATGGAGTCCCTGGAGACGCGACTGCTCGCGCGCCTGCGGATCGCCGACCCCTACGCCACCGCCGCGGGCCGACGCCGCCTTGATTGAGGCGCGCCGCGAAGTTCGGGTATCCTGCGCCGATCGCAACTTCCCGCAGACGTCCATGTCGGATGCCTCGTCGGGCGGCGAGCCTAGGCGCTCGCTGTTCGAACGCCTGTCGGCGCTGCTGCTGCGCGCCCCCGAAGACCGCGAACAACTGCTGACCCTGCTGCGCGCCTCGCACGAGCGCGACCTGCTCGACGCCGATGCGCTGTCGATGATCGAAGGCGTGCTGCAGGTGGCCGAGCTCTCGGTGCGCGACATCATGGTGCCGCGCCCACAGATGGACGTGATCGACCTGCGTCAATCGCCCGAGGTCTTCCTGCCGCACGTGATCGCGACGCGGCACTCGCGCTTTCCGGTGGTCGATGGCGATCCGGACAACGTGATCGGGATCCTGCACGCGAAGGACCTGCTGCACCTCTACGCGGCCAATCCGCCGCAGGTGAAGGACCTGATCCGCCCGGCGGTGTTCGTGCCGGAGAGCAAGCGGCTGAACGTGATGCTTCGCGACTTCAGGGCCGATCGCCACCACATCGCGATCGTCGTCGACGAATACGGCGGCGTCGCGGGCCTGATCACGATCGAGGACGTGCTCGAGCAGATCGTCGGCGACATCGAGGACGAGTTCGATCTCGACGACACCGCCGACCACATCGTCAGCGCCGAGCCCGGACCTCATGGCCCGCGCTGGCGCGTGCGGGCGATCGCCGACCTCGAGTCCTTGAACCGGCACCTGGGCACCGACTTCGCGCACACCAGCGTCGACACCGTCGGCGGACTGCTCGCCGCGCACTTCGGCCGTGTGCCCCGTCGCGGTGACGAGGTGGTGCTGGACGGGGTGCGCTTCGTGGTGCTTCGCGCCGACCCGCGACAGGTCCACCTGGTCATGGTCGAACCCCAGGTCCCCGCGTCGACGCCGCCGGGCAGCAGCGGGGCCGACTGAGGACGTGACACCGGTCCGACTGATCGCCGTCACCTCGGCGCTGGGCGCGGGACACGCGCTGTCGTTCGCGCCCTGGCCCGCGTGGTGGGGGCAACTGCTGACGATGGGTCTGGCGCTGCACCTGCTGCGCCAAACCGCCGACACGAGCCCGCGCGTTCATGCGCTGGCCGCGTTCGGCTTCGGCTTCGGGCACTTCGTCGCGGGTCTGTGCTGGCTGCACGTCAGCATGCACCGATATGGCGGCATGCCGTGGCTGCTGGCCGCCCTGGCGGTGATCGCGTTCGCCGCGTACCTCGCCTTGTACCCGACCCTGTCGCTGCTGGTGGCGCGTCGCCTCGGCGGTGCGCGAGGGCCGGAGGACGACTGGCGCGCCGACCTCACCGCCTGTGCCACGCTCGCGGCGTGCTGGGCGCTAGGCGAGATCGCCCGCGGCTGGGTGCTGACCGGATTCCCGTGGCTGAGCCACGGCTACGCGCACGTCGACGGCCCACTCGGCGGACTCGCGCCGTGGGTCGGCGTCTACGGGGTCGGCGCGGCGGCGATCTGGGTCGCCGCGTGGCTCGCATTGGCGATCGTCCGCTCGCCCCGGCGCCCGCTACGCCTGGTCATCGCGCTGCTCAGCCTGCTGGTGCCCTGGCTGCTCGGACAGGTGGCGTTCACGCGCGCCGATGGACCGGCGGTCGAGGTCCGGCTGGTCCAGGGCAATGTGCCGCAGCAGCTCAAGTTCGACCCGCGCCGCACGCTCGAGGCGATGGAGCGCTACACGCGGTGGGTCGAACAGAGCCGCGCCCGCCTGACCGTGTTGCCCGAGACCGCGTGGACCTCGCCGTGGGCCTCGACCCCCGATGGCATCCGCGAGCGCCTGCGTTCTCACCTGGCTCGCAGCGACGGGCGTCTGGCGCTCGGACTGCCGATGCTGCGGCAGGAGTCCGGCGCCTCGCGGTTCACGAACAGCGTGCTGCTGCTCGACGGCGGCCCGGAGTCTGCGGGCCGCGAGCCGCGATACGACAAGCACCACCTGGTGCCCTTCGGCGAGTTCATCCCCTGGGGCTTCGCGTGGTTCGTCCAACTGATGAACATCCCGCTGGGCAGCTTCGCCGACGGCGCGCTCGACCAGCCGGCCTTCGTCGTCGCCGGGCAGCGCTTCGCATTCAACATCTGCTACGAGGACCTCTTCGGCGAGGAACTGGCGGTGGCCGTGCGCGAGCCGGTGTCCGCGGGCGTGCTGGTCAACGTCAGCAACCTCGCGTGGTTCGGCGATTCGCACGCGCTGACCCAGCACCGCGAGATCGCGCGGATGCGCGTGCTCGAGACGGGCCGTCCGATGCTGCGGGCGACGAACACCGGCGTCACCGCATCGATCGACGCCAGCGCGCGGGTGGTGGCGGCGCTGCCCACGAACACGGAAGGCGTGCTCGACGTGTCGGTGCAGGCCACCACCGGGCTCACGCCATACGTTCGAGCAGGCAACCTGCCGGTGCTCGCCGCAGCCGCGCTGATCGTGCTCGCGGCGTGGCGCCGGGCCCGCCGGCGCGCGCGTATCCAGTAAAATCCGCCGGTTTGGCCAATCCACGACCGTCGGGCTTCGATGCTTACCTTCCAACAAGTGATTCTGCGGCTCCAGGAATACTGGGACCGCCAAGGTTGCGCGCTGCTGCAGCCTTACGACATGGAGGTGGGAGCGGGCACCTTCCACACCGCCACGTTCCTGCGCGCGATCGGACCCGAGCCCTGGCGGGCCGCGTACGTTCAACCGTCGCGACGCCCGAAGGACGGGCGCTACGGTGACAACCCGAACCGACTGCAGCACTACTACCAGTATCAGGTGGTGCTCAAACCTTCGCCGCCGAACATCCTCGACCTGTACCTCGGATCCTTGAAGGCGCTGGGCATCGATCCGCAGGTCAACGACATCCGATTCGTCGAGGACGACTGGGAGTCGCCGACGCTGGGCGCCTGGGGACTGGGCTGGGAGGTCTGGCTCAACGGCATGGAAGTCACGCAGTTCACCTACTTCCAGGAAGTGGGGTCGCTGAAGTGCCAGCCGATCACCGGTGAGATCACCTACGGCATCGAGCGCCTCGCGATGTACCTGCAGCGGGTCGAGAGCATCTACGACCTGGTCTGGACCGACGGCGTCACCTACCGCGACGTCTTCCACCAGAACGAGGTCGAGCAGTCCACCTACAACTTCGAGCACGCCAACACCGAGATGCTGTTTCGGCACTTCACTGAGTACGAGGCCGAGGCCAAGCGCCTGATCGCGGTGCCGCTGGCACTGCCGGCCTACGAGATGGTGATGAAGTGCTCGCACACCTTCAACCTGCTGGACGCGCGCGGCGCCATCTCGGTGACCGAGCGCGCGGCCTACATCGCGCGGGTCCGCCATCTGGCGCGCGCGGTGGCGCAGGCGTACTACGACTCGCGCGAGCGACTCGGTTTCCCGATGACCCAGAACCTTGTGAAGGCGGCGTAAATGAGCCATCCGCCGCTGCTGATCGAACTGTTCACCGAAGAACTCCCGCCCAAGGCGCTCGAGCGCCTGGGCGAGGCCTTCGCGCACGGCGTGCTCGAGGGCCTGCGTTCGCGCGGGCTCGCCGGCGCGAACGGCGCGCACCAGACCTACAGCACCCCGCGCCGCCTGGCGGTGTGGGTGGCCGACGTCGCCGTCCAGGGTGCGGACAAGGTGGTCGAGTTGAAGGGCCCGTCGGTGAAGGTCGGGCTCGACGCCGACGGTCGCCCGACCCAGGCGCTGCTCAAGTGGGCCGAGAAGCAGGGCGCGTCGGTCGAGCAGCTCACCCGCGCCAACGACGGCAAGCAGGAGTGCTTCTACTTCCGCAGCACGGTGCGCGGTCAGGACCTCGCCGGCTCGATCGACGCGGTGATCGCACACGCGCTCGACCGCCTGCCCATCCCGAAGGTGATGGAGTATCAGCTGGCCGACGGCCACACCAGCGTCAGCTTCGTGCGACCCGCGCACCGGCTCGTCGTGCTGCACGGCGCCGAGGTCGTGCCGGCGAGCGTGCTCGGGCTGTCCTCGGGGCGCCTCACCACCGGGCATCGCTTCCAGGGTGCCGCGCAGATCTCGCTGCCCGACGCCGACGCCTATGCGGCGCAGCTCGAACGCGAAGGCCGGGTCATCCCGTCGTTCACCGCCCGACGCGAGCGCATCGCCGCGATGCTGAAGGAGCGCGCCGAGGCGCTGGGCGCGTCGATGGGCGACCCCGCGCAGGTGGGGCCGCTGCTCGACGAGGTGACCGCGCTGGTCGAGTGGCCGGCCGTCTACGTCGGCGAGTTCGAGCCGGTGTTCCTCGAGGTGCCGCAGGAGTGCCTGATCCTGACGATGCGCACCAACCAGAAGTACTTCCCGCTGTTCGATCCGAACGGGCGCCTGCTGCCGAAGTTCCTGATCGTCTCGAACATGCAGGTCGACGACCCGACGCTGATCATCGACGGCAACCAGCGTGTGGTGCGTCCGCGCCTGGCCGACGCGCGCTTCTTCTTCGAGCAGGACAAGAAGCAACGCCTGGCCGACCGGGTGCCGCAGCTCGCCGCGGTGGTGTACCACGCCAAGCTGGGCACGCAGGCCCAGCGGATGGCCCGCGTGCGCGCGATCGCCGGCCGGCTCGCCGGTCTGCTCGGCGCCGATGTCGGCGCCGCCGAGCGCGCCGCGACGCTCGCCAAGACCGACCTGCTCACCGGCATGGTCGGCGAGTTCCCCGAGCTGCAAGGCGTGATGGGCACCTATTACGCGCGCCACGACGGCGAACCCGAGGCGGTCGCCACCGCGATCGCCGAGCAGTACCAGCCGCGATTCGCCGGTGACGCGCTGCCCGCCTCGCCGATCGGCACGGTGCTCGCGCTGGCCGACAAGCTCGAGACGCTCGCCGGCCTGTTCGGTGTCGGTCAGCAGCCCACCGGAGACAAGGACCCCTTCGCGTTGCGCCGTCACGCGCTCGGCGTGATCCGGATGCTGATCGAGAAGCGGCTGGCGCTCGACGTCCCGACGATCCTCGATGCCGCGTTCGGCGCGTTCGACGGCGCCGCGGCCCCGGGGCGCGAACCGCTCGAGACCTTCCTGTACGAGCGCCTGTCGGGCTGGCTTCGCGAGCGCGGCCACTCGCCGCAGGAGGTCGCCGCGGTGGTCGAACAACGCCCCGCCCGACTGGCCGACGTGCCCGCACGGCTCGATGCGGTGCGCGCCTTCGGCGCGCTGCCGCAGGCACAGGCGCTGGCCGCCGCGAACAAGCGGATCGGCAACCTGCTGCGCAAGGCGCCCGAGGCGCTGGGCGCGCAGGTCCGACCGGCACTGTTCACCGAGGCAGCCGAACGCGCGCTCGCCGCGCAGATCGACGCGCTCGCGCCCCAGGTCGACGCCTGCATCGCGGCACACGATTACACCGGCGCGCTGTCTCGCCTGGCGCAGGCGCGCGAGGCGGTCGATGCGTTCTTCGATGGCGTGATGGTGATGGCCGATGACGCGGCGGTCCGCGAGAATCGGCTGGCGCTGCTGGCCCGACTGCATCGGATGATGAACCAGGTCGCCGACATCTCGCGTCTGTCCGCATGAGGCTGATCGTCCTGGACCGCGACGGGGTCATCAATCACGACTCCACCGCGTACATCAAGAGCCCCGACGAGTGGCGCCCGATCGATGGCAGCCTCGACGCGATCGCACGGCTGTGCAAGGCGGGCTATCGCGTCGTCGTCGCGACCAACCAGGCCGGTGTGGGGCGCGGCTTGTTCGACATGGCCACGCTCGCCGCGATCCACAATCGGATGACGCAGGCGGTGACCGCCGCTGGTGGACATCTCGATGCGATCTTCTTCTGCCCGCACGCGCCCGCGCTCGAGTGCGGCTGCCGCAAGCCCAGGCCCGGCATGCTGCACGAGATCCTTCGTCGCTTCGGCGCGCAGCCCGCGCAGGTCTCGATGGTCGGTGACTCGCTGCGCGATCTGCAGGCCGCCGCATCGGCCGGGTGCCGACCGATCCTCGTGTTGACCGGCAATGGACAGGCCACGCTGAAGGGCGGTGGTCTTCCCGAAAACACGATCGTGCGTGTCGATCTCGCCGCAGTCGCCAACGAATTGGTGCATTGATCCGGCGATTGATCTGGACAAGCATCGGCACTGTCCAACATGATTCGACTCTTCGACACTCACGTGTCGAAGAGTGCAGGACTCAGGAGTTCCAGATGTCGGCCTTGCGCGCCATCGCGTTCACGCTGCTGCAAGTGGTGACGGTCGTTCCGATGGGCATCGTCTGCCTGCTGTGCGCGCCGCTGCCCCGCGCGGTCCGCTACCGTGTCACGGTGTGGTGGCCCCGCGCGATGATCTGGGGCGCGAAGGTCATCCTCGGCATCGAGCATCGGACGATCGGCACCGAGAACTACCCCGATGGGCCGGTGATCGTGCTCTCCAAGCACCAGTCCACCTGGGAGACGATGTTCTATATCTCCCATCTGCCACGCGAGTTGTGCTTCGTGTTCAAGCGGGAGCTGCTGTTCCTGCCCTTCTTCGGCTGGGGGATCTGGCTGCTCGACATAAACCGAGCAGCTTCAACATCT